>Ga0307511_10008280_pt1 | contig 10407 bp, 14 predicted proteins | sample 13_EM_MG_FD_200266 | JGI IMG/M metagenome (GOLD analysis project Ga0307511, IMG submission 200266) | Populus trichocarpa ectomycorrhiza microbial communities from riparian zone in the Pacific Northwest, United States - 13_EM | ecosystem: Host-associated > Plants > Roots > Unclassified | place... | reverse complement strand
TGGCTCGTCTGGGTAGTGATGTAATAGACGATCTCTCGATGGCATTGTCAGCTGACCGGGTCACCTTCATCGGAGCAGCCATGATGGGAGTTAACTCCTGTGAATCATGGCAGGCAGACTTGCTCCAGTCGAAGTCGCCCAAACCCAGATCAACATCCAGTGTGATTGGCTGGGGCAACTGTGGACTAGGTCCGTCCGCCTTGTCTTTCTTCACACCAGACGCATTGGATTTGCCTTTCAGCGAACCCATGGACCTGAGGGTCTTGAGTTTCTTGCCTACCCCGGTGTGCGTCTCTGTTGCTGGTGACGGAGGTTGGGAAATTGTCTTGGAAGGTTTGAGTCTCCCAAGTATACCCCTCGAGGGTTTTCGCCTCCCCTGCTGGTTCATGGAGCGCGCTTCCAGCGTGCTTTGACTTCCAAACCGCCCGTCAAAGTCTCTCAGATCGTCGTAGTCACTGAACAAGCTAGAGCCTGTGCTCATGCGTCGTCTTGCATCCTGTGACTGGTACACACTACCAGTCCTACCTGCGAGTTCGGTTTGCCACGGAGGATCAGATTCTGTAGGGGGATCGGGTTTTCCATTGCGGGGAGCAGGTGAAGGAGGCGCAGTATAACCAATCCCTCGATAGGCAATCCTTGGGGGCTTGCCCAACATCCACGCCTGTATCTTCCACTCTGCAGCTTGAGCAGTTCTTAGGATACCGTTTGGCACATATTTCAGCCATCTATACCCGCCTGTTCATCATCATTAGTACGGCGTGGCCAAACATGAATAGCACGCATACCGCTTTCGCCACCGCCAATCCAGGGAGCGAGGAGGCATAGGTCACCACGAATGCGTTCAGGCACTCGACTAGCGAATGACATTGCATACGGGGCACCAGCTGAATGCGCCATGACACTGCACTCGTAAATGTTCAGTTGGTCGAGCACCTCTTCCACAGCAGATGCCCACTCCATGATGCCCCTGGCGGACTTGGAGCGCGGGACATCGGTGCGACCCAGACCCCATCTGCCAAGGTGATAAACTTAATCAAAAGCCTGACAACGGTATCAACAGCACCTACCGATCAATGGCGATCAACCGCAGGCCGAGGCAGTCGGCCATTTCATCATAGAGACCCATGATGTGTCTGACACAGCCCAACCCTAGAAACACAACGAGAGGGAACCCATTGGGATCTCCCATGTCAGCAAGGCTAACGGTAACTGGATGGTCCATCGAAGCATGTGGGTAACGGGTGAGTTTGAGCAAGGTAGTTAAACGTGCCGAACGAAGGTATTCTGCGATCGCCTGCGAGACAGATGTCGGAGAGGTGGAAAACTGGGTAGGATCGAATGACTCATTTCCGGAGGCTGTCGAGGATGTGTGGGTATATGTGTCTGAGGTTGCGCTCCGCAGACCGAGACGGATGCTTCCACCATCGGAGCCATTAGACGGAACGGAGGCTAATGGTGATGCAAGGGGGGGACCATTACGGGAGGCAGTTACCGGGGAATGCTTTTGGTTGTGGAAAGTCCGCCTTACTTCGTGCTCGATGCTGTCCATTGACGACCTGCTGAGGAACTCGGCGGCCTCGTCTACAGTCAGAGGTTCCGGCTCTGATTCGTCGTCTTCTGTGTTGGATAGGGCGTGTCCATTGCTATGCCCGGATGCGGAAGCATTCGCTGACCCTGGGCGCGAGTGTTGTTGGGCCGCGTAAGGGGCGTGACTGCGAATAATCTCCGAAATGGAGGGGATAATTGTTCTCGGGCGCTCCGTTGCCTGCGGTATGGGCATAGGGAGGTCCTCGGCGGAGTCATTGGGCGGGGGTGGAGTGGTTACGCCGGTAGAGAGCGAGTCTACGGTGATGGTAGATGCGGATGCCTTCCGTGTACACGTTTGTTTGTGGGAGTGCAAATGGCGGAGGTGCAGTCGAGAGGATGGCGGCTCGTCGTCGTCATCGGAAATGACCACCTTTTCGTGTTTCGAACCCCTTCCCTTGCCTAAGACGATGCCAGGAGGAGGGGTGGGCAGCGGAGGTTGGTGCAATGGATGGTGGACGGGGAGGGTGAAGCGGAAGCGACTGGATAAGTTACCAGGTAGAAGGTCCTCCATAGATACGCCGCCCATGCCATTCATTCCATCGACCAATGCATCCAGAGTCTCTACTCCAGCGACGGGCGCAGCGACGACAACAGAGAAGTCAAGGACAGAGGCCCGACCTGAGCAGGGATCGCATGGTGTCTGCGGGGGCGTCTCGAGGGATGAAGTGCCGGAGAATCTGAGCGGTGGTACGGGAGTATTATTGTGCCATTTGGAGCGCGAAGAAGGGCCCGTTCTTGTGCGAGGACGAGGAAGGCGGGGGGTGAGCTCGCCACGGGATAAAAAGTTGTCCAGGGCGCCATCAGATCTGTCCGCAGAGGGGAAAACGAGTGCGTTCTCTGTGGGTTTTTCCTTGTGTTCTCTTCTGCGCGGGCTGTGAGGAGGACTGGTCTGTGGTCGAGAATGGGCGTGAGTGAGTGAAGGAGCGGCAGTCTTGTAAGTGTCGCGTGTGTAGGATGCGCTCCTGTGGTGGGACGGGTGCTCGGACGCCATTGCTCGATTGCCTCCGCGGCGACGACGACGACGGCGAGCAAGGATCTCTGGTCGTTGGAGAGACACAGCCACGCAGACATTCATTTCTGCACGTGACACATCTTACCATGGACGACCACCACTCCCTCCCCATACACGCAAGGCCACTGAGGACATGGGCCCAATGGCTCAACGGGGCGCTCTTCTTCGTGTCGTTCGTCACAGGGTTTACCGTCATACATGCATTTCAGCTGCTCTTTCTTTTGCCTCTCAAGTTCATGCCAGGTCGATGGGCAAGGGTTACGTATGACTGCGGCATACGGTACACCAAGGGGTCGTTTGCTACACTGTTGAGCACGTCTTGGATGTCGTCTTTCTGGCGACACACTTGACATCCCCGTCAGACTTGATGAACCAGTGGTTTGCACCTACCGCACTCTCCATCACGTTTGAAACGCAGGGACAAGGAAAGTTTAGTCCCGAAGAAATTCAACACATAGTCGAGCGGGATCCTTCTGGCAAGGTGGCTGCACTTCATTTGCCACCCAAGTCCGTCATCATATCAAACCACCAAGTAAGACGTCGCTTTCCGTTTACACTCTGCCAACTGGCCTGTAATACAACAGGCTTATTGTGACTGGTGGTATGTGTGGTGTCTGACCTACTTTATGAATGCCCACCGGGATGTTTTCATCACACTCAAGAAAAGCCTCCAGTGGATCCCTATCCTTGGCCCGGTATGTGTCAACTCATTATCTAGCCACATATTCCTCAAAATCTTTGAAGGGCATGCAAATGTTTAGGTTCATATTCCTAGCACGCTCCTGGGCAGCCGACCAAGCCCAACTTGACAAGAAACTCTCCAAACTCGGCAAGAAGGCCGAACAAGAGGACGATAGCTTTGCATTCATTCTCTTCCCCGAGGGAACGCTTGTAAGCAGAGACACCCGACCGATCAGCAGACGATATGCAGAGAAACTTGGAGTCGTGCGTATATGTGCACTGTGCATCGTAATGACTAAACACTACCTAATCAAAAGCCCGACCTCAATAACCTCCTCCTTCCCCGCTCAACTGGCCTTCACTACTGTCTTCGATCACTGGCTCCCCGTCTATCCATGTTGAAGCTACTAGACATCACCATCACCTACCCCGGTAGAGCTGACCGATTCTTGTCTCAGAATGACACCTGACTTGGTATTAGGGGTACCACCGAGGCGATACGGGCAATCCTACTATACCCTGCGCTCGATATTCTGCGATCGTGTACCACCACCTGTCGTACATATGCACTTGCGCATCTTCGACGTTGCCAAGCAAGTTCCCATAGAGGACGCCATCATCGCAAATGGATCGTTCGATCCACACGTCATAGAAAATGGTGTTCCAGAAGGTGACAAGGCCAACTTCGACGTGTGGCTTCGGGAGTTATGGACTTGCAAGGACCAGTTTATGACTGAGTTTCTCGAGGGTGACGTGTCCAAGGTCAGCAGGTCGGAGGCAATAGAAATCCCATTGGAATTGCGCAGTAAAACGGAAATACCTACTGCATATTGCTTCTTTGCACCTGTAGTTGCAACTTACATTTTAGAAAAGCTCGCCAAGCTGTTCTTGTCTGGATTCTCATGATTACTGTAGTTGTACTGTGTAGTGACACGAGGAGTGTATTCAGGACGAGGGAGGAGCTTCATGTGACTGCAGTAACTGCTGCTGCTGCCGTTGTACCTGATTGACGATGAAGATGCTGGTGTCCAAGAATCGCTCGACACAGTTGGCTAGACAGCTTTCTTCGCCACGGGCAAACCGACTGCCGGGAGTGCTTGTGATGCACCTGGAAGAGATGAGTACGGACAGAGACGTGATTTGAGACACTGACTTGTCCCAACACATGCTTGTCAGATTTCGAGTGGACTCATTGACACGAGCATGCGCCTGCTCTCGTTCCAGAAAGGAGGCAAGCTCTTTCTGTGGAGAGAAACGGTCGGCCAAGCTGCTCAAAGTCAATGACACTCGACCTACCTTTGTGGAGTCATCGAACTGTAGGTTGTCCATGTTCAGGAAGAAAAAAGATGGGTTTAGGTAATACAACCCGGACACTCACGACAGACCAACATTCGGCCCATCGATTGGCACATCCTCTCGGACAAGGGCTGGAGAGCCGTGCGAACGGTGGCATCTATGTACTCGTGAGATTCCCCCAATTCATCTTAGTACACTTGCGGCCATCCAGTCATCATGAATAGGCAAGGTTGCCTCATGTTCGTTCCTTTCCTTTCACATCCTCGTCTCCCTCCGTTCCTACTTTCATGGCCTCGACATCGGAGTCCTCCCCGCGCTGGCTGAACGATCCTGCTCCTCTGTACGCTTCCTATCGCTCTCACGTCCCGAACAGCTCTCATGTCTTGCTTTACCTTTTAGCGTCGGATATCTCAGCAGAAAAGCCCTCCCCATAAAGCGCAATGACGCTGAGCCACTCACCCGCGAGGACGTTCAGTTTGATCTCCTCCACCACATCTTCTCCGACACCAAGACGGTCTTTACTAGCCAAACCCCCGGCACTTCCGGCAAAGTCCACTTTTGCGATCTCTACGTCAATGCCTTGTATCATTCCAGCAAATGCTCCAAAGTGCTCAAGGACAAGATGATCGAAACACCCGCATTCGCCGTCGAACTGGCAAAAATTTCGCTGCTCACAAATGTCGGTCGCATCAACACTACCATGGCATGTAGGTCAAGCGCGGATCCGCCGTTACTCAACTACTTGGTCGTACTAACCAGAGTGCCAGTCTTTCCTGAAATGAAGACTGCCCTTAGGACCTATCACCCCGTGCCATCCCTTCAGAAAACCGACGGAAATGCTCAAGATGCACCCCGGATCAAGAATTGCTTAAAAGCAGCTTTGTTGCCATCAGAGCTTAAATCGGTGTCCCCATCAACACCAGAAGAGATTCTCGAGAAAGCGGTGTGTACTAAAGTGGCACATCGCCCGGCTATATTCTTATCACTTTTTGTTCAAGCGCGCACGTCATCTTCCCCCTACAAGTGTCGTCAATCTCATATTTATCCTTGCGAACCACGCAGCTGTAAGTTTCTGACCCTAGCTTTGGCACTGAACTCAGCGGACTGTTATTTTTGATAATACAAAGCCTCTCGCTGCTACGCACTTTGACTCTCCTCTCAACTTTCTCGATCTCTTTCTTCCGATCAAAATTTCCTCCGCTGACCGAGCACGAGCTTTTCTGTGGCTGGTGTTCCATTATCTGGAGGGTCCTGGACAACCTAACCCATACGATGATGACTACTCTCGTCAGAATCCAGGCAAGGTCCCCCGACTGCGTCGCTTGTCGGATGCTGAAATGGCGGCCGAGAACGTGGACACCGAGGAAGAGATCGAATGGGGAAAGGCCATGTCGACGCAGAGGAATCTGTTCCTCCAACGACTCATGAATTCGCTCGAGAATGAAAAGAAGGCCAAAAATGCTCAGCCTTCCTTGCGAGGTTTGCATATCGTCATTTGAAAAGGGTGTTCTGCCCTAATCTCGTTTCGTAGCCGAGTCGAGTTCCCATCGGTCACGTCAAACACGCCAACCAGGTGACGGTGTTCGCGAGAAAGCATATATCCATTATTTGCCACCACAGCGATCTACACAGACATCGCTCTCCATAGGTTTGTGACATCTCTGCGTACGGTGCTTCTAATGTTTACTTTGACGTACCGCAGAACTCAGATCAGTCAGTACTCGTGCGCCCCAACGGTCGATGTTGGAACGTTCGTCATATTTCTTATGATTTCTGGGTGGTGTGATGTGACAAAACTACTCTGACAGACGCTTGGCAAGTGGTAACGACCACAGATCCGCTAGCTGACTCCGATGAAGAGCTCATGGACATGCACACCAGGACTAACTATGGTGAGTCATATCACCGTGACTCCCGGTAGAGATTATGTACAACTGTTACAGTTCACCGTATGGAAGTCATCAGCAGGCTACGAGGGAAGCCACCCACCCCACCTCCGGATCTGATGAGCAGCGTTTCTGACAATCGCGAACATCGGTGGCGAACAGTTGAGTCGTGGAAGTGACCAGGCCATCTGGATATATACCTGCAAACCAAATTTGATACCATTTCTTGAATTAATTCGTGAACACAACTGGCATTTGCATACAGTGGTATCTTCATCGTGAATAGACGACATGGATGCCTAGGGAATGTAATTAGGAACGGTATTCCTTCGCCTCTGTTGTGCACGTAAGAGTCGAGATCAATCAAAAGCCTCCAGGTATGGATAGCACGTCATGGTCGAAGCCAGCTCTTCCCCTTCCGTAAAGCACTGCTGGTGCGCTCTTTCTCTTCCGCTGAACACTAGTACTGGACGAGTCGCGCCACACACCAGGGGGAGGTGGTGAGCTGCGACGCTTCAGAGTCTTCATCATGTCTCTCGCGGTGTGCAAGCGACTGAACGCGCGAAGATTGGACTCGTTGAGAGGAAAGGGAGCAGCACTAGCAGTGCGAGGAACAACAGTCGTTGTTATCTCCAACTTCGGAGTGTGGGGAGTCAGTGGTGGGGTAACATTGCATTCCCGACCGTTGGAAATCGAGGCACCAAGGGACAGAGTGCGGAGGGGGATGCGGAGCCTTCCAACATTCAGCTTTGGACGACGCTCAGAGGTAATCCCTTGAGAAGGCAGGGGTGGGACACTGTTCTGCCTTTGGACGGACCGTCCCGGGGCAGCACTGCCCATGCGAGCAGTGATTTCATCAAGGGAAGGTGGAAACTTCCTCGCCGTCCCCAGACGTTTCGACCCAGCATTCTGCGCTTCGCCCGCAGAACGAGACTGGCTGCCTATGGGTAGACGGAAGTCGATCTGCTCGACCCATCCCTGAGCCTGACCAGCAGGCGCATCACACGCATCCTTCGTGACAGATTCAAACACGGCAAGGGGGGACTCAAGGCCTGGTGAAGGCAAAAAGCAGTGTAGTATGGCTGGAGACTCCGGGGGAGTCTTCGGAGTTGCTGTCGCTGTGGGAGAAGGTGGTTCCGATAGTTTAGACAAGAACAGCGCTCGACGCTCGACTTGGAAAATCAGTCGTGCGATTGGCAACCGCGTGGATACAAATACTCACGCTGCTTATTCTTTTGGTTCTTGACAGCCAATTCTTTGCGCAGGTCGGGGGCTCTTTGGACTCCCAAGGTCCTTTCGCGGGATGTTTTGAGAAGCAGATCAAATTGATCACGCTGCAGGCCTTTTGGGACCGGGTATGTGGACGATCGTAAGGGGGATGGGTATCTCGGAGACATGTTCGGGGGTGGTGTCAGATGCTTCGCTCTGAAACCACCGTCATCTACCTCTGGATCATCGTCTGGGAAGGGGGAGTGGAACACTGCATGAGTTTTCTTGGGCGAGGCTGGGGAGATGCATATGAAAGGAACGGGAGAGCTGGCTTGCTGCATGATGGCTAGACCAACAAGAGTACGTGGCAAATATTATGGCGACCTGCGCCGGTGAAGGGAAGGAACGAAAGTGGGGGAGACAAGCTCGACCCGTGTCTTCGCCTGCAACGCATATAATATACCAGTGCAGAGACACGGCAATGCTGTCGAGATCAATCTACACGTCGGACGCTGTACCGCCACGCATCATGCGAAATCAAATAAATCATGTTTCAATTTCTAACTTATCCGTTTTACAAGATTGTTTTCACTCGATGGCTGTTTCATGCAGCCAGATCTGCAACTGCTTCTTTAACCTTCTTGTCGAACAACTCCTTGGCATCTGTCCAAACCCGCGCAGTCTCCCTCTGGGGGAACTCCTTCAAAGATGGAAGGAGGTCAGAGCTAAATTGCTCCGATGCCTCCCGAGGTAACAATGTCGGCAAGTGATCGATAGATACTACGGAAACCGGTGACGAGCCCTGCCTGGAACAGCATGTTACAATTGAAGATAGGCTCAAATGACAACACTTACGGCAAATCAACTGGCACAGTAGGCTTCGAAAAAGTAGTGTTGATGCTATAGATGGGTAATGGGTTGAACGGATTCGTCGTGTCGCAGCTGACATCCACGACCACGGACAGCTTCCTCCGTGTGCCTGCATCTACGAGTTGTTCACGTGTCAAGAAAGGAGGTATGGTCGAAGAGAGGTATATGCAGTTGACAAAAATGTCGACGTCAAGTATCTCATTGAACGGTCCACCTTTGGCTGTCTCTGCCATGTCCCACTTCAAAATATCATCCCTAAATACTAGAAGTCAATTCCTGATGGCAGGCGATGGAACTTTGCACCTACTCGTTCAGACCGATTTTACGGAACAGATCAACCGCTCCGCGTCCACATCTCCCCAGGGCACCAATGACAAGAGCCCTGACGCCTTTTCCGCTGCCCCCGAGGGCAGCCTTGACATTCTCGATCATCGCAATCTCGTTCGCATATGGATCCAGACGGCCCAGCTGGTTCCCCTGTCTCTGGGCGGCTAAAGCAAGCGCGCCTACGGCGGCACCTGCGAAACCAGCGTGGAATCCAAAGGCCGCGACACGACGGCCAGATGCATCCGTCAAAAATTCGAGATCATAGAGAGTACCTCCGCCCATATGGAACCTGGATAGTACGGATGACCATCCACCCTGTCCCTTGTAACAGTGTGCAAACTGGATGTGGGTGTGCAGTAATGGCTCGTCAGAAACGGTGAGCTCTTTCAATCCGAGGATCGGGATATCCAGGGGTGCAGCAGACCACGAGTTGTTGGCAACTAGCTCACAGCCAACTCTGTGATCTACGATGAGTGGACTGGCACCGGGATGGATGTAGGCATACTTTTCAAATTCCTCATCGTCAAAAATGCGTTGATGATCGCGTTCCACATATATCTTGAATCCGTCCTTGATCAGCTGCTCAGCCGTAGATGGTGTAAGGGCTGAGCGACGCTCGAACTCCTTGGTTTCGCAACGGAGCCAGAATGCTGCCTGAGATGTCATGGTCACAAAGTAGAGACGGACCGCGCGTTATCATTTGAATCATTACTCGAGTCATTTTGGAGTCATGTGACCTGCATCATGAAGGACTACGATTTGACTACGGTCGTCCGAAGCTAGGCTCTGTTATATGCAATCCACATAGCTAGGAACACGCGATTGATAGTGCTTGCTTGAAGTTGTTTTGAGTACTTCGAACTTCGGCTTCGAAGCGGCCTGTACAGAGTCACCTAACTCTTCCTAAACTAGTAATGGCTGAAACGTCGGAAAGACCATCATCTCCATCACTAGACACAAGCCCAGGAGCCCTCCAGGTCACAAAGGTCAGAACTTCAATCCGATCACTTCGTTTCCTGATTGCTGTCATCAGGAGTGTCTTGAAAAAGTAGATGAGTTAAAGTTAGAGGGGAATGGGCTGTTCAAAGCGGGCAGCTGGACCGAAGCACTGGTGGCATATAAGACAGCCCTGGGCCATTTGCCCCCAAGAAAGCGGACCCTGAATCAATCCGCTGATAGCGACCCCTCTGTTGCAACCGACGATGCCGAAGCGCCAACTGATGACGACGACAAGTCACCACAGAATGTGCAAGCGGAACCTCCAAGTATGCTCGAATCGGAGTGCTCAAAAGCGAGGGCTATTCTCAATGCAAATATAGCTGCTTGTCTCATCAAGTTGGTGAGCTCTGACGATCTCCACCAAGCGACCAAAGTGCTGATTTTGGTCGAACAGAATGATAGCCAAGGAGTGATAGATGCTTGTACACACGGTATCATATATTTTACATGGCGAGAGAAGCACGTCTGACTTGCCACAATAGCTCTCGAGGATGACCCCCACTACATCAAAGCTCTCCAACGCAGAGCAGCCGCAAGTGA
>Ga0307511_10008279_pt1 | contig 10407 bp, 9 predicted proteins | sample 13_EM_MG_FD_200266 | JGI IMG/M metagenome (GOLD analysis project Ga0307511, IMG submission 200266) | Populus trichocarpa ectomycorrhiza microbial communities from riparian zone in the Pacific Northwest, United States - 13_EM | ecosystem: Host-associated > Plants > Roots > Unclassified | place... | reverse complement strand
ATCGCCGACTTCTGCGAACTGCACCCGCTGGAAGTGAAGGGCATCGCCGACGGCGAGGTCGCGCGCGACATCCGCGGCGCCGACCCGATCGCCAACGGCCAGCTGAACCGCGAGGAGCTGGACGCGGCCGAGAAGAGCCCCAACTACCGGATGAAGGCCCAGAAGAGCCGCCACGCCGAGCTCCTGAAGCCGGTGAAGAAGGGCCCGCGCTACACCCCAGTGTCGCGCCGCCAGGACCGGCCGGACGCCATCGCCTGGTTCCTGCGCAACCACCCGGAAGTGCCGGATAGCCAGGTCGCCCGCCTCTTGGGCACCACCAAGGCCACCATCGACCAGGTTCGCAACCGCCAGCACTGGAACTCGGCCCAGATCAAGCCGGTCGACCCGGTGACCCTGGGCCTCGCCACCCAGCTCGAGCTGGACGCGGTGGTCCGCAAGGCCGCCGACAAGAAGGCCAAGGACGACGCCCGCCGCGGCATCGTCGAGCCGCAGGGCGCCACCCTCAAGCCCGCGTCGGAAACCGGCGTGGTCGAGGACGAGCCGGAACACGACGAGCCCGAGCGCGAGACCGAACTCGCCAACGTCTTCGCCGACGATCACGGCGACGACGACGAGGATTAAGGCGCCAATCCCTCCCCTTTATGGGGAGGGTCGACGCGCTGAAGGCGTGTCGGGGTGGGGATACAGAAAATACGAATACGAGTGCGGAGACCGCTCATGGTCTCCCCACCCGTCTGACGCTCCGCGTCATCCGCCCTCCCCAGGAAGGGGGAGGGAAAGAAAACTCAGTGCATATGCCCGCGAAGGGTCTCGATCTCTTCCTTCAGCCTGAGCTTCTGTCGCTTGAGTTCCTTAAGCTTGAGGTCGTCGGCGTAGGGCCTGCGCAATTCGTCCTGGATCGCTTGTTCCAGGGACTGGTGGCGGGATCCGAGTTCACGGATCCGGGCATCTAACGCCATGGCGGGACACCTCCTCGCTGTTGGTTGGCAGTTCAGTGAACACCCGCTTCCCGCCGCTGTCAGATCACATATGTTTGCACGCGAGCCCCAGGAACGGGGTCGAGTCGCGCGATGTTGGGGACCCCACCGGATGGCCAGGACGGAAAAGCCTCGCCTGATCGTAGGGATTTCAGGCGCTTCCGGGATCATCCTAGGGTTGCGCGCGCTCGACGCCTGCCGCGACTTAGGGATCGAAAGCCACCTGGTGATGAGCCGCTCGTCGGCGCTCACCCTGGCGCAGGAGACCGAGTTCAGCCTCGCCGACGTCCAGGCCCGCGCCGACGTGACCCACAAGGTCGGCGACGTGGGCGCCGCCATCGCCTCCGGCTCGTTCCAGACCCTGGGCATGATCGTCGCGCCCTGTTCGGTGCGCACGATGAGCGAGATCGCCACCGGGGTGACCGCCTCGCTGCTGACGCGGGCCGCCGACGTGACTCTGAAGGAGCGCCGCCCCCTGGTCCTGCTGGTGCGCGAGACGCCGCTGCACCTGGGCCACCTGCGCACCATGGTGAAGCTCACCGAGATGGGCGCGATCATCGCCCCGCCGTTGCCGGCGTTCTATGCGAAACCCCAGACCCTGGAGGAGATGGTCGACCAGTCGGTGGGCCGGGCGCTGGACCTCTTCGGCCTGTCATGGAAACCGGTCAAACGGTGGGGCGAGGATGTTGGACCCCTTGGCGGTCCCCTGAAGGGCGAAGCGTAGATGGCGATCTGGGAGTGGGTGCTGGAGGCCTATGCCCGGCCGGGCGTGCCGGAGGCCTGCCTGACCCTGCAGGACCACCACGGGCAGAACACCTCCTACCTGCTGTGGGCGGTGCATGCGGAGGTGAAGGACGCCGGGCTGCTGGCGCGGGCCGCCGCGGCGACGCGGGCCTGGGATCAGACCGCGCTCACCCCGCTGCGGGAGGTGCGCCGGGCGCTAAAGGCCCCGCTGCCGCCCGTCGACGACAAGGCCCGCCTGGCGTTCCGCGAAGAGGTGAAGGGCCTGGAACTCACCTCCGAGCGCCTCTTGATGGAGACCCTGGACGCCATGGCCCACCGGGGCGGCGGCGCGCATGCCCTGGAGGCGCTGGAGGCGGCCTCCGCGGCCTGGGGCAAACCGGCGCCGGCCGACGCGCTCGCGGCTTTGGCCGCTGCGCTGGGTTAGCATGTGCTGTTAGACTGTCGGGGCCGATGATCGACTACTCCACCTTCACCGAAGAGGCGCTGCAGGCGCGCCTGGCGGACCTGCTGCAGGACCACTCGGACCTCGACGCCTCGATCCAGGCGCTGTCGCTGGCGCCCCTGCCGGACCTGATCGTGATCGGCCGCCTGAAGCGCAAGAAGCTGGCCCTCAAGGACGAGATCGCCCGCATCGAGGACTTCCTGACCCCCGACATCATCGCCTGACACGGCCCGACGGGCACGTCCGTTTTTGACGGAGCCCTGGTTGACTCTTCTGTTCTCAGGACTAGAACAAAGTCGGAACAAAAGGAGTCCCAATGCCATGTCCGATTTTCGCGGCAGCGCGAAGATCGCCGCCCTGAGGGCGAAAGTCGCCGCCATCGAGACGGGCGGGCGGGCGGACGTGGGCGTGCTTTCGCTCGGGGATAGCGGGATCGACGGGCGGCTGCCCGGCGGCGGCCTGCCCCTGGGGCGCTGGCATGAGATCGTGAGCCCGGGACTGGAGACCGAGACCGCCGCCGCCCCGGCCGCCTTCGCCGCCCTGATGAGCAGCCCCCTGGCGAAGACCGGCGAGGCGGTGTGGGTGCTGCGGCGCGACGACCTCTGGGCGCCGGGGCTGGCCGGGCTGGGCTTCCCGCCGGAGCGGCTGATCCAGGTCTGCGCCCGCGACGAGGCCGAGGCGCTCTCGGTGATGGAGGACGCGCTGGCCACGGTCGGCGTCGCCTGCGTGTTCGGCGAGATCGAGGCGGTGAACCTGACCGCCGGCCGGCGCCTGCAGCTGGCCTGCGAGAAGCGCGGCGCCACCGGCTTCGTCATCAAGCGCCGCCCCTACGGCGGGACCGCCAAGGTCGAGGCCGCCGGGTCGGTGGCCGCCACCCGCTGGCGCGTGGCCTCCGCCCCGTCCGAGCCGCCGGCCGGCGAATTCGGCCTGGGCGCGCCCCGCTTCCGCGTTGACCTGGAACGCTGCCGCGGCGGGCGCGGCGGCTCATGGATCCTCGAGGCCGATCAGGCCTATTCCTGGGAGGCAGACGATGTCGCGCATCCTCTGCGCCTGGTCGCCGACCTGGGCGATCGCGAACTGGCGCCGGCGCAACTCGACGACCGTCGAGCCGCCTAGCGTCTCCCCGCAACCGCCGCTCGCCCTGATCGAGACCGTGCGCCAGGTCCGCCGGCTGGCCGCCGTCAGCCGGGAGGCTGCGACGCTGGGCCTCTATGTCGGGCAGAAGGCCACCGACGCCATGGCGCTTACCCCCGAGCTGCAGACCGCCGAGGCGGAGCCTGGGGCCGACGCCGAGGCCTTGATGGCGCTGGTGGACTGGTGCGTCCGCTACTCGCCGGCGGTAGCGGCCGATGCGCCGGACGGGCTGTTCCTGGACATCTCCGGCGTCGACCACCTGTGGGGCGGCGAGGCCGAACTGATGGCGGACTTCCGCGCGCGGCTGGCGGCCAACGGCCTCGCCTTCCGCCTCGCCATTGCCGACACCCCGGGCGCCGCCTGGGCGCTGGCCCACTACGGCCGCGACGGGACCATCGCCCCGCCCGGCGGCCAGGCCGAGCTGCTGAAACCCCTGCCGCCGTCGGCCTTGCGGCTAGATCCCGAGGCCGCCGCCCAGATCGCCCGCCTGGGCCTGCGCCGCCTGGAGCAGATCCTGGGCATTCCCCGCGCGCCGTTCGGCCGCCGGTTCGGGGCGGGCACGCTGGAGCGGATGGACCAGGCCCTGGGCCGCTCCGCCGAGGCGCTCAGGTTCCGCCGCCCGCCGACCCCCTGGATGGCGCGGCTCGCCTTTTTCGAGCCGATCAGCGCGCCGGAAGATATGGAACGCGTCACCACCGATGTCACCGCCAAGCTCTGCGCCCGGCTCGAGGCCGAGGGCCACGGCGCGCGGCGCTTCGAGATCGCCTTCCACCGGGTGGACGGCAAGGCGCTGCCGCTCGCCGTCGGCCTCTCCCTGGCCGGCCGCGACGCCAAACGCATCGCCCGCCTGTTCCAGCCAAAGCTGGAAACCGTCGACCCCGGCTTCGGCATCGAGTGCGTGACCATCTGCGCCTATGAGGTCGAGCCCGTCTCCGGCCGCCAGGTGCGCATCGAAGCGGGCCTCGCGCCGTCGGTCGAGGACGGCCTGGCCCCGCTGGTCGACCGCCTGGTGAACCGCCTCGGCCCCGAGCGCGTCTGGCGCGCCGCCCCGGTGGAGAGCCACGTCCCCGAGCTGGCCGTGGGCCGCGAGGCCGCCCTCGGCGCGCCGGAAAGCGAGGCCCGCGCCTGGGACCGCGAGACACCGCGGCCGGTCCGCCTGTTCCGCCAGCCGGAGCCGCTGGAGGACGTCACCAGCCTGCTGCCCGACGAGCCGCCACGCCGCTTCCGCTGGCGCGGCCGGCTCCACGACGTGGCCCGCGCCGAGGGGCCCGAGCGCATCGGCGACGAGTGGTGGAAACGCGAGATCGGTGACGTCTCGGTCCTGGACGTCCGCGACTACTACCGCGTGGAGGACGCCGCCGGGGCCCGCTTCTGGGTCTTCCGCGCTGGCCTCTACAGCGACCCCGAGGCGCCGCCGAAATGGTGGCTGCACGGCCTGTTCGCCTGAAGGATATCCATGAAACCCAAGATCAGCCTCATCACCTTCGGCGTCCGGGACCTGCCGCGGATGCTGGCCTTCTATCGCGACGGCCTGGGCTTCCCGCTGCACAACTACACCGACGGCGACGACATGGTGATGTTCCGCCTTGAGGGGACCTGGCTCGGCCTCTTCCCCCGCGACGAGCTCGCCAAGGACGCCACGGTTTCGGTCGAAAGCTCCGGCTTCAGCGGCGTGACCCTGGCCCACAACGAGCCCTCGAAAGAGGGCGTCGACCGCGCCTTCGCCGAGGCGATCGCGGCCGGCGCCACGGCGGTCAAACGCCCCGAGGACGTCTTCTGGGGCGGCTATTCCGGCTACTTCGCCGACCCCGAGGGCAACCTGTGGGAGGTGGCGTGGAACCCGTTCACCGACCTCACATGACCCGCTACGTCGAGCACAAGATACTCCTCTTCAGGGGGAGCTCCCGCGAAGCGGGTGAGGGGGTTGAAGCCCACTCCGTCAACCGCCGGAGGTTTCAACCCCCTCCGCCTCGGCGCGAAGGCGCGCCGATCCACCTCCCCCTGCGGGGGAGGACCTGATGACCCGCTACGTCGAGTTGCAGGCGACCAGCAACTTCTCGTTCCTGCGCGGGGCCTCGCACCCCAGCGAGCTGGTGATCGGCGCCGAGGCGCTGGGGATCGAGGCGGTGGGGGTCTGCGACCGCAACAGCCTGGCCGGGGTGGTCCGCGCCTGGCGACAGCAGCAGGATTGCCGCGAGGCCGGCGCGAAGGTCCGGGCGCTGACCGGCTGCCGGCTCGACTTCGCCGACGGCGCGCCGAGTCTGCTGGTCTACCCCTCCGACCGCGAGGCCTACGGCCGGCTCACCCGCCTGCTTACCGCCGGCCAGCTGCGGTCGGAGAAGGGCGAGTGCGAGCTGCATTGGGAGGATTTCCGCGCCGAGGCGGAGGGGCAGCTGGTGCTGGTGGTCCCGCCGGAGCGGCTGGACGCGGCGTTCGAGGCGGAGCTCACCCGCATCGCCGGCGACCTGCCCGACGTCTGGCTGGCGGCGGCCCGGCGCTACGGCGCGCGCGACCTCAAACGCCTCACCCACCTGGCCGCCCTGGCCCTGCGCAGCGGCGCGCCGATGGTCGCCACCAACGACGTCCTCTATCACGGCCCCGAACGCCGCCCGCTGCAGGACGTGCTCACCTGCATCCGCGAGACCTGCACGATCACCGAGGCCGGCCTGCGCCTGGAGGCCAACGCCGAGCGCCACCTGAAGGCCCCGGCCGAGATGGCCCGCCTGTTCTCCCGCTTCCCCGGCGCTGTCGAACGCAGCGTCGAAATCGCCGAGCGGATCACCTTCGACCTGGGCCAGCTCCGCTACGAATACCCCGACGAGCCGGTGCCGCCGGGCAAGACGGCCATCCAGCACCTGCGCGACCTCTCCTGGGCCGGCGCCGACTGGCGCTATCCCGACGGCGTGCCGGAGAAGGTCCGTGCGACCGTGGCGCACGAGCTCGATCTGATCCAGAAGCTGGACTACCCGAACTACTTCCTGACCGTGCACGACATCGTCCGCTGGGCGCGGGACGAGAAAATCCTCTGCCAGGGCCGCGGCTCGGCGGCCAACTCCTGTGTCTGCTTCTGCCTCGGGGTCACCTCGGTCGACCCGACCAAGCCGGACCAGGATCTGCTGTTTTCCCGCTTCATCTCCGAGAACCGCGGCGAGCCGCCGGACATCGACGTCGACTTCGAGCACGAGCGGCGCGAGGAGGTGATGCAGTACGTCTATCGGCGCTACGGCCGCCACCGCGCGGCGATCGTCGCGACCGTGATCCACTACCGCCCGCGCATGGCGATCCGCCAGGTGGGCAAGGCGCTGGGCCTGACCGAGGACATCACCGCCGCGCTCTCCGGCACGGTCTGGGGCAGCTGGGGCGACGGCGTCGCCGACGACCACATCCGCCAGTGCGGCATCGATCCCGACGCTCCGGAAATCCGCCGCGCCACGGCGCTGGCCCAGGAGCTGCTGGGTTTCCCGCGCCACCTGTCGCAGCACGTGGGCGGCTATGTGCTGACCAAGCGCAGGCTCGACGAGACGGTCCCGATCGGCAACGCGGCCATGGAGGACCGCACCTTCATCGAGTGGGACAAGGACGACATCGACGCGCTCAAGCTGATGAAGGTCGACATCCTGGCGCTGGGGATGCTGTCGGCGCTGCGGAAGAGTTTCGAGCTGCTGCCGCTGCGGCCGGACGGCACGAAGATCACCGACGTCGCCCACATCCCGCAGGGCGATGAGGCCGTCTACGACATGCTGTGCGAGGCCGACTCCATCGGCGTGTTCCAGGTGGAGAGCCGGGCGCAGATGTCGATGCTGCCCCGGCTGAAGCCGCGGAAATTCTACGACCTGGTCATCGAGGTGGCGATCGTCCGGCCGGGCCCCATTCAGGGCAACATGGTCCACCCCTATCTGAAACGCCGCAGCGGGATCGAGCCCGTCACGTTCCCACGCCCCGGGCCCGAGCATCCGCAGGATGAACTGGAGGCGATCCTCGGCAAGACCCACGGCGTGCCGCTCTTCCAGGAGCAGGCGATGCGGGTGGCGATCGTGGCGGCAAAGTTCAGCGACGATGAGGCCGATCGCCTGCGCCGCTCCATGGCGACGTTCCGCAACGTGGGCACGATCGGCGAGCACGGGCTGAAGTTCGTGCACGGCATGATGGCCCGTGGCTACGAGCAGGAGTTCGCCGAGCGCTGCTTCAAGCAGATCGAGGGCTTCGGCTCCTACGGTTTCCCGGAGAGCCACGCGATCAGCTTCGCGATCCTGGTCTACGTCTCGGCCTGGGTGAAATGGCATCACCCGGACGCCTTCCTGGTGGGCCTGCTCAACAGCCAGCCGATGGGCTTCTACCAGCCGGCCCAGCTGGTCCGCGACGCCCGCGAGCATGGGGTGGAGGTGCGCCCGCCCGACGTGTCGTTCAGCGACTGGGACTCGACGGTGGAGGCGAAGGACGATCCGCGCGAACGCTTCCGCCCCGTCCGCCTGGGACTGCACCAGATCAAGGGGTTCAAGGAAAAGGACGCCGAGGCGCTGGTCGCGGCCCGCGCCGCCGGGGCGAACACCATCGAGGCCTACGCCCGCCAGGGCAAGCTGACCCGCCGCGCCCTGGAGCTGCTGGCCGAGGCCGACGCCTTTCGCTCCCTGGGCTTCCCGCGCCGCGAGGCGCTGTGGGCGGCGAAGGGCCTGGCCGGCGAATGGGGCGCCGAGCGCGACGCGCCGCTGCTGCTGCGCCAGAGCCTGAAGGAGGCCCAGGTCGAGCTCCCCTTCATGAGCCCGCCGCAGCACGTGGCCGAGGACTACCGCACCACCAGCCTGTCGCTGAAGGACCACCCGGTGCGCTTCTTCCGCGAGGACCTGGCCGTCCAGCGGGTGGTCCCCTGCGTGGCGCTGAAGACCGCCCGCGACCGACGGCGCCTCTCGGTGAGCGGCCTGGTGCTGGTGCGCCAGCGGCCCGGCACGGCGCAGGGCGTGGTGTTCATGACCCTGGAGGACGAGACCGGCATCGCCAACATCGTGGTCTGGAAGGACGTCTTCGAGGCCAACCGCCGGGTGGTGATGACCTCGTCCTTCCTGATCGTCCACGGCCAGGTGCAGAGCGTCGAGGGCGTCGTCCACGTGGTGGCCGAACGCTTCACCGACCTCTCTGCGCGCCTCTCGGACCTGCGCGAAGACGAGGGCGAGATCGCTGTCCGCCAGAAGGTCTCAGGCGCCCTCATCCGCAGCCGGGATTTCCACTGAGCCGGAGCGCGCTAAGGTGGCCGCCATGGCCGACGACGGCAGACCCAAGATCCCCCGCGGGCCCAACAAGGTGCGCCGCGCCGCCACGCGGGCGAAGATCCTCGACGCGGCGGTGCGCTGCCTGGCTGAGTTCGGCTATGCGGCCACGTCGACGCCGCTGGTCGCCCGGCTGGCCAAGGTCAGCCGCGGCTCGCTGCTGCACCAGTTCCCGACCAAGGTGGACCTGATCCTGGCGGTGGCCGGCCACGCCGCCCGCGGCCAGGGCGCCTTCATCCGCGAGCACGTCATGGCGCTGCCGGCCGGCCGCGAGCGGTTCGTGGGCGGGGTCGACGCGGTCTGGCAGGCGCTGAAACGGCCCGAGGCGATCGCGCTCTCCGAGATCACGCTCGCCGCGCGCAGCGACCCGGAACTGGCCGAGCGTTACCCCGACTTCGCCGACGCGATGGAGGCTTCCATGCACCGCAGCCGCGGCCGGATGGCCGAGGGCCTGGGCGCCCCCGGGCGGGCCGCCGAGGTCGACGTCCTGGCGCACATGACCCTGGCGGCGCTGCGGGGCCTGGCGATGGAGAGCGTCTTCGTCGGCCGCCCGACGGACGATGCGGAGAAGGTGGTGGCGCTGCTGAAGCAACTGCGCGAGCAGATGGCCGACGAAGTGGCCGGACCTTGATTTGTAGTCAGCGTTGACCGCCGATCAGCGGACCGCCTAAGCTTCCGGGAACAGGGGACGACGGGGCGCGGCCAGCCCACCTCCCCAAACCAGAAACCTGGCCGGGGAGGCGTCACCATGACCGAAGGATCGGATCGCAGGACCGTGCTCGTCGCCGGCGCCGCCGCCGCGCTGGCTGCCGCCGCCGGCAAGGCCCTGGCCCAGGCCGCGCCGGTCTCGGGGCTCGGCACGGGCGGGGCCCCCAGCAAGATCTTCCAGACCACCGAGATCGCCACCGGCAAGGTGATGGGCATCGCCAACGGCCCCACCTGGGAGTTCCGCGGCATCCCCTACGGCGCGCCAACCGGCGGCAAGAACCGCTTCATGCCGCCGAAGCCACCGGCCAAGTGGGCCGGCGTCCGCGAGTGCTTCGCCTTCGGCCAGGTCTGCCCGCAGACCCAGGCCGACATCCGCGGCGAATACGGCCAGCTGATCATGTGGGACCGCCAGGTGGGCGGCATGGGCGAGGACTGCCTGGTCCTCAACGTCTGGACCCCCAGCCTGGACAAGGCCGCGAAGAAGCCGGTGTTCGTGTCGTTCCACGGCGGCGGCTTCTCGAGCGGCTCGGGCAACGCGCCCGGTTTCGACGGGAAGAACCTCGCCTGGTACGCCGACGCCGTGGTGGTGACGATCAACCACCGCCTGGCGTCCTATGGCTACGCCGCCCTGGCCAACGCCGGCGCGGGCGAGGCGTTCAAGTACGCCGGCGTCTGCGGGGCGCTGGACATGGTCGCCTCGCTGCAGTGGGTGAAGCAGAACATCGAGGCGTTCGGCGGCGACCCCGGCAAGGTGATGATCTTCGGCCAATCCGGCGGCGGGGCGAAGACCTCCACCGTGCTGGCCATGCCGGGCGCCAAGGGCCTGTTCCATCGCGCCGCCGTGCAGTCCGGCTCGGCGTTGCGGCTGGTGACGCCGGAGGCCGGCGCGGCGACGGCGGAGAAGTTCCTCAAGCAGCTGGGCCTGACTGGCAAGACCGCCGCCGACATCCAGAAAGTCTCGTGGCAGCAGATCCTTGAGGCCCAGGTCACGGCGGGCGGCAATTTCTCGCCGGTGATCGGCTCCGACGCCCTGCCGCACCACCCCTTCGACCCCGGCGCGCCGCCGGAATCGATGGACGTGCCGATCATCGTCTCCACCACCCTGGAGGACGCCGCCCTGGCCCTCACCAACTTCGGGCTG
>Ga0307511_10008278_pt1 | contig 10407 bp, 5 predicted proteins | sample 13_EM_MG_FD_200266 | JGI IMG/M metagenome (GOLD analysis project Ga0307511, IMG submission 200266) | Populus trichocarpa ectomycorrhiza microbial communities from riparian zone in the Pacific Northwest, United States - 13_EM | ecosystem: Host-associated > Plants > Roots > Unclassified | place... | reverse complement strand
ATGCAAGCCACACAAGAGTTACAAACGATAAAATTAACTAAGGAGACACAATTCAGACTATAAATTACGAGTTTTCCGAATCATCCAAGTTTGTCGAGTTAAGCAATAAAGTCAGGCCAGGTTTATTGCAATGCATTCTCTTACATGTGGTTTGTACTTTGTATATAAGATAAATTTGCATGCGAAACCCAGCTAGCTCGGTGGCTAGGATTTGTGCAATGGATCGGCAGCCCACATATCCAAGAAGGTTCATGTCTGAACTTTGAAGTAGGAACTGGTTCAAGTTGTGGAAAATGGGACAGACAAAAGTTCAGTTCAAAGGCTTTTTCGGGGTGTCTTTCTCTGGATTTGTAATAGAAGTTGCCTTTAACTTAATTTTATGGTTTTTTTTTTTAGATTTCAGGCATATAACTTGGCTTTAACTCAAGTCTAAGAGCAGAAAATTGTCCCGTCTGCCAAGGTGGGGGAGGCCGAAAAGTATGTCCAAAGTCAAGATGGAAAACACCCAGTCAACGTTATTAAAACTTCGACGACTTGGAAGTCAAGCTCACTGGCTTGCTTGGAAACTTACTTCATTCATTAGTATCCTCTGCGAAGACTAACAAGCTAGCGATGTCCCCACAGCAGAGAAAGATTGCAGAGAAAGTTTCCACCTTCCGAGTTAGGAGATAGAAATTCACCCCCAAATCCTTCATTATCATAAAATAGAAAATGTTTCCAAGACGCGTTATTCCCATTTATAAAGTTTCTTTTTAGCTTGAAGATAACGCGGTGAAGCGTTTCTTTTTGGGACCTAAGGACAAAAAAATAGATATACAAATAAAGTTATTATAAATCAAGCAAAATAATATTAGATATTTCACAATACATATTTTGATGAATTTCATTTGATATTTATTTAGTGGTGCTTAGAAGTATAAATAACTTTTTTTAAAAAAAATTATTTTAAAATATATTAAAATAATATTTTTGATATGATTTTTATGTGTTGGAGTAACATATAATATAATGATAATATGAATATGTCATCGTTGTCATGTTATGTCATGTCACCATACCTAATAAAACGTATCTCACAATTCTCTCAATGCCCTCCAAAAGTTTTTCTCGACTATAATGGTTTATGAGTAATTCATATGAAGACCAGGGGCAATCTATCAAATTAAAGCCTGCCATCTACCCTTATCAATGCCAGCATCTCTATTCCTCGATCACTCGTTTCTTTGTGAAGAAGGGGGGGGAAATCATGGACAGAGAACAAGAAGAGCTCCAGTTTCTTGGGTTCTTTGGCATCTTCAAAGAATCCTTCAAGATCATCTTGACATGGAGAAAAATCTTCAGCCAGATAACCCTAGCTCTCATCCTTCCACTATCCTTCATCTTCCTAGCTCATATGCAAATATCCCAAATGATTTTCTTCAATATCCTCGACAGTGAAGATGCCTTAGACTTCACCCAATCTGGCACACCAAAACACGATAAACTCTCTGATAACATCTCCGCGGAATGGACTGCCTTTTGGCTCTTCAAATTTGCCTACTTTACTTTCCTTCTAATCTTTTCCCTTCTCTCCACATCTGCAGTTGTTTATACCATAGCTTGCATATACACTGTCAAGCCAATCACCTTCAAGAAGATCATGAGTGTTGTGCCAAAGGTTTGGAAGAGACTAATGGTCACCTTTATATGGAGTTTTCTTGTTGTTGTGCTCTATAACATCATTGCAGCTGTGGTGTTTTTAACCTTGTGGACTCAAGTTGTTTTTCATGTAAATGCAGTCGGATTTAGAATTGCGGTTCTTGTTGCTCTTATCATCATATATTCCGTGGGGATGTTGTATATCACCATAGTTTGGCATCTGGCTAGTGTGGTCTCTGTTTTAGAAGATTTTTACGGGATTAAAGCCATGATCAAGAGCAAAAACCTAATCAAGGGCCAGATGGGAGTTACAGTAGCTGTTTTTATTGTGGTTGGAGTTTGTTTTGTGGGAATTCAGCTGCTATACGAGATTTTTGTGGTTTTGCACAAGCCATTGGGAGTCAGAATTGGAGTGGGAATAGTTTGCTTCTTCTTGCTGTGCTTCTTCTTGCTCTTCGACCTTGTCATCCAAACTGTTCTCTACTTTGTGTGCAAATCCTATCACCATGAGAATATCAACAAGTCCTCCTTGTCCGATCATCTTGAGGTTTATCTTGGGGAGTATGTTGCTCTGAAGTCCAAGGATGTCCAAATGGAGCAATTGCAAGTCTAGATCTTCCTTTCTATTTTATCTAGAGGTCTTAAAACCATATGTAGTCATGCTAGCCAAGCATCCCAGAGTGTGTTGCGGGATGGTCCATTGTTGATTATTTAGGTATTATTGTAAATAAACAAATAAACTATCAATGAGATCATCTCGATTCTCCTTGTGTTTCTATATTATATTATTGTATCATATCTCGGTCCATCCCAGTTGCGGTTTAATTTTAAGATATATTTTTTAAAAAATATATTAAAATAATAATATATTGGGTCAATCCGGATCAACCTACTCTTAATCTAAGTTATAAACTCCATTGAATTTAATAAATTTATTTGTTTTTTTATGAAAATATTTTTATTTAATTATATGATAAAGTAATATATACTTACAAAAATAAGCATTAACTCAATATTGAGATGTTTTTCTAAGGTCATAGTAACCCTATAAAAATAAATTAAAATAAATCGTGAAGTCTAATTTCTAATAATTATGTTTTTCTTGAATCATTTTTTATTTAAAAATATGATAAAAAATAAGTAAATGCTAAAAAAACCGAGAACCAACCCAATGCCGATACATTTTTCTAAGATTGCGATGATCTTATAAAAAGTAAATCGAAATAAATCATGAAGCCCAGATCATAATAATTAATTAATAATTTTTATTTAATAATATGGTAAGAAAATAGATGATAGTAAACCTAATGTCAGGATATTTTTTTCGAGACCACGATAAGCTCGTATAAAGAAAATCAATATAAATAACAAAATTCAATTTCTAATAAACTCAATAATTGAAAGATGTAAATGAAAACAAAAGAAAAAAGAAAAAAAATACATGTGAGAAGGGGAAGAATGATTTCCCCTCCTCATTTAGCTTTGTTTACTAGATTGGTGGTCTGCCCTATGTTGTTGGCAGGACCAAACTTATTTTCAATGCGAAAAAAAAAATGTTTAGGTGACGGTAATGTTTTTAAAGAAGTAAGAAAGATTCAAGACTTGGGTTAAATCTCGATTAATTTGATAATATGATAAAAAAAATTGAAAACAACAACAAACAAACAAACAAATAAAACATAATATTGGGCTGAGTCAAACTGGGTTAACACGAGATCAGGATAACCCCATAGAATGATAGAATAAAAAAAATCAATTGTAAAAAAGGACTTCAAAAAAAGATCTAAGCCAACCTGGTCCAATCATTCAAACCCGTGACCCAAAATGTTTAAGAAATTCCAATCAATAAAATGTTGAATGGTGGAATCAAAAAAGAAAGTCCCAATAAAAAAGGATTAAAAAGAAACCATATAGCAATAAAAAGAATAAGAACCAAATCTGATATAAAATAAAATGAACTAAAATAATGAGGGATGCAATTGAAAAAATAATTCAATTAAGAGAATGATATAAACTATTGAGGGGTACAATTGAAAAGATAATTTAATTAAGATAGTGATTAAAAGAATAACAATTAAAAAAATGAGGACCAAATCTAAAAGGTAAAAAAATCAAAGAAATGTTAAATCAAAAGAAAATCCCAAATCTATGGATTATTTAAAAAAAAAGAATTGTAATAAAAGGAATAAAGACTAAATCTAAAATAAAAAGAAAATCAAAGGCTGCTTTGAAAATATACAAGGGAAGCCTCTGAAATCAAGAAGAGAGAAAAGAAAGAAGGAAAAGAAGAAATGGTAAGGGGTGCAAAACCCAACATTTTTTTGCCACACGTTCTATCCAGTAATGAAGTCGACGCCACGAGGATTAAAATATAATCGTGAAAGCTGGATTTTGACCTCAGAACAACGTTGTACGCGTCGTTTGAAGAGAGCGGGAGCACCCACCCACGTCCACGTGAATGACATACGCAACCAACTTTTTTAATTTAAATAACATTTTATACATCCCTAAATATTAAATTACTCCTGATTAAACATAATAATTATAATTATAAAAACAAGCGAATAGGACAGAAAAAAACACTTGACCCAAGGCAAAGATAATTTTAACTTAAGGATATTATGATCATTTTACAGTGGATTTAAAATGAAAAGTAGTAAAATTGACTCTGCCTGCCAATGCATTATTTTTTTTCTACAAATAACGATAAAACCCCTTTCTTACTATTGCAAAAGGATGTTTTCTTAATGGAATCCACCTTCGAAAGACGTACGGTGGATTATTGTTCGCAAGAAAATTGGAATTCAGAACGCCCTAGATTGGATTGGAATCTTCCTCGTCTGGTTTTTCATTTGTAAGTCCACGCCGGGTAGACTTTATAAATGTCCTGCTTTTGAGTCTTGAATAATTAATTTATCGATGATGTAGGGGTGAATTGCTAATATTATTAATTTGTTGTAATTCGACATGGACACATATATAGTGATGTTTCATCTTTTTCTCCCTTTTAACCATTTCTATTAATTATAACTAGGCTTAATTAATTTCAAATAATTAAGAAAGATATCAAATGATTCTATTGGTTAACACACAGCAAATGATGCGTTTAAGCTTAAGCAAAAATGATAATTAACTGCTAATTTATTTTTAATCTAAAATTTCCAGCTTATAGGTGCCCACAATTTTCATTGGATGGTGACTGGCTAGCTTAAAATTAACACCATGTGTCTGCCATTGCAACGTAGCCAATTATCACCCGATAATATAATTCTCATAATCCCTTCATTACCCTCCAAAAGTTTATCAATATTATAATGTTTTACAAGTAATTCATGAGGAAGACCATGGGCAATTTGTCAAATGAAAGTCCACTCTTGTTTTCTGAAATCGACCTTTTAATGCCAACTAGGCAACAACTCAATGCCTCCCTCCATCACCCATTTCTTTGTGAAGAAGGAGAGGGAAAAAATCATGGACAGAGAACAAGAGGAGCTCCAGTTTCTTGGGTTCTTTGGCATCTTCAAAGAATCCTTCAAGATCATCTTGACATGGAGAAAAATCTTCAGCAAGATAACCCTAGCTCTCATCCTTCCACTATCCTTCATCTTCCTAGCTCATATGCAAATATCCCAAATGATTTTCTTCAAGATCCTTGACAATCAAGATACCTTAGACTTCACCCAATCTGGCACGCCAAAACATGATAAACTCTCTGATACCATCTCCGCGGAATGGACTGCCTTCTGGCTCTTCAAGTTTGCATACTTCACTTTCCTTCTAATCTTTTCCCTTCTTTCCACATCTGCAGTTGTTTATACCATAGCTTGCATATACACTGCCAAGCCAATCACCTTCAAGAAGATCATGAGTGTTGTGCCAAAGGTCTGGAAGAGACTCATGGTCACCTTTATATGGAGTTTTGCTGTTGTTGTGCTCTATAACATTGTTTCCATAGTGGTTTTGATCATTTTGTCTTTTACACTTATCAACCATGTACCTGCAGCTGGCTTCAGGATCTTGTTTCTCGTTGTTCTTGTTATCTTATATTCTGTGGGGTTACTGTATATCACCATAGTTTGGCATCTGGCGAGTGTGATTTCTGTTTTAGAAGACTTTTATGGGATTAAAGCCATGATGAAGAGCAGGGAATTGATAAAAGGCAAGATGGGAATTGCAGTTGCTATTTTTATTGTGGTTGGAATATGTTTTGTGGGAATTCAATTCCTGTTCGAGACTTTTGTGGTTCTTGAGTGGACAATGGAAATCAGAATTGGAATGGGATTACTTTGCTTGTTATTGCTGTTTAAGGTGATTCTCTTCGGCCTTGTCATCCAAACAGTTCTCTACTTTGTCTGCAAATCCTATCACCATGAGAATATTGACAAGTCCTCCTTGTCAGACCACCTTGAAGTTTATCTTGGGGAATATATCCCTCTCAAGTCCAAGGATGTCCAGATGGAGCAGTTTGAAGCCTAGATCTTAATTCTTACAGTTTTCTGTTTTTTTTTTTTTTTCCATAAAATATTCCTGCCTTAATTTGGAGGTCTTGAAATTACCATGCTTCACATTGGTGCTTCTTGTTTACGTTGTAAGTGATGATATGCTTTTAGTTTCATAAAGAACTGTAAAAATAATTTGTGCTTTAATAAAGGGGATTATATATATCTTATTTGCATTTTATAGATACCAGACGAAATTTTTCTTCAGTAAAATGGGTTTGATTTTAATTTTTTCAGAAGTAATTTAATATAGAAAGACATGCTATGCTTTGTATATAGCTATAAGATCATTGAATATATCTTCCGATAATTAAAAAAGTTATATTATATTATGAAGAATTTAATTATTACTATTTGTATTTGAGCTCAATTCCAAATTAAGATAATAAATGGATGATTTCTAGGGATGCCTTTGGATTTTTTGAAAAGAAAATAACAGCCATATATAGCCGTTTACGTACCTAATGTGCTTGTGAAACAAAAACTGTTTCCATGGAAACTTAGGAAAAACTATCATCCAGCCTTTGACTCTACAATTAAACTACACATTACAATTACATTACATTCCAAAATATACTAAAATAATTAGTAAATCACTGTAGCAATCCTCAATACTTTTTTTTTTTTCCATCCTGAAACCTTTTATTTACCATTACAATATTTTGTGTCCAAATTGATCAATTAGTTAAAATTTGTTAAGAAAAAATTCAACTGAAAAAATCAAAGTATAAACAAAGGAGATCTGATGGTGAATCTCAATTTTACTAAAAAACATATGTTTAGTTCACCTACTTTTCTTTTTCTTACTATCCAGTCCTTTTATTTTTTCAATTTCAATTTTAGTCTACAAGGTAATTTTCTTAACATTTTAGTTCTTGAGTTTAAGAAAGAAGAGAGAAAGCCATCTAAATACAACAAAGAAGAGAGAAAGTTAATGAATTGTCACTTTTCAGTAATGAAACTTAATGTGCTTGGTGTTAATGAGTTTTATTCGACAAGTGAAGTTCAATTATTATATTTTTTTAATAAAAAAAACATGCATCAAAAAGTGAATCAAATTAGAGATAGTGAGTAGTTTATTGATTTTGAGGTGTTTTAGGAATAGTGAGTGGTTTATGAAGGTTTTTATGATGTTATTAGGTGAAAATAACTTGAAAAAATATATTTTTAGACAAAAAATACCTATGTACCCAATTTCTCGCCCACCACAATGGTGGTCAAATTCTAGATCGTTGCCGGCTAAAAACAAATTTAGGAGTAGGCTATGCTTCTGATGAAAAAATTAAAAAAAAAACCTAGAAGCGTGCTCCTGAGGCAAAAATAAAATAAAAATATTAGGCACGAGTCTAGGCTTCCAGACCCAAACGCACCAGACTTATTTTTTATCGTTTGTTTTCTTTTATTTATTTTTTTAATTTTATCATTCAACATTTGGTTCTTTTTTATTTTATTTTGGTTTGCTTTCTCTAGGTTTATCATTGTATCAAGTAAATGTTCTAACATTTGGTAGGTGCTTAATTTTGTAAACGTCTATTTTTGTTATCTTATAATTAAATAAAAAAACAGTTATTGAACCCAATAGAGTCCATGACTCGGGTCGCTAATTTGGCGAATTAAGTCATGAAACCCAAATCGATCCAAAGGATCTCTGTCTTAATATAAAAAAAAATATCATCTTGAATTTTTTTTATATAAATCCAAATCACATTTTTACCTGTCATCCGGGTTTTTTTAAACAAGTCAAATCAACTGGTCATGTCAGGAAAACTTTTAGACATTTTAATTTAAAGCTCAAACTAGAAAAGAAATCGGATTTAAAAGTTTCAAGGTTGCCTCACTGGCCGAGTTTAATGACACCATCAAAGAACTTCTTGTGGCTTGAACATTATAGTTAGAGAGCCAACATGTATACTAGCTTGGAAATAGCATGGGTCATTGAATCATTGACCCAATCAACTATTTTTTTTTATTAAAATGATGTTGTTTTTTTTTTTTATTGATATTGATTCATCCAAGTTTGATCAGGTTAAACAAATAAAAACAGGTGAATTCAACCAAGTTTTACCCTCGTTTGGGATTGCAGCCTAAATAAAGGTTTGCTAAATTTATTTTTTTTTGCTTAAAATTAATTTTTTAGAAGTTTTCGGATTGTTTTTATATGCTAATGTCAAAAATAAATTTTAAAAAATAAAAAATAAATATTATTTTTGATATATTTATGAGTGAAAAATATTTAAAAAACAACCATTACTATATTTTCAAATACTATTTTTATTGAGTCAATATTTTATCTAATTTAACACAAAAAAAAACCTTGTTTTAGTAGGGCTAACGGTCCAAATTTTTCAAGATAATTCACCTACTCGAGCTAGGATTAACAACTGTTACATGATAGCGAATAACCAATTCCCTTTTGATTTTGTCCAGCAAATCTAATGTCCTCTAGGCTCTATCCTCCTTGTGCCCTTCTTTAATTTGATGCTCTAATTTGATTGCCTGGACCTGTAGATCTCACCTGTTGATCTTGATCAACCCTTTCCAACCACTCATTTCATCAAGCGATCAGGGCCGCCAATATTATTGACCTTTTAGTTTGATCTGAAGAGACGGGAGATAAAGAGAAGAGGAGGAATCCGAGAGACTTAGAGGGTGCTTGGCAGTGTGGTAACGGTTACTTTTCAAATAATTTTTTGTGCCGAAATATATATCAATGATGTTTTTTTATTTTTTAAAAATTATTTTTGACATCAGCACATCAAAACGATCCAAAACGTACAAACCATATTAAATTTTAGTAAAAAAAATTAAATTTTTTGAAAACACGATTTACACCGCGTTCCCAAACATCTTCTTAATGTGCTACTTATCATTTCAAGTGAAAATAAATATCATTAAGTTTAATTCAACCTAAATCTTAATATAATATTTATTTTTGCAATGATATAATATTTATCACCGTAATTCAACTTCTCAATTAATCTAATAAAAATATAATTTGAATTTTTTAAAAAATAATTAAAAGATATAGTTTTAATTAAAATAAAATTATTTTAAATTTACCTGAATTAATCTAAATTAGCATACCCGACCCTTGATCTAAAACCAATTAAAAACTTTGATATATATAGGAAATTGGTATTTTATATGTAAAGAGAAGTTTCAACGACATGCAAATGATTTGACAACTTTGAGATTTCATAAAGAAGCTCGATCATATAGTCATATTAATTTAATGGGGGTGGTTCAAGGGAGCAGATGCATTATTTTTTAATTAATATTGTTGACTGCTAGTAATTGGGATTGGTTAGCGTATTTGAAAGTGTGGTTGTGGTTGTTTTTAAAAGTATGTTTTACTTAGAAAAATATCAAAATAATATTTTTTATTTTTTAAAAATTATTTTTGATATCAGCATATTAAAATATCTCAAAACACCAAAAACATATTAATTTTTCATATAGTGTTCGGTGTTTTTGGCTTGCTTAGAGGGTAGTTTTGTCTTTTTATGGGGATTAATTAAGCATTACCGAGTTAATTAGGGGCTGATTCGTCTGCACATCTTTTTTATTTTCATAGTTGAATAATGATCTTTTTATACTTGAAAGCAAAATGATAATATTTTTGTATTTTCAAGTTTATCGAAGTTGCTCTTGGAAGCGAGAAAAGAAAATGACATGCAGGGGCATTTGTTTTATTTTTTCCTTTGGTTTTTTGGTAATAATTGACTTGATGGAAGGGTCTATACATCTTTTAACAAATATATATATTATTTAAATGATTAATTGGGAGGGCGGCAATAGAAACCCCTCAATGGCCTCTATTTACCCAAACAATGCGTGTGGCTTTTAATCGCCCCTGCTTCACTGACAATGACCTTCTTTTTTTCACTCTCTCGTCATCAGAAAGTATGCCGACCTCAATCCTTTAATTAGTTTTTTTTTAGATTTAGCTATTTATTTTTATTAATATTTATTTTATTTAAAATAATTTATAAAATTATATATTTTTTCAGTTTCATTCTCCATAGATTCTTTTCATCATTAATTTTTTTAATTCAATTTTAATAACTAAATTAGCTGGATATTAAACTTTTTAGTTGAACCCAAATCTAAAATTTAATAAATTACAGGTTTGAAAAATTAATCTTTGTTAAATTTATTTATTTTGTTTGATTAAATATAAAAATAAGATACTTAATTTATGATTTTTTATTTCTTTTTTGGGTCTTCGTAATGATTATATAAGTAATCTCTTTCACTTACTCAAATTTTA
>Ga0307511_10008277_pt1 | contig 10408 bp, 7 predicted proteins | sample 13_EM_MG_FD_200266 | JGI IMG/M metagenome (GOLD analysis project Ga0307511, IMG submission 200266) | Populus trichocarpa ectomycorrhiza microbial communities from riparian zone in the Pacific Northwest, United States - 13_EM | ecosystem: Host-associated > Plants > Roots > Unclassified | place... | reverse complement strand
TGGGGGTGGGGGTGGGGGTTCGGGAGGTCGTGGGAGTTTGGGGGGTTAGGGCTGTGTGTGTGTAGTATAGTTGGTATAGACAGCTAGGTTGGCTGGATGGTTGGATATACCTACCCTGAGCTCAGTCTGGCTTACTCTATGTATAAGGAGGGGTATATGGTGTGTTTTGGTGTATGCATATATGTATACTGTTCCGTACATGTGCACAAGTAAGGTATATTATTCTATTCAAATAAATTCTCAAACCCAAAGCAAACCCCTCAATCTGATACTGTATTCGGGCAACTAAAACACCAGTAATCTTAGCTCGCCTTCCTCCTCCATCCCCCACCCCCCGCTCCAGTCCAGATCTTAAGTGGGGAAGCCACCGTCCATCCATCCATCCATCCATCCATCCATCCATCCATAAGATTCTTCCCTAAATCTACCCTTCCTTTATTCAATGGTCCCAGATTCCAGGTCATACACCAATATAGCCAGCATATGCTCTCTCTCTTTCGCTTACAACTTGTGATGGTGCAAGTACCCCTTCCTCCCCCCCTCGCTAGTGACTCCCAATGAGCTAGTACGAGTACATTAGAGTAAACCATGAGGGAAACTCATAGAGTAGCCTGGGTACTCCTTATTCCAAAGTAGCAGACCCGCAGATATTCTTCGTTAGAATTCTAGGTACCAAATACCGCGGAATTTGTGTCAAACAAACAACATCCTATCATAATTAAGGTAGTAGGCCTGCAGCTGAAGAGAGCGACTGTAGAGGAGGCATCTCTTCACTCACTTATTTAGTTGCCCTGTCCCATAGATAGGCTAGCACGAACCACAATACCCAGGGACAGGAAGCCGAAACACAATAACATGTTTCCAACAGCTACGGAGTACACTCCCCCCCGTGCAAGCAAGAAACAAACACCGAGGGGTGGATGGGCAGGTAGGCAGATGAAGTAAATAGAGTATAGATGTAGGTATAGATATGAAAGTCTCCTGCCCTTTGAAGTACTCGCATATTTCCGCTCCTACTGTCAGAAACCTGTGGCTGTACTAGGGCAAACACAAAACACGCAAATGAGGGGTCGGTGGATATGTAAACGAAGTAAATAGGAAAAGAAACAATTAAATGATTAGATCATCTAGATATGTGGGTATAGATAAGTAGAGAAGTTCCCCTGTATTAGTGGAGGGTATAATGGAAACGAAGGGGGGTAGTGGGATTTAAGGACAACATAAAATGGGTATCAAATGATAGGTATGAAATGGAATCAAAGCATCTTACGTAGAAAGCAAGAACACAGCCCGGGTATAAAGTAATAATGGCGTAAAGATACATTGAACTTCAGGCCCAGTTAGGAGCCAGGCTTCTTAGGTACCTGAGCTGCTGAGTTTCAGGCCCACACAGCCCCACTAGCGCCATGGCATCCATATGTACGTGCCGTCGTCATACATGTCGTGCATGACATGGCAGAAAGATGCCATCATATGTGTCGTGTTTTATTCGGATGGAACAATTTGTGCCATTCAAATTCACTTTGACGTATACATATCTCGGGTATCTTTTGAAATTGAAATTCCTCGGGAAAAAAACAAATCCAGCATCGCAAACCAAGCGGTAAACTCATCTGCTTTTTCGCCATCTCAAATGTATACATGTACAGTACATACAAGAACTCTTGGAAGGCGTTCTATTGCCAATGTTCTACGATAGGTGAACTGTCGGTGAGGACTTTAGAAATATATACGGTGAGAAATATAAGTTTCCCCGTACATCAAGTTGAAGAGTAGCGTGCATAAAAATAACCTACTTCTTGTATGTCAATAAAATTCATCACAAAGTTAGCTTGTTTCGGACTTGCACCTATCCGAACACAGACCTACCCGCCTAAACTAAGGTCCAGTGATATTGCGTGACAAGCCCTGCAGGAGTGGTCTTGGTACCGAGTCGGCACCCGGTTGGTGAGCCTTGACACCGTAAAACTGTACTCAGTACATAGATAGGTATATACCTAGGCAGATACCCCCCCGGCAGCCTGACCTTGCCTCATCCTCTTCAAGCCAAATCTTCAGATGCCACGAAAGGCAATATGCATCTGAATTTTCACCGCATTCCTGTCGTATAAAAGGAATAATTGGCCAAGTATCCTCGTATAGAGATGCACGGAACCGCCGAAGGCTTCTTGCTTATCTACGTAAATGTTAGCTCCAGGGAACCTATAATCCTGGTCGAGAGTGCTGGGGCTTTCCACCAGGCTTGTAAATTGGGAGCGTGAGTAGGTTGAGTAATGGAGTGCACCGCAGCAGCATTGGAGGCCAGCTACTGTACTCTACGTACATGTCCATACCTATATTAATATAGTTGGTATACCATGTTTGAACCAAACAAAAAAACGCTCAGAAAGAGTATGAAAAGATATGTGTGATGCTTGCCATGAGAGAAATGCTCACGATATATGTGTGTACACCAGTACGAAAATCCTGTGATACCGTGATTCGCAGGCACAGCATAATGAGGTGCAATGAGAAGAGGCTAAAATGTCCCCTGTGCCCAGCAATAGAGTAGATACAACTGTCAACGGTAACTACTCAAGTGAATTGAAGGTTTTCTTCCTGCTTTGTCTAGGCCTATCATGATCCTCAACTGCTAGCCAAGGTTTCTTGCGTTCTAGGATGTTATAAAATTAGGATAGCACGTGGTGGGGTCCGATACCCAAAGTCGCGATATGAAGCCCATTGCTCGCCGTATCTAATAGCCGTACCAATAGTATCGTAGCACGGCGTAGAGTGGGGCTGAGCGTTTGTAAGAGGGGTATAGTACATGGTAGTCTTGACGTTGTAAATCTTCCCGTTCTGGTTCCGAGTCTCGTTCACGGTGGCAAATGCGTTGCTTCATAGGTACTTAGGTTAGTAGCAAACCACCCCAAACAAATATGCCTTTGGAACTCCCATAGGTAACCCATATTTAAGTATTGTACTTACTAAGTAGGTTATAAAATATCGCGGTTGTAGATCGTTCTCTTTGGTGTTTGTTCGTGAAGTTCACCCAATTAAGCCTGCCATGACTCAATTGCTCTAATCTGGTCCCCAACTATCCAGATCCTCGACCGTTAATGACATTGATTACACATCCGAGCCTCGAGCGGCGATGGACGTGGCTAGAAGCATCGAACTTCCCGGTGATCTGTAGCTTTACCTCCACAGCCATCGTCTGCTTGTCCACTGGCAGTCGATGAGATGATCGACACCTGTGAACTTGATCTTTATCTTTTATTATGCTACATGAACGAGACGGCTCGGACGATGAGAAGCTGGCTATGTTCATGGTTCTCACTGGCAGCTGATAAAATTCGTCGGGGAGATGCACTTTTATGTGCTCGAAAGCGGTTTGGGCAATTGCACTGTTGGTCTGATGATTTGCACATGGATCTGATATCAACTTGCATGCATATGGTGACAGAGGAGAAGAGCACCTGAGCACCGTCGTATTAGTGCCATTCCGTAAATCCTTCCGCGCTTTGCTGGCCTCATGGAGCTTTTCATATACATATTATTGCAATTTCTCTGCTTATCATGCCATACGCATGTCGGAGGCCACAACACAAATAACTGAATATCTAAGTACTTAGTAAGTATTGGCTAGGTTACAACTCTGGCTGGTTTCGATTTAGTCTCATGTGTTTCATTTTGCCTTTTTAGGCTGGTGATTCGCCACCTGTGGTTTTTCCCACAACAAAGAACCATACTCAGAGCTAAGAGGAAGCTATACAACCCTGTTATTGGATATTCATTTAACGAGGCTTGTGAAAAGCCTTTTTTCTCGTCCAGATCCCACGTTGACGTTGAGGAATTTGTCGTCCCCCGAAAGGTCACACTTAACGAGAGGCTATAGAGTAGTGCCGAGGAAGTAGTCTCGGCGCTCCGAGGAAGGACTTAACCGTAGATCCGTGATATGTATATCCTCCATTGTTGTGTGCGGGGGTGCCACCAAGCGAGGTGTGAAGTTCAAAGGTACTGCCAAGCGTTTTTTCCTACCAGTCAAAGCTCCGGAGGAAGACTGTGTTACATCCAGCACCTGGGATCTCGATGAAGATATGCGCAGGCTTCTATCTCACGACATTGCAGCTACCGGTATATGACCAATCTTAGGGTCTTCCACTGTGGAATCCCAGTCACGGTATTGGCTTCAGACGCAGGCTCAGCACAGGAGGCCCACGTATACACGTAGCCTTAGGAACCCAAAAGGCACAGGCCTATACGGGCCAGAAGGTTTCCATTACAATATAGACTTTAATTTTCGAAATGTTCAGCAAGTTCCCAGAGAAAACGGTAAGATATAGAATCTAGGAAACAGAAAAGAAAATTACGTCCCTACCTAGACAAAGTAATTAATGGGTGTTTCTGGGATCTCTAAAATTTGGTTATACTCGTGCACCATCTGCTCTCCTCTCCTGCTCTCTTATAGTGCCCGTGTCGCAGGATCTCCCCCCCAGATCTTCTGGGTGGGTCCCACGGGTATATATGTTTCATCCAAACCGTCTTTGCCCTGGTACCTATCTATGTATGTAGGCTTGGATCGTTTGTGCGTGGGCTCTTTATGTAAGCTGCAGAGCGGCAACGATGTTACTGGCCTGAGCATCATGATGGCGAGAATCACCAGTCCCGGAGCGGAGACAAAATATCTAGTCTGCTATTCAGCAATTTGACTCTGGGTCTACGAGACGCCCCTTTCTACGAGGACACGAGCAGAGTACGTAACTAACGGTGTAGTGTCGTTAACGTTAAGATATTCGATTCAAATGGACCTTTCCATGGCCACCATCGGTTGTCGTAAACTTCTCCCTGAAAGAATTTCTCCCAATTGCCTCGCGGCGGCCGTAAAAGCAAGCAATCCGCCCGCAAGACTGACCCCCTCAATCAACATCCTGGTCACCCAATTACCAGCACCCCCCCAAACTGGCGCTGCTCCATACTAAGCGGCTGCTGCAGCAGCACTAGCAACGCAGAAAGGAATCCAGTCCACTCCACACCACATCGCCGCAGTCAATAGGCTTGCAAAGCAGGAACAGAAGAGGGAAAAAAAGCCTATCTATCGTCTCAATCAACCCGACAGATAGGCCCTCGTGCTTCTTCAAGGTAGCCTCTGAATGGTTTGTGTTGAATTTTGCTGTTCTGACTATTAGTGGATTCAGAAGTTGCAGTTTCTTCTTTACCCTCTAGGCTAACAGGCATCGACATTCGAACGCGACTTTGACCCGGAGGAAGACAGCTAGCATCACGTCGTTTCTACTCAGAACGTACAGTTTACACCAGTCAAATTTTCGCAGTGATTCGACCGTCCTACGCAAATAGGGCGTTTGTCGCAAGAAGTTTGTGTAAATGTCAACTCCATCGACTGCGGCAGTTCTACCTCCGCCATATCCACACTACAGCTCACACCGTAATCATCTCCTGGGCTCGCATCCCCACCTCACGAACGGCCATTCTTACTCCGCACCGTCAAGCTCTTCTGGGACGATCACCAACGGACTTCATTCTCACCACCTATCTCACCACCTATCTCTACCATCGTCGTCAACAATGGGTTCTCGAGTCGTCCAGGCCCCACAGGCAAACGGAGGAAGACCTCGAAAGCAACCGGTTGACTGGAATGAATTCTATAAAAATGGGATTCCACAGGAAATCATCGTTATAGATGATACTGAATCGCCCCCACCCCCTCCCAACGCTAAGAGGACTACTCTCACGACTTCGCGGATTGCCCCCGCTTCTCAGTCTGCTATGAACAACATCCCTCGCCATGCAGATAAAAAGCGAAGGACCACGAATACAAGTAATTATGAGCCAGTGTATCCTGGCCCAGTCTATTCTGCTACACATACTCCCCTTGCTGTAGGGCATGCATCACCTACGGTCACCGCGTCTACCTCTACGGCAGGGCGGAATTCATCGACCTTGATATCTACGGCAGCAACCTCAGCTGGGTCAACTGGTGTTGGCATACCCGCTACAGTTGCATACCCCGCAGGGAATGGGACCAAACGGAAGCGAATGGCGACCCGCTCTACGGTAGCTGCAGCGGTGGCAGCGGCATCAGGGGATGTCTTTGGCGGCTATCACCCACCACCAAAACCTCCAATCAAGGCCAAGGAGGTTTATGTAAAGCCTGTAGCTGATGTACGTACACAATTTTTGGAGTTTTCTATCCGAACGTACATGAGACTGACTGCGCTATCCTTGGTATAGAGAGATCAGTTGAAGAATGTGAAAGTTGATGATGATGATGGCCATTACATTGTCCAGCCTGAGGCGAATTTAACCGACAGATGTAGGCAGTCACTCCCCCTTCTGCGTCGACAGCCGCATTGCATACTTCTGGAAGGATCCTTCCGAATATATTTCAATCTACAACAGGAAGGATTGGTCTGATAATTTTGCGTTGCAGATAAAATCACCAGACTCCTTGGTCAAGGGACATTCGGCAAAGTAGTCGAAGCTTATGACAGAGAAAAGAGGACTAGTTGTGCTATCAAAGTCATCCGGTCTGTCCAGAAATACCGTGATGCGTCGAGGATCGAGCTGCGAGTCTTGTCGACCCTTCAGTACAACGACACAGAGAACAGGAACAAATGTATTCATCTGAGAGACTGCTTCGATTACAGAAATCATATCTGCATTGTGACAGATTTATTAGGGATGAGTGTATTTGACTTCTTGAAGTCCAACAATTTCGCACCTTTCCCCAACAGTCATATTCAAAGCTTTGCAAGACAATTGCTCACCAGTGTTGCCTGTAAGTTACTCTTCACACAGATCTCTCTTCGATGTATATCTGACACTTATAGTTCTCCACGATCTCAATCTTATCCATACGGATCTGAAGCCTGAGAATATCCTTCTCGTCCATAATGACGCACAACTGTTCAACTACGGACGCCGTGTGCCCTCATCTACAAATTCTCAGTCTCGCACATGTCATAGTCGTAAAGTACTTCTAGACACAGAGATCCGGCTGATTGACTTTGGATCGGCCACTTTCGATGACGAGTACCACTCTGCTGTTGTATCGACACGACATTATCGCGCCCCGGAGATTATACTGGGTCTGGGATGGAGTTTCCAGTGTGATATCTGGAGCATAGGATGCATTCTAGTTGAATTCTTCACAGGAGACGCACTTTTCCAGACACATGATAACTTAGAGCATCTGGCAATGATGCAACAGGTGGTTGGATCAAAAATTGATCCCAGAATTGTAAGATCTGTCGTGACACGAGGCAATAGTACTGCATCTAAGTCAGTGTCTCCGTTTCCACTAACTCCGAAGCACCAGAATATGCTGACATTATGAATTGCATAGGTATTTCAAGGGTAATAAGATAGATTACCCTAATCATGACACCACCAGGGCCTCAAAGAAGTATGTTTCGTGTATGAAGAAGTTGGATGTGAGTATCATGTGCCTAGGGTCCCATTGAAGTCCACTAACATTTTGAAAAAGGATATTATCCCGGGAACAAACAATTTCCAAAAACAGTTTCTGGACCTCTTGAAGAAAATATTTATATATGATGCAAGCAAGAGGATATCAGCAAAAGAAGCCTTGAGGCATCCTTGGTTCCGGGAGAGTCAAAACGACGAGGGTGCAGAAGCTGCTAGAATTCGAATGGAAAATGAAGCCGCACGATCTCTACCGAATCAACAGGAATACTGATTTACATTAGTGCCGGTGAAAGCGTTCACCGGAACTCGACCCCTCTCCATACATCGACAATCCTTTCGCACCTTCAAGTATTACATGAGATTTTTGATTTTATTGCTCATGAGGCTTGCATGTTAACTACCTCCATTCTATGTTATATTTCTTCGGGCTACCTCAGTTTCTCATTTACTCCCCTTTGTCTGGCTTCGGGTTGTGTCTCTTTTGGTTCATAGATCGGCTGTGGTACGCTACAATCCGTCTTTTGCCAGGTTCAAAATCATGGCGATGGGCAGCGACGCATTGCGCAGGAACGTGCATGGATAGCGCCGTGCATTTCTTCGTTAGTGGGAAGGGTTGATTGATGGCTTTAAGCGTAATATTCTTGAGGGTTGCTTTCTTGTGGTTCTAGGGTGGGAGGTTTGACTGGCAGACGGCGTCGTACGAACAGGGCTTAATTCATTTCTTTTTCATTCCTACTTTATTGTTTTATACTTTTTTCTTCTACTTTCTGGCGTATTTTTTTCAGTTGCTTGTATTCAAATTATTATCAGAAATGGACCTTTATGGACCCTACTCAGGGATGGGAAAATGGGAGTGTTAGGTGGGAAGGGACTTACGTGCTGGTTACATGTGAATATGGTTGCGCTTCTCGATTCAGGATATTTGGTACCATCGACCCTGGTATTACGATCTCAATCGTTTTCTCTCTTATTTATTGTCATCTCTATCTATGTTTTGCTTTTAGGGTTTTCATCACGAAGGAGCTTAGGCAGGAAGGCGCGGCTGCTCTGTGTTCAGCAGGCTGTACTTAAGCTTGTACGATACAGATTGCACTTATGAACAGCCTTGCAATTGGCCCACTCGTCAGTGCAGCGCAGCGTTTATCGAGCATATTGGGGCGAGCGGTTGGGTTCATTATATTTCCAGTACAGGCCTTACCAGTGGATGGCAAGCTTTTATTCATTCACACATCTTTCATTTGTTCTTTCATAAGTATGTTGGGCGTATTAACATTGAACTGGAGTTTTCTGGCGTGGCGTGTTTGCCATAGTGGCTTTGTTGACTGGAAATTTTTTTGTCTATATACAATTGCTTTGTTTACAGGTACATCAACAATATCTAAACCTTAAGCCACAATGGCATAGCTTGAAACCAAATACCCTATACCATTGTCCTATTCCGACTCATGAACTACCCAAGGCGCCTTCACTAAATAACTTTCCGTTTCGAGCTATCAACAGGGAGGGACTTGGGACAGAGCAATGTTAATATTTGTTCCGACACTTCCGGTGGCCATGCATAGGGCCGACCCGATACAACTTGACGCCCTCGTGGGTTGGGGGTCTTGGTGGTATCGAGATTCTCTATGTTAAACATGAACGGATGTGGTTTCTGGTAAAATCTTCCATAGATCGTGTGTATATAAGAATTTGGGACAATTTGCCCTGTTATGTGTATTAAAGCTAAAGCTATTTGCCTCCAGGTTAGCCATACCGCATTGGGGGATTTCTTGTCCCGTATGTTATTTCTCCTTAGTCTGGTTGGCACATTTCTCCTGGGGATTTCGGGTATCCTAATGCTAGGGGAACTCCTGTACAAAACAAAACATGTTATAGTTATATCTGACCCGAACCCGATATTTGATGATAGCAGAATCCTATGTTTTCATCACATATCCCATTTTTGATTCCTCTTGAGTCAGTGATTCCCTTTGAGGGTCTAGAGAGGGACAGATATGTCTGTGGAGTGTTCAGGTATGGATGAATATCATATTTGATTGGATATAGGCCCCTTACGTTTTTGCCTTCTGTTTGGTGACGTATGCTGGGGAAGGGCTTGTATGTAAGGGGTTTGTGATGTCTACGCTCCTGTCTAGCTCATTCGAGTACATGGAGTTTCCATACTCGAAGACCATAACATGTCATGGGAATTACTCTTGAGAAGTCGTTAGCCATTGAAGCCTAAGAATATGCCATGATTTTTTCCGGGGACTTGACTGAATCTCTAAGTTTGGGAACAGTGCAATCAAAACTCATGCTATATAAGAATGCATACTTGCTTGGTTTTATACTGTTACCAAGATAGCAAGTTCAGGGTAACGCAAAGGTGCTTGGCACCTTACCAATATGTATATACCCATACTATCCAATGTCGTATACCTTCTCGGAATCTCTCTCTTGATTATGCTGCAAAGTTGTATGTACTCTTGGATCATCTCCCTCTAAGCCCTCTTTGCATAGCTGGGCTTGGAATTTGGGAATCCCGCGAACCCCTGTAGGTCAAGATTATTGTCAATAGTACCCTCGGTACCTACCATATTTGCCATAGGTTTAATATGGGGAATGATAGTCGTTTGGATCGATCATAAACCGGTGGACACAGGTATTTTACCGAGATCGTCACTTGACTCAATCAGAACACCGCTGATGTAACGGTGCCGCCAAGGCCAACACGTGTGGTACTTAGTCTAACTCAAAGTAGAGTAGTCCTTTCTCCGGTTTCTTGGCGAAATCTACCTTGCTAAATATAGCTAGGCTACAAAAGCTTTTGGTTACTTCAAGGTAGGGATATTTTGTGAACTGCATCCAACCAGACTAGAACTGCATTACAGAATTGGGTGACTTTCAAGAGTCTCACTACACGTTAGTCCACCGCGAAATACTAATCTCAGCACCACAAGCTCTGTGGGTAGGCGATTATTTACTACTTAGAGATGGCGAC
>Ga0307511_10008276_pt1 | contig 10408 bp, 3 predicted proteins | sample 13_EM_MG_FD_200266 | JGI IMG/M metagenome (GOLD analysis project Ga0307511, IMG submission 200266) | Populus trichocarpa ectomycorrhiza microbial communities from riparian zone in the Pacific Northwest, United States - 13_EM | ecosystem: Host-associated > Plants > Roots > Unclassified | place... | reverse complement strand
TGTCTGCTGGGCACGAAACTCTTGCTATTTAAGAATCCAAATATATTATCTGATGCTTAGCAATTATATGAATGCGATGCTTCTAAGCTGGAAAAACTTGGGGTTCCAAGAGCTTACTGACGAATATTTGTTAGCTATTTTTTGGCCTTGACAAAATGACCGTTCTTTAGAATTTATGTGTATGCCCGCCATTTTTCTTTATGAAAACATGAAAGGCTTTTCCCCGAATTTAAACAGGTTCATATCGATCCCAGCCTCCAAGATAGAGCTCCCTGCAGAGACGGGACAAACAAGAATTCATCAATAGTTTCCTTCGAACATTATGCAAATGGTCATCTCATATCTATCTCCACGCCACTCAGAACCGTGAAATCCCGTGCATATATGTTTTTCAGCTGCGAGTAGGAGGTAGCTCAATGCTTAGATAGCTGATACCCTGCTCATAATAGTCTCTTTAAACCAACATTTAATGTTGTTAGATTAGTGATAATTGTGCTATTCTAATTACAGTTGTCGTTTGACGGTGAAGCAAAATTTTATTGCAAACCCAAAAAGCCAAATATTCTTGCTTAAATCCAAGTTTCCTGCGTAATGGAAATGGAATCAGCATAAGATTTGAGTTCCTTCCTGAACAAAACATAATTCCACAAACCATTCACCGGATTGAACATATTCATGCCTCCATTGACGAGCTCACGGACATGTGGATCTTACATTTCACCACACCACCAGATCTAATAACTATATAGCTGTACTAATTAATCAATTGAAGGGCAGAATCAAACCCTAATGAAAGATCAGTTTTATTCACAGTTGACTGGCAATTTTCATAATTGAACAAGTTTACAGAGTAAAGTCTGATGGGTAATCTTGTGGGTGTATCTTGATGGTCTCTCTAAGCCATTTCTCTTGCTCGCTGAGGTTGGACGGGGGAACATCATACACATCCGTGAAAATGTCCACAAGTGGAGGTTTCTCTGTTCTCTCTGCTACTTGAATTGCATCTAATAGCTGTTACAAGATTGTCAAGAGTTGGGAAAACATCATCGAGAAATGCTTAAACTTTCATATCAAACAACAAAATTATTAAAGTTCCAAGAGACTAGCCTTAAGACTTTAAGAAAAAAAGTTATACAATTTTTCTCAATGATGTGGTATAGCTAATTTACATGAATATTATTGCAAATCTTACAAAGTAAGAATACATCACATACCATTAGGTGCTCTATATTCTGTATATAATATCTAACACATTTTGTGGAAAATTGTAGGAGTAAGGAGTCAGCTTAGTTTCCCCAGATAATTGAAATTGGTGAATTTAAATTGCAAAGTTCTCCAGTTTCAAGATTCTTTTTAAGAATGCTTCTGGGACCGCCATGATCCCAGGAAATACTGTCACTTGATCCTATTTCTTGGGTTAAGAACAAATGCTGCTTTGTTGTGCCACTAAGTGTACAGCTAAGTTGCTGATAGTTCATTAACTTGGAAAACATATGCAAACTTTGACATGGTAGTTCGGTTTAGAGTTTCAGCAACTTTATTTCAGTTCAAACAAACAAGTTTTACCTGCTTCCTCACATTGCTTCGAAGCTCTGACTCAGCTTCACCACTCCACCAACCATTGCTTTCTATCCATTTTCGGAATCTAGCAATAGGGTCTCTTGCTGATCTCCACAACTCAATTTCATCAACTGGGCGATACTTGGTGGAATCATCTGATGTGGAGTGGTGTCCCACTCGATATGTCAGAGCCTGATGAGAGAAGGATCAAAAGAAACACTGAAATTGCAAGAGAAATTTCAAAGTAAACCCAAAAAAGGGGTTCAAAAGTGGCAAAGCAGTTGTCCTTCTACCTCAACTAAGATTGGTCTTTGTTCACGTATAGCCATTTCACGAGCAGCACGAACTGTACTATATAAGGCAAGAGTATCATTACCATCTACACGTATACTTCGCACTCCATAAGCCTCCCCTCTGACAACAATACCATCACCTGCCAAAATGTGGAGTGACACAAGATAACATTTAGACATAGAAACAGTTTATGCTTTGAATAGTCAAATTCTGAGAAAAGGAGAGTACTTCGGAACTGGTCTGAAGTAGGAGTACTAATAGCCCATCCATTGTTCCGACAGATAAATAAAACTGGGGCCTCCGTGACTGCCGCAAAATTTAAAGCGGCATGAAAATCTCCCTAAAAATGCTTGATCAGTTAGGAAAAATGACAAACAAAAGCATAATCCCTTGGGATTAATAGATTCACAATTTCTTAGAAGAATCACTCTGTTGTCCCTTTTGTAGCATTTGTAGTGGCAGTCTATCATACTAACCCCCCTAAAATGAAAAGGCACAAACCTCACTTGAGCCACCATCACCAAAATAAGTCACCGCACATGCATCTTTTCCATCCATTTTAAGAGAATATGCAACACCGACTGCATGCGGAAGTTGTGAACTGATGGAAATAAGAAAAAATTAATTACTCAGAAAAAGTGTCACACAACTAGCACCAAAGTTTTATTATCTTACGCAATTGTCGATGCTACTGTAAAGTAATTAAGCTTTTTTGATCCATAATGGATAGGCATCTGCCTGCCTCTGCAATCATCATCTTTGTTACTGAAACACTGATTTGCAAATTGTTGAAGGGTAAAACCACGCCATAATAGGACTCCAGGTTCCCTGTACTGCAATGTATAGAAAATGAGTCATTTTCTTTTACCAGATTGTGTTGGGCTTGCTAGTTAAGGCAATTGCCAGCACTTATAAGGGGATGGAGATTCACATTCACATTAGAAAAAGAAGGAAAAGAACTCAGCCAAATTCAATCTAGATTTGTAAAACCTAACAAGTATAAAGAAACCTTCCATGTTCTATATTATGCTTGCAGGCACATGTTTTGATTGTTAGAGTGAGTATGTTTATGTGTGTGCGAGTAAAAGAGGGTTGGGGTGATTCTGGAGAAGATGGTGAGGAAGTAAACATGTACGGATGTGCGTGTAACCTGTGGGACAACAAAATCATCAATGGTAAGAGCTGCTGCTGATGCAATATTAATGGCCTCTTCTCCAATTGTAGTCAGATAGAATGAAATTCTTCCTTGCCTCTGGGCTTCATAGAAGATAGTGTCCATGATTTGAAGAGTAGCCATGTCACTGTACATCTTTACAGCAATTTCCTTACTGACCTATTTTAAACAATAGCCTGTGAGGCTCTTTCCTTCCAGCCAATAAGATATGAAAAGGAAAAAACAAAAACACCATTCCTTTGCCAGAGGAGGGAGGACCAGGAAGAGAAGGGTAAGAGGTAAACAGAATTACCCAACATCGATGCTGCCCTGTATCAGCTGACCATCATCATCAAGAACACGGTAGCAGGGAATCCGCTCCTTGGGAGATTCAGATAAAAATCTCATTTCAGGAGTGAATGCAACCTGTCCCCCTGGGAAATCCACAAACTACAATAAAAGGGAGCTTTCATGAGTATATATACATGTTCGTGCTCACAAACACACAATCATACTCATCCCAGCCAGCAGCCTAATTCGAAGCACTACATAGACACCTCCTAATTCTAAGTAATTTACATCATTATTGTTCTCAGTCTGTTCTAAAATATATGTTAAGAGTTCTATATGAAAGTTATTGCAGTAATAAAATTTTAACCGATGCATCTTACGTCAATCAAATGCCACTTCATTTTCTCCTGCTGCAGGGCATCTAACAATAATCATCACCCATGAGGCAGTGGTCTAACAATGATTATTTTGAAAACTTAACAGCAAAAACACGTGGAGATTTGATGAAAATGATCTCCAACAAAGATGATGAATCATTAATTACTGCTGGTTATTAAATGTAAATATTAATATTTTTTTATTTTCTTTCTTGGCAATTGTTGTGCTACAAAACCCAGCAGTCATCAAAAATTAAAATCATAACCAATAAGATAGTATCAGAATTAGCTAAGAAATTGAGTACCCTATCCTTTCTCATAAAACCAATGCCCCCCTCACAAATTTGAGGCCATTTTGCACAATATCATCAATCACATTACATTTCCTTACATATCATCACTCAAAATCAACTCCCAGATAAATCTAGTAATTCAACAACAAACCAAAGCAAGACATAAATGAGCATCAAATCCATGCATTCCAATAATTATCTCCCAAAAATTTACTCTTTCTACAAATCCATCATAACTAACAAACACAACAATCACATAACAATTATGGTCTATAATACCTGACTGTAGGCCCCATTACTGTGCACCCCAGACCTTTGATGAGGTTTAGTGGACTCAAAACGCCGAGTCCTATAAAGGGTCGGTTTGTTTTCAAAAGCCGAACTTTGATTCCTCAAATCTTTAGCAAGTGAAGCTGTAGATAGTGTACTGTGATCATTGTTCAAAGAAGAACTCAAGTTAGTGAGACCCAACAAACCCATCTTTGATTTGACATGGTTGATGACATTGTTTCTTGATTGTCTCACACACACTGCCATGAAACCAATGAGTTATGTACGGCTGTTGTTAGAGAGAGAAAGAAGATAGAGAGAGGTTTGGGAGTATTGTTGTAATTAAAGGGAGGAGAAGTGAACAGGGAAACATGATAGGGAGATGGTTGGTCGTTGATGACAATTGTTGCCTTACGTGTAAGCCAAAGCCATTCAGTTACGTGAGTGATTAAAAAAATCCATGTCGGTTTGTCTACTCTGTGATTTTAAATAATATGGTCCTTAAGAAATTTCAATCAAGTATATCCTTTAACCTTACTTTAATGGTATTAATTTTCTTTCCTTTTTTTATTTTAAAAAAAGGGAAAACCTCAAAAACACCCTCTAAGTATACATATAGTCTCAATTTTACTTTTTTTTTTTAAAAAAAGGGGCAAGGCCACTCTCGACCTGGTATTTTTCTGTCTTTTTCTTTATTTTTAAATGGTATTCAAGATTTATTTATTTTTCAGTTTTAATATAGTCATTAAATAATATTATAATTTTTTATTTAAATTTTAATAATTTTTTAATTATTATATAACTAATATGAAAATAATAATATTAATAATAAATTGCTCATGAAAATTCAATTCAAATTATATTTTTCTTGATGATTTTTTCTTTCTTTGCTATGCCTTGAAGCTGAGTTTGTATAAAAACTCATCCCAAATATCCTGTAAAAACTAGCTGTAAGAACTCAAAATATGCAGGCTCAGGTCTGCGCTAAACATGAAGCACATGAGGGAAAATCCGTGTTCAATTCAGACTACTCTCACAAGGGTAAACATCGGTGCCGGCAGAGGAATCATGACTCTGTGCCGGCATATTCCCCCTCGTTTGCTCAGAGAAAAGAAAAGAAACTTCTTTTGAAGGAGAAGGCTTCACGGCATGCTCTGGTTAATTTTCTTCATGGAAAGAATATGCTCTGCATTGTAATCCGAGCGCGCGCACCAACTTCGGCAAATCACCGAAGGCATCTTTTCATTCGAAAGACAGCATTGGTGAATATCGACTTGAGGCGGGCGGAGATAATGAGTTTTATTACAGGTCAAGATCTTCGAACACCAGGAATATTCTAATTATAGGAAGATTTTTAAAATATTTGTTGTTTATTTATTAAAGCTTCATATGCCAAAAAGTTTACTAAGAAAACCCTATTATTAACAATGGATATAAAATTAAAAATGAAAAAAACTATTTTCTTTAAACAAAAAAAACTATATGAGTTTTTAGAAATAATTAAGAAAAATATTTATTTTCTCAAAAAAAAATTGCATCAATCTTTCCAGTAAAAAAATCAACGATACTTTTGTGTGTCCACCACTAGAAAATATCGTTATATTTTGATACCGATTGATGTAGGATAGAACAAAAGATACAAAAGCATCATGATCATGAGGAGAATCTCAAAATACTTGATGCTTATTCATTTAATAAGTCTCCAAGTCTCACTTACTAAAAATCTCTTGAAATTCTTTATGTAAATATAACTAAAAAATCATATTAACAAAATATTAAAAGAGAATGGATTTTATTATTACTCTTCTCACAAAATACTATTCACTTGAATAATTTTTTTTTTAATTTTATCTTTCAATATTAGATTTATTAGAGATTGAGTTTCATAATTATTTTTAAATTACTTTTTATGAGGTTATCTCAATCTTATAACCTGGATCACGAGTTTGACAGACTAACTCGATTGACTCGAGTTTTTTTTCTCTTTTTTCTAATTGTTTTTTTTTTAATTTATCCTTTAACATTGAGTTGATTGAAAATCAGACTTCATGATTTATTTCAGTTTACTTTTATGAGGTTATCCTCATCTCATGACACTGTTCATGAGTTTGGCTAATTAGCTTAAGATTGAATTGAGTTGTTCTTTTTTGTTTTTTTAATTGATTTTTTTAATTTTAATTTCATCATTCAACATTAAATTTATTGGAGACTGGACATCATAATGTTTTTCAATTTATTTTTTATGGGGTGATTTTAGTTTCATAACCTAGATCACAAATTTGAGGTTAACTTAATTGACTCGATTTTTTTTCCAAATTTTCTAATTGATTTTTTTTTCAATTTCATCTTTCAACATTGAGGTTTATTGAGAATTAAGCTTTATTATTTGTTTCTGTTTACTTTTTATGAGGTTATCATTGTCTCATGATTCGAGTCATGATTTAGCAGGTTAACTTGAGTCGTTTTTATGTTTTTTTTTAATTGAATCTTTTTTCAATTTTATCTTTCTACACTGAGTTGATTTCAAATTTTTCTTCATAATTTATTTCAATTTTCTTTTTATAAGTTATTTCGATCTCATGATCCAAGTCACAAGTTAACCCTGGTTGAATCAAGTCATTTTTTGTTCTATTTTTAATTGATTTTTTTAAAATTTAATCCTTCAATATTTGATCTATTAAAAATTGAGTTTCATAATTTATTTTGATTTGTTTTTCATGAGTTTATTATGGTCTCATGAGTTGGCAAGCAGATTGACAAGTTAACCTAGGTTGACCCAAATTAATCCAATATATAGGGTCTTAATATTTATAAAAAAATTTCATATTTAATATTTATTTTAAGTCAAATTATGTTTTTGCATGTCATCCGGGTTGCCTTTGGACTCACCAAGTTGACTGAGTCACATTGAATTAGTCTCCACACGGTTTAAAGATTTTTTGTACTAGAAAAACATCAGCAAAAATGCATGAATATTTTTTTTATGTTAAAAAAATTTAACCTGACCCACAACATAGCGCCGATCAATGATCTAAAAATTATTTTCTTCAAATAAAAAAAACTAAAAAAGCCTAATAATAGTGAATAGAAAAATATAAAAAAAAATTCTTAAAAAAAAAAACAGTGATAACAAGATGCACGTTGAAGTTATTGATATAAGCCTACTTAACCGTTTTGGAATCAATTTGTTCAGAAAATTCACCTCCATTATCAGAATCCTTCTGCGAAACCAGTGCCCAATTTTAATCTCATTTTAAGAGGCTTGATTTTAGTTAGTAATCTGAAAAGCAATAACGAGGAATAAAGTACATGTTTAAGCATATACTCTGAGGTCAAGAAATGAATAAAAATAAACAATATATATTTCAAGGGAAAAAAACCTGTGCGTAAATCAAAAGGTGCGGTCACTAAACTTGATCACTGCACTACCCATCCCACCCCAAGGTAAACCCGATGACACAACCACCATTTCAGTTTTGGTCTCGAAAGAAATGAATACATGCGCAGCATGCTGCGGGACAAGTGCTGGTATGACTAAAACCAGGAATCAAGCAATTAACAAGACAATGTTGTCTGGAAATTCTTAAAACTAATCAAAGCATGTTCAATGATGCCTGTTTAAAGGCTTCGACACGTTCAATGACATTGCTTTTCTCTGGTTTTCTCTGTAATCAAACATATCATTGAACATGCAAGGAGAAGGGAAAGGAAAGCTATGACTTTCAATGCGAGAACTATAGAAACCAGTCTGAAACATTAGAATATATATAGCTGAGGAAACCTGAAAAAGCTCATCGAAAATATCAATCCATCCAATCGGTTTTGACTAATAAACTGGTCTAATCAGGCTGGATCTCTAAATGTAGAGGAGAAAGAGATCCATGATGATTTCTAAATTAGCTTCGAAGCACAGAGATTAAGTCAATATTGAAAACTAAAAGGTGAAATCAGAACTCTAAAAATCCGAACGGCAAAGAGGAATCGAAAAGCCGAATCTGAACAGAGAAGAATAACATGTGCAGGACAAAAAAAAACGATAACAAAGAGAGATAGAGAAATTGTCAACAGAACATTATATTTTCTGATTGCTAGGCTAGGCTAGGCAAAGAATGGATGGCAATCTACAGCAAAATCTCCTTCTCATCATATTGTGTGAACTTGCACCGAAACCGATCATTAAAAAGTACAAAGCAGCTGTTATTACATCAGGAATACAATCACAGAGTACAAACTAGTTCACCTTTTAGATTCTGAAATTTCAATTTATGATTTCAGATGTGAAATTCTCGCTATACCTGAAGGTGGATCCTTACGATTCCGGATCCTGGAAGTTTTACAGAACACTACCCGTTTGCCAGTGGTGAAACCAGGAGTATTGATCAATAATGTATTTCACTGGATAGGGCCCTTGTTTGTTTCGGAAAAAAAGTGATTCTCAAGCTTGATGTTGAAACCGAACAATCAGCACCTTATGGATTCCGGAAAACAGTCTTTGGAAATTGAAGAAGCAATGTTCTTGGCTGAGTTGAAGGGGGCGATTATGCTCTTTTTTATCAGAATCGAGATGTCCCAGAATTATAGATATGGATGAGAAAACTATGACAATAATGAATGGGTTAAAGAGTGTGGTATCGATATCAGTGCATGCATACCTGAAGGGAGCATGTCTGTGTGATCCTCGGTTCCAAGTCTGGAATTTTGACCCGGCTTATACTTAAAATAGAAAATAGTTTTTGAAAAAAATTATGTTTTATAAATAATATGAAAATCTGAAATAACTTAGAGAGTTGCTTAAATAGAAGTTAAACCGAACTAGGCTAAGAGGAAAAACAATCCAAAAACAACTAGGAAAGTAAAGAAAGAAATTAAAAAATAACTAGGAAAAACAAAAAATAATAATTTTAAAACAGCATTTTTTGCGTCAAATCTGGGCATGTTTCTGATCTTAGCTAGTGCTAGCGAGCTAACCCTCTCAAAAACAAGGCTTGTAGAACATTTTGATAAAATTTCAGTCTAATTTGACAATCAGATTAAAATTTGTGATTATTTTTATTAAAAAGCTTGTTTGACACGTTTAGATTTTCTCATAGCTTCATCTTATTTATCCGGTCTATAAACATATACTTTGGACTATACATATCAGATTTTAAGATGAAAAAAACCCTGATTGCATCGGAGAAAGGATACGTCGGCTATTAATTATAACACACGACACGGCAGTTTCGAAGATGAGAAGTTCAAGAATAAATAGAGACAGGATGATATGCCTTTACAGACCACCAAAGGCTTCTTCGCCAACTGAAGCAGCATGCATCACTTCATGAAATATAATAAAGGTACATAAATCTTGACATAAAACTTTGTTTTACAAATGTATATGCTTGCTAGCTAGTTCATCATGATTCATGAGGTCCTTTACCATTGTTGCACATATTCTAATTAACTATGTTGTTCTGCCTGTTCTTCTTATGGTTATCAAACCTAATCTCTAACACTAACCTGGAAAATGACATAGGTTATTCAATTATTGTGTTAACATGCTGATCACCATGTTAATTTAATCAATCATTTTCATTAAAACATTGTTATATTCCTTTTAAAAAAGAATTATTTAATGTTGATTTGGTTAGGTTTGAATTAGGTTTGGTAAGGTCAACCAGATTACTAAAATCCTGGTCAAGTTATTTAGGTTAATGTCTAGTTCAATTCAACTAAAAATCTATAATAAATCAGCCTTTAGATCCTAAATTTTCTAGGTAAACTCGTTAAACCGAGCCATGTTTAACAACTATAATTTGCTTGTATGTGGATTTTAATCTTAATTTGGAAAGTAATGTAATTGAAGTAAAATATTTCTCTATATCAAAAAAACCATTTCAATTTAAAAATTTAAGTTGTTAGGGGAGATCCAATAATATAATTTATATAATTTTCTAATACATTTCTTCAAGTGCAAACTCTTCAAATTTAAAACTTGCACAAACTAATATTATTTTATATTTAATTTTTATTAAATAAAATAAAAATAATAAAATTTAAATTTATAATTATTTAGTTATTAAAACTCTAATACCACGTTATATAACTATCTCAATCTATCTCATGAAATCTTAAACTGTCATGTGAATTTTAAAATATAATTATTTAGTACTTTGTTTCTTCTCTTGATG
>Ga0307511_10008274_pt1 | contig 10409 bp, 10 predicted proteins | sample 13_EM_MG_FD_200266 | JGI IMG/M metagenome (GOLD analysis project Ga0307511, IMG submission 200266) | Populus trichocarpa ectomycorrhiza microbial communities from riparian zone in the Pacific Northwest, United States - 13_EM | ecosystem: Host-associated > Plants > Roots > Unclassified | place... | reverse complement strand
ACATGTTCCTCCTTACCTCAATGTAGCCTATGAACACGTCTGTCCCGTTTTCGTGGACCTCCCTAAGGTGTCTGAGCGGACAACCACCAACGACCTTCAATTCCCTGCCTGGGCTTTCCTTTTCCAGCGTGCGCAACTCGTCCAGCACTGCGTCTGCTACTTCTTTTGCCTGCTCTAACATCGCCCGACCCTGATCCCGAGAAAATGGAGCGGGGATAGAGCTGAACCAATCTGCGACATTGGTATCGCTGAAAAGGGTGAAGACATGTCCATCGTCCCCTTCTCGAGGGGGGGTGACGATAATGTTTTGATGTGGTGCAGGAAGGCGCAAGAAAGGTTCACCTGTTGCAGAATTGATCTCCAAAGGTGACAGCTGGCTTTTCGCCATCAGTTGTACGGATCGTTGTTGATAATGTAGGTGCTGTGAGTACTGTAGGACCCAACCTTTCCCCTTCCTGGACAGTGCTCTCTGTGCTTCAGATAAGGAATCTAATCAATGAGCACGTTTCTGCTGGAAGCTGGCTTGACGCTCATCGTATTTGTCTTTCCAGCGCTTCCACTCCCCCTCTCTTCCGCCGTCTGCCCACACTGCCCAGCCGTCTCTGATCTGTATCCATTGCAAAACCGGATTTATAAGGATGGCAGTTCGTATTCGTCCGAAAGTTGAAAGAGGCCGTCTATAGGGTAGATGTTCAGTGAAGATGTAATGGACAACACCAATGCTGGTGCCAATCCCGAGTCCCCACATTACTTGGTGTGGTGTATGGTAGAGCAAGTTCAATCTACATGAAAGTATAAGCGTATCTCAGTGACGGACGAGTAGACCGTACGACCTTGAGTACGCCACGAGGGCTACCCACGTTGTGATGGTTAGGTAGACGAAGAGTCGGAATGCTTGATCGGCGAAAGGATACCCAGTGGATGCGAACTGATGGCGGAAATACATATGGCAGACCAAGAAGGCGCCAAAATACCCCATGTACTGGCTATGTGACGACGGGAAACCATACCCGTTCAGATGCAATTGACTCTCTGCCGACGTGTTATCACGCTCGAGAGCATCAAGCAGAGCACCCACCAGCTGGGCGCTCCTCTTTGAAGACACGCTTCAAGACTAGGTTCAGTCCTTCTGAAACAAGTTGACCTGCCCACATGTTGATGATGGTGAGTTCGCGCGTCTGAACAGCCAAAACAGCATAGGCTGGCTGATTGATGGAGTCAACGCCGCATTTCAAAACACAGCTGCATCATCAACCATACCATGATAAGAATTGGACTAAGCGTGAGCAATGCAAGGGCTAAGGACGAGTGGGAGGATGCGTCATCTGAAACATCCAGTTAGTACGACGGGACCACTTTGGTCACGAGTCAGAAGGCCGACTTGGAGCTCACAGATTACGTGCGTCAAGTCCAAAGAGACCCGAGCTTCTGTCATGCTTGCAAGCGTTGCAGCCCAAGGGGCAGATATGTTAGTTCACTGGTTCAGAAACGGCGCAGCTTTTCCTGAGACTGTTGCGAGAGTTCCTTCCACTAATTGCCAAGTATTTCACGACAACTTGGTACTTGTGACACCTGGCTTGGTTAACTAATGCCAGTGTCGCCTCGAGGATATGGGTGGTAGTATGTATGAAGTGTGTGAGTCGGAGTGACACGTCCAAAGTTCGAACGCCAAAAGGAAACTACCGTATGAGTCCAGCCGCAGTAACTTATACTTGTCTCATCAACAGCGCTCCGCGTCATTAGGGAGATGGAGTGGTTGTGAATTAAGGTCTGTGTCGTGAATCGCATTTCTCTAACGACTGTTTGCATCGGACTCGAAGGCTTCTTCGAGATACCAACCAAAGTTCTTTCCTGCCGGGTATGGTTTGATGAGGATGCTAGTTCAGTGAGTTTTATCGTTAAATCACTGCATTCGGCTCCTCTGCATTAAGTTTTCTGTGGATAGCTCAATTGACATTTTCTCCTTTCTTAACAGAAGCGATACGACATCATCGTAATACTCAGACGGAGGCTTCGATATGCCCGAGAACTTGGTTGGTGAAAGAGGGTTCTTCTTACCTGACTGCTATCTCGCTTCCATGCACCCATCCGATACAAGCATCGTTGGTGGGGAAATACCCGCCTTTCGGAATCTAATCACGGTGATCTTCTAATGAATCACTAATTGAGGTAAATGAACACACGATGATACTAAATAAATCTGTTTTCCACGGAGTCCGTCGCGTCCTATTCGCTACCAGCAAGTGCAGAATGCGCCTTTTCGAGGTTATTCTGCAGTTTTTCACAATTAGCTTTCTGAAATTTCACCTCATTGCTTATTACTTTTGAAGAATTTGCTGACACCCGGGCAGGCTACTACAGTGAAGGACACAACTGGCATGATATGTCCGTTTCGCTTCATGAAGCGATATCTTGGGTTTGTTAGCCTTCGGCTGCACCTTCGAACAAATCAGAGACAATCAGCTCCAACTTATCGGCGAATCTACTAAGACCTCATTAGCCATGAGCGTGCAAGCGAACCAAAAAAGGCGTTGCGGTTGCATTTACCGCGATGAACGTTTCCGAACCCTTGCACAACGGAGATCGGCTGTTTCGTGCAGATTTGAGGGTGATACATACGATCAAAGTTCTGTTTTCCTACAAGCTCATTACAAAAAATGCAAACAATATTCTAGCATAGGTATCATGATATGCGATCCTTCTATATAAGCGCTTGGCCACGGAGATACATGGGTGCGACCGCACCAGTAATACGCACGACACAATGAAAATTATTGATCAAGCCTTAGGTGCACGGGCATATTTCCTGCGGAACTTCCCATCGATGGACTCGAGATAGTAAGCGCCAGGCCAGATATTTTCGATGGAGCCCTCAGGGGTATAGTTAACAGAATTATGGTTCTTCTCACGAAGCTACGAAGGATACGTCAATGCCGCGATCAAGCAAGAGCGTTTGATAAGACTTACAGTCAGAGCATCAACATATTCCTGGCAAGGAACAACCTTCATACTCTTCAAGCGTTCCAAGAGATTCAATTTTTCCCGTATCTCCGAGGTATCGCCCTTGACACGAAGGGTGAAGAAGCTGGCAGCACAGCCACTGCCGAATCCGAACATGCTGAGTCGCTTCCCTTGGAGTTCGGAGGGCTCAACAGCAGAAAGCAGAGAGGCGAGGCAGCCGTAGAGGGACGCAGTGTACATGTTACCCAACCGTTTCGAGCAGTGCATGGAAGGCTCGACCATCTCAGCGTAGAGCCCCTTGGAAGCCGCAATGAAGGTCTTCTCGAGGTTCTTGTCAGTTATAGAGTCTTTGTATGGCATAGCGAGGATGGTCTCTGGAGAGGGGATGTTGGCGAATTGGGGCGAAGATGGGGATGCAACGAAATCGTTGTAGAGGAGACGACCGAATGCCTTTTGGACCTGTTTGCCATATGGACTGTGGAAGACGGTGTAGTCGACATCGTCCAGTGAGAATTTGGCACCATGAGATGTTCCGTTCACAGTGCTGCCGTTGAGGTGCAATTTCTTGGCTCTGGCAGTTTTTTCCCGGAAGCGAGCATAAGCAGCATCAAGAGCGGATATATAGGTCGTGACAGAGACAGGGCCGTCTACCTCAGGATACTCGGAGTCTAATCGGGGCTTGTAGAAGTCGTAGGTATTGGTCATGTGATTGCCGTGCACGGCTGTGAAAGATGATGGGGTTGAGTCAGGGGAGACGGAGATAATTATTCCTGGACTGACGTTCAACAACCACAGGGGCATTGGGACCAATGAGCATTGCACAGGCACCAGCACCGCCAGCAGGACGTGCTGCGCCCTCAGCGTAGATAGCAATATCACCGCCTACTACGATGGCGTTTCTGCCATCCCATGAGGTCGATTCGATCCAATTGACTGCATTGAAGAGAGCGGCTGTAGAGCCATAGCAGGCATTTTTGGAGTCGATACCCTCGATGTCGAAGTTGCCCGACTCGGCAAAGAGATCCATGAGAGTAGTCTTTACGGATTTTGACTTGTCGATGATGGTCTCTGTTCCGACATCAATGCGACCAATAGACTTGGGGTCGATGTTGTAACGCTCCAGAAGACCCGCGACGGCTGCAAGACACGCGTCAGACACGTGGAAAATGATGTAACATGAACATACCATTCAATGCGAAGGAATTGATGTCCTCGCGATCATCGCAGCAGGCCATGTACTCCTGACCAAGGCCGATGGTGTACTTGCCTTTAGAAACGCCATCGAAGACCTCAAGGTCCGCTTCAGAAATGCACTGGGAAACGGTGTAAGCTGGGTGAACAAGTATCCCTGTTAGCTGCTCACTCTGTAGGGGAAATAAGTCTCCATAGCGAGGATACCAACGTCCTTTGGACGAGGCATGTCGGCGCTCGTGAACGCAGAGGATGTAGTTTCAATGGCCATGAATGGTGGAATATGTGGGTTGACAGGGAAACTCGGATGGGAGGGGTTTTATATAGGGAATTACCGAAAATTTATGATACGATCCGTAAAATGTTTAGGTAGAGTGGCGTGGTTTCACGGAAATCAATTATTACACAAGAATACGGTAAGAGCATGGCGGCACAACCGAACAGAAGGTAAGATGGCTCGCGACTATACCGTTAACGGGTGACTTAAGCGATCTTTATCATAAAAACAGACCTTGGGTAATGAGCGGATGCGAACAATTATGATAATGATAATCTTGACGTCAAAGAAATCACGGTCGAAGCTGTTCAGTCAAACCACCAGTCCCCGCCGATCATTTTCAGTGGCTGCTCGTTGGTCCAACCCAAGCAGCCTCAAAGAGAAAGTCTCAGGTTAGTATGAATCCGATTAGTAGAAATGTAGCAATAGCCCTTCTTGGGCTTCGTCGGCAGCTATCGACTTGCGCTATCTTGCATCTTGTCCCTGAGACGAAAGGGAAATTGTCTTCGATTAATCTGCATATGCTCTTCAATTCCCACCGTTCGGGTCCCATCTGTCCTTTACATTGTTTGGCTGTGTGCAGCCTTAAAGGTGGCTTCGGCTTCCCTCCACCCAGTTGCAGCCGATCCCGTTCCATCCTGTGTCGTGATCAAAATACAGCTCATGGAACGTTCGTGGGATTGTTCCTTGAAAAGCGCTCTTCTGAGACAGTGCTCATAGATGATTTAAGGCATCACCCGTCCGGTCGGGAAGACGAGCATTCTAGCCCGGAACGTTCTGACGGGTCAAGCATACATCCTCTTTCAGTTCTCAGTGCGGCTGGGAGTAACCTTGCCGGACTCTATTCCCGCTGTCAAGGCGCAGAGAATCTTGGTTCGTTCACGTTACCCGAATGTTTAAACGAGGACTATGTTTCAAGGCAGGCAGTGTCTTGATGTCATTAAACGCCTCTGGCTCCCATTGGTGGTTGAGGACGATCCAAGCAGACGCGCTTCCCCAACCTAAAAAGCCAGTCCAACGTTACCAATCACAATCACTACGCAGAAGCGGTGTGTGCTAGTCCCGAAAGGGAACCAAACTGGAACGATGCTGACGCATTTACTTCGCTGAAGATACCAACAGCGATCCAAGGACCCTGAACAACACTGACATAAACCGAAACTGTTTGGAGAATGTCGGCTTTGGATGCACGAGGCCCAGTGTACCTCTCGAGTTTCGGGGAAGCCACCTGATGAGTCCGTTGTACAACAAATGAGACAGGTGTTCTCACCGTGGTCTGACGTGTCTGCTGCAATACGTCCACGGCATTTACCACGTTTACTTAATTCGAAAGAAATCTTCCATCTCACGGCACCTAGTGACCCACCAACATCCCGAGACAGCTCATGGGGATTCGCGATTACAAGTCTATAGTGTGGAAACCATCGAGAAGTGTCTGGACTCGCGCATAGTACTGTATGATGTACCTGCATCTCCAAACGGGCGGTGAACCTGCAAACCTCGTTGATATTACACTGAAGGCTCTCGATCCCATTTGCCCAACATGACACTGATTTCCAGTGTGATACGGAGAAGGAAGATGGACAACTTGATCAAGCACAGACCAGTCGTGTGGTTCGGTGAGCATGAGGTGAACTGCCTCGATCATCATTACGCCTCATCTAGGGCATGGCATGTGCGTGCATCAAGGCTTCCGAGAGAAACATACACTTCATTGATATTTGGTGACAGAACGGAACGTAATTCTATCACCTCTTCTACTACTTTACGTTTTAACTGATCATGACCCCTATGTGAGCAATAGCGCCCGGGAATGTTCTTACTCAGAAGTCAGAATAATTCTCGATAAATCATTACTCAAATACCCTTCGCCTTTTCCATGTGCGCGATATCGATCATTGATGTTGATAGTAGACCGTGCATTCGTGTCGCCATGCGCAAGAGTGGCTTGAAGCCTCGTGTAAGCTTCGTGCAACTCCTGTCCACCCACCTTATATCTGCGACGGAGATCCACGAAAAGTGGCACCCACCTTCCTCCATCATCTAGTCTTCCTCATGTCACAGGCCGTAGTCGATCTCTCCTCCCTGACTCTCGACGTTTCCCCGTACCGAGCACCCTTCGACAATAACGACGCAGATCTCGTCCTCCACGCTTGTGACGGCGGTAAATTCGCTGTTCACAAGATCTTTTTGAGCACCGCTTCGCCTCTTCTGAAACGATGTTTGATGGCGGGCTCTGCGTCACCTTCCCCGCAATTTACAGGCATTGCCGTCAGGTCAGAAAAAGGACGTGACAACATTGAGGTTGTCGAAGACAGTATGACAACGGAGAGAGTCCTGCAGTACTGCTATCCTTTCACGAACCCTATCCTCGACAACCTAGATGACATCCAGAACGTGCTGGAGATGATGAGGAAATTCGGGATGAGGGGGCTGATGGAGCGAGTAAAGGGTCTGCTGGTCCAGCCCTCGTTCCTAGAGGAAGAACCTCTCCGCGTATTCGCCATCGCGTATCGTTTCAGATTCGAGGCGGAGACTCGCCTCGCCGCTCGATATACCCTCCGTCACCAGATCTTCGGTCCCTTTGTCAAGGAGTTGGAGCATATCCCCGCATCTGTCTACCACAAGCTACTGCAATACCATCGTAAATGCAGCCTTGTGGTAAGCGGACTGACCTGCGACTTTTCGTGGTTTCCAGGGTTTGCGTCGCGATGGGTTTGGTTTCAGTGCGACGACTGCATGCACCATTCTCTCTCATGGCCGCTGTCTGACGGAAAGATCCACGAGGTGAACGCTTGGTTTATCGAGTACATGGAACGTGCCAGGGGTGCACTACGGGACCGTCCCTGTGCAAAAGTCGTCAGCGATCCTCTATTGATCATGGATGCTCTGGAAGTGGCTGCTGGCTGTCACTCCTGTCGACCATCGGCTTACCTGGACATGAGCACGTTCATTGGGGAGCATTTTGTGCCGGAGATCGAGCGAATGATTGACACGGTCAGTGCACCAGCTCTGTCTGAAAATGAATCCTAATGCACGGTTTAGGTTGATCTTGACATGTCTTTTCATTTACCTGCATGAATGGCTCGCGAATCCGTTATAATCAGATAAGGCTGAGGGAGAGTACTTGGTCCCAGGATAGAAAGAACGACTATCTTTCTAGAGGCAGTTCTATAAGCAAAGATACACCTGTACTGAAAAATAAGGACATATATCAGATCATCCCAATACCCGTATGCACATTCGTTGGGTCCTTCGCAGTCTCCTGTCTTAGGCTGCAAACGCGGACGTTGCCTGCCTGACGGGAGAGAACTTCACCCTTTCGATGGCGTCGCTGAACGGACCTCGGGGGTAGTCAATTGGCCAAGTTGTGCGGTAGTACATTTCCTAGTAATTCAGTGATTTCTTCAATTAGCCCGTAAGGAGGAAACAACTACGCATAAGTATGTTGGCCCACACGCAGGAGTCCAGTCCAGCCGCATCTAGACGAAACCTGAGGTACACGCCAATCCCGACAAGAACACACGTTGGTCAAGACAAGGCAGGTCTGGCAGGTCCCTCGCGTGGTTTTGCAAACGGTTCTCCGAATCTGAAGGGTCGTCGCACAGAGGCTAAAGTCTTTTAAAGACTAAAGTGAACGAGTTGGACGGTCACGTGATTGTTGCAGCCAGACGCGTTTGTTTCTCCTGGCACGCGAAAAGCCAAATTATCAGGGCAAGCGCTAACGTTCGTTTCGTGCAGGTTCTGTGTATTAATGGCCTTATACGAGACACCGTCCAGAATATGGCGAAGAATCCAGGATGAGGGAGAACCATCATCCTTGCCCTCCCTACCAGAATTCGAACATTCCATGGCACCAGAGACTGTCTCTGACCAAACGTCAACCGAAGACAACAATAATGAAATCCTACCAGTCCATTCTACACCCACAGCTGTGACTGCCACAGCTAAGCTGCAGTCAAGTACTTCCAGCACAGCTCGTTTCGCGACTTCCATTGCTTCGCGATCGGTGTCCGCTAAGTCATCTGCCTCTCACACTTATACTCGAGATCCTCAAGAGAGCTTCGACATCAGTGCGATTACCTCACTCCATCGTAATGGCTGTGAAGACAACGCGGAACCCGATGAAGAACTTTCAAAGAGTGCGAATAGCGTACCAGAGGCTTATCTTCCACCGATGGAAGCAGACGAGGGGGAGGACATGTCTTTGGTTGATGCATTGGAATCTGTCAGTCGGGCCAGCTCCCCTCTGCCACCAGATTTTCCAGCAGAGGAACCTACACCTAAGAAAGGCCTGAAATACGACTACTCCGTTTCATTACGCTCAGAACCCAAGGTAAGAGGACATATGATTGGGATTAAATGTTATCATAAGCCGACTTTCAGCCCTCCCCATTCGACAAGTACCGCAACGTTGCATTTCGCAAGCCAATCACTCGCACACGAACTCCGTCCCTTTCACGAACCACGTCTTCCCCTGCATCCTCCCCGCCTAACTCCACTCCCAAGAGTAACCGCTCGATTCACCTTTCCAGAGATACACCATCGCCCACTCCAGGGGTTCATGTACCGTTACCACAGTCAGCATCTGCGTCACCCGCAGTCATGTCACTGCCTAGCTTCGTTGTCCCGTCCCCAGAAGGAGCCACACTTTCCAACATCGAAGACAGGCAGCCGCCTGCAGACAGATACGGACACCACGAAACGAGTGAGCTAGAGATGTTTGAGAATGAGAATGACGACACTGGCCACGAGCAACGGGAACCCACATTTTCCTCTTCCTCTGATCCGAGCCATCCTGTGAATATAATCGTGGAGGTTGCGCAATCGTCAGTAATACAGCCCCCTTATATTTCTTCTCCAGCGTTCACGGCGACGCCTGTCATCGCTCCTCGACCCCGGGCCCGCTTCAATGTCCACCATCTCCCTGGAGACCTGGATACCGAAGAAGGACAAGAGATCGACTCTGAACCTGTGACTCCGCGCACCCGTCGCCGGTCATTTCTTCTCTCTGTCATCAATTCCACAGCACGACCCCGATTGAAGGCCCCTACACCACACCCTCGCCGACTAAGTGCTCTTCCAATCAGCGAAGTATCCTCAGACGACACCCAGGAAACGCCAGTGGCCCCACTGCGCAAGGCATTCGCAGGTGTAACACCCAGACCAGGGAGGGGCAGAGGCCGTTTGTCCCACCCCCTCGCACAAGTGTTCGTGCCCGAAACAACCGAGTCCGTTTCAGAGACTGGAGACGGGAACTCTAACTCTCCCTACGACTCTGCTGGAGAACGCATGTCATTCATTTCTACTGCATCCTCTCACGACCTCACGACTCATGTGCGAGCAAATACATCGTATGATCCTGCTATTGGCCTCGGCGAGCGGGGGAGGACCGGACGCTTTGATGCCCAAAAGCTGAATACTTACCTGCATGTCCTTAACCGACGCCTGCAAGACGAGAACGTCGCCTTGGCCGAGAAACTGAGAAAATACGAAGACGTGAAGCTAGATCCCAGGTTAAGCATCGAGAGTTTTGGGAGGGAGCGTAGGGTCAGTGCTGCCAGTGGGCTGGGTGATGTCGAAGAAGATACTGGTGCCGAGGGATGGGCGGAGGAGAAGCTTGAGTTGGAGGGGATCGTGCAAAAGTTTGAGGAGGACATCGAGAAGCTTAACCAGGATAAAGCCCAGCTACAGAAGAACCTAGATGACGAGCGGCATCAGCGGACAAGAGACAAAGAGCGATGGCGGGAACGGATGCAAGAGGTGGAGAAAGGGGTTGCAGATATCGTCACCGGGCTGGAAAGAAAGGTTGAGGAGGCAGAGATCTGGCGAGCGGAAGCTGTCGAAGAAATTGGCAAAGTAACCCGCGATGCAGAACGAGTACGCGAACGACTAGAGAGTGAACGCGACTTGGCAATGGAACGAGCTGACCAGGCAGAGATCGCTCTGGAGTCTGAAAAAGAGCTAGGGGGAGCACTTA
>Ga0307511_10008273_pt1 | contig 10409 bp, 11 predicted proteins | sample 13_EM_MG_FD_200266 | JGI IMG/M metagenome (GOLD analysis project Ga0307511, IMG submission 200266) | Populus trichocarpa ectomycorrhiza microbial communities from riparian zone in the Pacific Northwest, United States - 13_EM | ecosystem: Host-associated > Plants > Roots > Unclassified | place... | reverse complement strand
AGTTCTGACTTTCCAATGAGAAGCCATAATTTTAATATCTGAGTCCTGGGAACTAGTGGCTAGGCGGACTAGGCCCGTTCTGGGCAATTTGTTCGAGATTATGTTAGTTTGGTTGGCACGGATTATGTCACCGCGTGGCTACCCATGCCGGTCTAGATCAGCTTCGATGAGAATTCCCCATGTCGACATGTACTCTATGTCTGATAGGTATTTGACCGAGAAGTCGAGAATAGCTGAATGGGTAATCAACATGTGACTAATATTGGCGGGGAACAACGGTCAAATTCTAGTCTGGTTGCAAGACCCCCCGTAGTCAAATTCCAAGGTTGGGTAGTTGCAAAGACCGAACCAAATATTAATTGTCAAGTGGTACCCCTGGTCCCCGTTGTATGTAGATGTCAAAATTCAAAGAAGCTCAAGATGCGATAATATGTTTCCAGTATCTCGGAACCCCTGACAAGTACCCGCTGCTAGGGCATCCGGTGTTGAAGTGCTGTGCTAAAAATAGCCACCTGTCCGTTGGAGGGACTGTGCTTATCCATTGGTTGTCATGCATAGTACGATTGCATACATCTGTGTCATGTACTCGTAATCGGCAGACTTGTGTGGGAACCTTCGACCCGCTCCGCTGTGCCATGGGTGTCAATAGTTATAAAACAGCCGCGTGATTGAGATCCCAGGTTGACGCAACTGTTACTCTAGCTCCACTTCCCTCTGTATCCGAAGTTAACCCAGGGTTTAAGTGTCGATATACTCTATGTAGCCGTATTTGATATTGATGCCTGTCCCTCGCTGTTCCCCAGTTGTGTAACCTCAATCTACTTGGTGTACATCAGTACTTTCGGCGTCGACTCTCTGTATGATGCTGATTAACGGCATAGGCAATATATAGCCCGGTCCAAGTATTGGATGGGAAATGGATAAGACGACATGGTAGTAGCACCTAATAACCCTGGCATCTTGACGTAGATGGTGGTACATACCTGTCAAGCATGAGATATCGATCTTTATGCGTTATCTGGTGAAATATCAAATCAGTATGCAAGGGTTTTCAATTTGTTTCGCATTCACTGGGGGGTTTGGTTCAATCTATATGCACGTCAGACGTTGAATGTTAATGCGCTTCTCCCGTGGCAGATGCCAGCTGCCTGTAACACGAATTTGCGCGCCCCACAAATGTAACCCAGAAGACAGTATATATATATATATGTGCAGGTTTGAACCCTTGTTTTTAGTAATGCCTTGCTGCCTTAGGAATTGAATGGTACCAACCAGACTAAAACTATGCGACTCCCATACAAGTTTTATAAGCGTTCAGATAGTGAATAATGCACGCCAGCTTCGTAGGGAGCTTCGTGGGGGAAAGCCCGTTGAGAAGGTTTCACAACAGTGTGGGCCTTCATGAACCTTTCTCCGAAATGTCAGGCATTAGATGGTATTGATGTTACTACATCCAAGCTCTGGGTTCCAAATACTGAAACACTGAGTATCAAGAGGCCATTCTGAGAGGTTTCTACACTGGAGTCAGGTAACTCAGTCCCTCAAAGGCTCTTAGAGACTGATCATGAAGATGGGAATTTTAATTTCTTTTTTTCGCGGAGGGTGTTATACTAAATACTATTTAATTGAATCCTCGGAATTTTTTGGTCAACACGTGATGAGTTTCATTACCTGTAATCAATAATTTCCAGAGTTGCCACTTTAGGCGTTCTAGGGTCTGTTGCAAATATAGAAATAGTTCCCGATTTTTTTGACCCAATAGACAGGGGGTAGTGTCTTAAGAGCTCGCCTGGGGTTGACGTTGCGATGGGGATCTGGGATCTAGTGACTAGAATTTTATCTGGCGCGAAACTTCATAAGTATAAGCGTAGACCCCTCCTAAGTGCGAGACTATGCTCGCGTTGAACTTTATGTGAATGAAAGTAATAAGGAATGGTATGTTGATACTGGCTATGGCTATGTTATACATATGTACTAGAACTGGGGAGTGTCGGTTCATATTCTGGTTTTTGGGAAATTTTAGTATGCCACCCATTTGAAAGTGAGTTCTTATTACATAGGGGGTAGAGAAGTGCAATACCGTATGTGTAGGATGTAGTCTGTTGTAACTATCAGAGGCAGAGTGAGACAAAATGTTCCAGCCCATTTGAAAAGCAGAAATATATATGAGACATTAAATGTTTCAAAAAAATTAATCCTCAATTTTATAATAAGATTACCCTGAACTAGAAGTATTCCTCGCACTGTTCTTTGTATATCGTGGCAGGCTCAAATATGTGATATTAACATTATAATTAAATTCTTACCACCTCCCCTATTAGTCCGCCCGCCTTTTCGACTGTATTCAAAAATATCACGGCACCGAGAGCGATTATGAGGGTTCACCGTATTTTGCTATGGGCCACCTTCTGTGAGCCGATTGCGCGGATTAGGGGAAATTGCGAGAGGCATGCAGCATTGACCTACAATTTGGAAGTCATTCAAGCCCAATTGAGAGCTCAACCTGAGCTTATTTAGAGCTCCCCCCTTCCTTCTGCGGATCATGACCCCAGTTCTTCAGGGATCTAGCGCCTATAAAAAATATCAGAGCCGGACTTGATATATGGTGTAGTCCCAGGAGAAAGGTTGGTACGCACTTTTGCTGTCCGGATTCTGCTTGGCTTTTTCTTCCTGGGCAAGATGTCTTTTGCAATACGATACGACCTTTCTCATATGGGCAATGTCACCCTCATCATATTTTTCCGGATCCTTTGCCGGATTCTTTGACAGAATTTCCACAATATGGCGACCACTCTCGTGCCCAATTGTTTCTCCACTGTCATCGTGTTTGGGCCATCCGGCATTCAAAGAAGACTCATTCGTGAGCCATTCCTTGAGTTCGTCTGGCCTCATATTCACAAGGTTATTAAATTCCCTACAAATTGTTTAATTAGCTTCAACATTTGAGATAACATGAGATTTCGAGGTAAATACTCGACAACTGTAGCTCTGTCCTTCATTCTTGCAACTTGTGAGACGTGAAGATTTCGAGTTGCTATTCCTTGAGGTTTTGGGGGAACGAGGCACGAATAGGGCAACGAGTTTACCCTTCTTGAAAACATAACAGTCTCTGCCAGGCCAGAGTTCTGCCATATCGCATTTGACCCTACTTTTATATATAACCTCTATGTGGGGATTCAGTGGTGGGGTTACTATGTCATGACGTTATGGTGTTGACGTCGTGGTGACTGGGGTGGAGTTGCAACCGGCCCGAAGTTGATTTCGAGTTCAAACTTCGGATCCAGGCATACCAATCTCATCTGCTGGCAGGGCAACACTGCAGCAAGCTCGGCAGTCGTGATCCTTTCGCCTCGATGCCATTAATTACTACTGCACGACAGACTCGCTTACCTGCATGCAAGGGGCCCGAGCTGCCGTTGAGGCTTAGGCTGTTGCTATAGTCCCATTGTTATGGCTTTCAAGGCCCAGGGCCAATCGGAGTTGGCCTCACTCTCAGGGGTTTGAATCATTAATTCCCGCCTGTAATTAAACTTCGGATCGGCGCATGTGCGAAAGGAATTGCTCCTCCACTGCCTTCATGAATCTTGAAGTGGGGTGTGAACAAGTTGCGAACCTCAAGCTGATGTGGAAAGGAGTCAAAAGAGATATTTGGTGGGAGACCAATGGGAGCTACTGCACCCAACTTACCAGTCTATTGTGACAGCTGCGGATGCCCTGAAGGTCGAAATCCCAGCAGCACCTACTGGGATGTCTGTACATTACTGCTTGCTGGCGAAGATCAAATCCACCGCGCTGGTCACTGGAAGACGCGCTAAGAAAATTATATGTCCTTACGTTTATCGCAGCAGCGAAACGCGATGCACCCAAACACGCTCAGGGGGCCACAAGCTTGGTCACGATGGCGAGAGGCCAATATTAAACTGCCCAAGTTCCACCAACACGATCATGAGCGCAGCCCTTTGGCTGGGCAAGGTTCTAGATAGGAGCTAGGTTGTGGATGGAGTGAGTGTGTGCATGATGAGGAGAATTATTACACCGCCGTATCGAGGGCGTGGTTCGTAGAGGGCCAGTTCTTGGGTAGAATTATCAGTGCGTTGCCATAGGCTCATGCTCCTCTCGCCCAACTGCCTCCCTCCTTATCCCCCACGGCACCCGCTCTGCTTCATCATCTTCTCCTTCACCGTTGCTTCTGTATTGCGTTCCCCTGCATCATTCCCCTGCGTCCACCGTCTCGTCCACTGCTTGCAGTCGAGTATTCCACCTGGTAGTCTGCAGGTCATTGTCGCTGGGCTGCTACGACCCCTGGTCCGCTGCCCTCCAGCACAGCTCCCCTTCGTCTGCGCTGGCAAACAACTAATCCCCTGCAACAATTCTCGTCGAGGCAACGTGAGCAGAGAACGCACTAGGGACCCTCCACTCCTTTGCATTTTTTTTCTAACCAAGTACATACCCCCTTCTCTTCAGTCGTTCTTTCTATACATACTTCTGAACCTTCAATTCTTTCCGGCTTCTCGTGTTCATCCTAAGGCCTCAAGGTTACTCGTACCAATTCTCCCAGTCCAACCTGCATTGCACGTACGACGCGAATCTGGACAAACAAGGAGCCACGCAGGCACGCAGCTTGTCGTCATTATCCGAGCCACTAAGCAACCGCAATCATTCCTCAACTAAAGAAATCGTCGATGTCTGCCTTTTTCAACAAAGTCTTTAAGGGAAAAGACAGCGCAGGCTCGTCATCTAAAAAATCCCAAAATCTCGCCATTGCAGACGTCAAGATCCCACAGGATGAGGACCCCTGGCTCAAGACTGAGGTATCTCCTGAGGAGATCAGTGAATTGCTTAGGCTGTGTACCAAGGAGTTGAAGCTTAGAGGTTGGTACTACTATCCGCGTGGGGATGAGGGCCCCGCTAGTTTTAAGCGTTCTGACGAGTGTGCACCCCATTAGGTTTATCCACCCCCTTCGTGCTGCTATCTTTCCGTCCTGTCCCCGATCCAGGCACGCCGCAGAATTTTATCAGAAGTTTCTTCAACAATGGCAACAGAGGTCGGATGACTGGACCCCAATTAGAGCAAGAGCTACGATTGACGGAACCCATGGTGTTATGTGGTATCCTTAAATGGTGTTGGGGCAGACTCCCTGGTGGTGTAGTGACATGGGAAGTATATGAGCTATTCCGTGTTGGCGAATCAGGTAGGGACCTACACATTGTACGCTGAGTTGGGCAGATAGGTGCTGATAATTTGGCTCTAGATTCAAATATGGCACGGGATGCATTTTCCACGTTTATTCCCATCAGTGTCGATTCCCAAGCTAGAGCTCAAATCATCTTTGACTTCTTCGATCTCTTCTCGGCCATCGCAGCACACGCCAAAACCAATGGCCTTGCAGGGCTTAAACTTTCACGACTGGCGGGATGGTGGGCTTTCGAACATGTGGACACAGGATGGGGATTTGACGGGGGCTATTCTTCCTGGAAAAGGTTTGAGATTACCCTGAACGAAATGATGCAAGCCCGTTCTAATTCAGTGCTAGAGCTGCGGATGCAACCATGCACCTGTTCTTTGCCTATCTTCGGTCACTGTCTCCAGAAGACCCTGCGAAGGGTTCTAGTGTCCCGATGTTGCCTACCTCTCTAAGGGCTCTTCTCCATTCGGTTGATTATCCACCACCCAAGGCAGCAACATTGCAGTCAAAGAGTGTGAAAGTAGTCATGACGGTGGAGACCGTTTCGCCGACTCCGTTTGCACTCCTACGCCGTGCGAAACACTTTCAGTTCCGAGACGACGATAAAACTCTTCAGGCGTTTGTGCAATTTGATGACCCAATTCAGTCCCTGACCGATGAGAATAGGCGAGTATTGAAGTGCATATCACAAGCGAATGAGTCGCCGGTCTCGAGTTTGGGGATTTCTTCCGGCCTTCGAGCACGGCCATCGTGGTCGAAGTTTCAGGACCTTGGATTTTCAGGTGTAATAGAAGAAGATGAGGGTCAGACAGAAACCAAGCCCGCCAAGGAGGAGCAAGCTAGGAGTCCTACTGGAGACTCTTTCCCAGAGTCCTTTGGTGAATCTTTCCGGAAACGGGCAGAGATGGGCCCTTCTCATAAGACTGGTGATATTCTAGCTCGTCCAACTACTCCTTCTTGGGCGGATTTCATGGTTGCCGGGTTTGCTCCTCAAGGTCCTGGAAATGCTGGCCCATCGCCAATGTTACTTCCACCGGACAAGCAACTCCCACCCATTGAGACAGCTAACTCGCGGGTAAGGAGCTCGCAATCGAACATGCACGGTCATGATGACCCTCTAGATCCAGGTGAGCTGGCTAGCGTCACTCCAATGGAGATTGACGATGCATTTTGGTGGGTTTGGATGTCTAGTTTGTCTGGGGAAGAGTCTAGCACACGCAAAGCGGTATTTGGGCGTTGTGCATTAGCAGAGACTAAGGCTGATGAAGGGCGTTGGCTTGTTCTAGAGGTAAGGGAAGAGCAGATATATTGTACGACAGTCGCTAATCATTCAATAGGAGAAAGTCAAGGGGGCTGCACAGACAACAGATGATGCGGCTTATATTGCAAGCAAGAAAGGCAGTAAGCGAGGTAGGCTCGCTAGGCTTGGGCGGCGGAGGTCTGTTGGAAAAGATGATGCCCCGAAGGTGGTTCCTGGAGTTGGTCCAGTTCCACCTCCACCAAAGCCCAACATTCACCCAGAGGTAGCCGCCAGGGTTCAAAACGTGGCAGCTCAGATCCGGCAACAGGCTCTCCAGAGGACCAACGGAGCTGGGAATCAGCCTGAGGTTGCGCGTAAGAGTAGTGCTTTTCAGCTTCAACCTGTGGTCGTTTCGGAAGCAGCATCAGCGATGAAATGGGCAAGCAAATATGATCGTGATCGTGATGCGATTCGGGATGCTTACTTAAAAGGTACTCCTCCACTTCAAATGGCAGGTGGGGCAGGGGAGCGCACTCTTCCGGCACTACCGAAAGAAGAGCCACAAGAAAAACCATTGCCTAATCCTGTACCTCAAGCGACTACCATACCCCCTCGCCCAGCGCCAGTTGAGCTCCCTGCCGCCCTAGTTGCGCAGCGTCCTGCGTCGCCGGTTGAGAGGCGGGCCCCTCCTCCAGCCCCTGCAACTAGTCCCAAGTCAGTACAGAGTAGAACCTCACTTTCTTCACTCGAGAAGCTGCCAAAGACAAAGGGATCACGGCTAGGAAAGCTATTTGGGCGCAAGGGCGACAAACAAGGTACCTATCGCTCCACCACGCCTGTACCAGAGCCGCCAATTAGGAGTGTTAGCACCAGAGATGTTAGCGCACCTGTTCAGCGCACCTTCACTGTCAATGGAAACGGTGCTACAAAGTCCTCCTCTCTCGCCGTCAACGAGACGCATCTTCCCCCAGTCCCTGCAAAGGATCCTGTCAGGAATGATTCGTTTGCCACGGGCACTAGCTCTAATGAGGAGAGAACTTCCAAACAAGTCTTCTCAAATTTCGACGCGGGTCCATTAGCAGATATGCCTGCGTTTGTCCCAGACGACTCACCTGAGCCTTCGCCCTCAGGCGTCCAGCATGCAACTGCCCACCATGGAGTGGACCTGGAGGATGGTGAGATTAGCCCAATGACACCCACCAATCAGTCTCAACCAGAAGTAGAACCACCAGCCTCTCCTGTGATGGATCGCTGGGCCCAAATTCGAAAGAATGCTGCCGACCGAGCAAAGAAGAGTGCCGATGACAATACCACAACCACAACAGAGACTAGAGCGACCACTGTGGATGATGGTGAGACTAGCAGTGAAGAAAGTAAGGTTACTACCCGCAATTGTTTGTTGAACTAGAACTAACCATCTATAGCTATCGAGTCTCGAGTTGCGCGAATCAAGGCACGAGTCGCCGAATTGACAGGAAACATTGACACCCCACCAGTCAGGCCTTGAATCATGGTACATGCTAGATATACTTAGCACGACATATATGCTAACATGCACATATTCTCTATTTTCAAGTTTTGGTTTCCTCAATTCCTTCCTGCAGTGTGCTATATCTTAATAGTTTAACTTCACCTCCCTCATTATGATTTTATCACCTTTCCTCTTGATGCTTTTCTCAGAATTTTCGAGTTCAGGATGACGATTTGATACCATACATGTAGTTTTTTTGTGGAGGCCCCCCCTCCACTTGCCATACTCTCTTAATTTTCCTTGATTTGTTTACAGATAGCCCCAAGTTTCTATACATGTTGGAAGTTCACGCCGCAAGACGGAGGAGCGGCAGGAGGTAGCTAGTCAGGTTATAGGAGGATGAAAAAGATGCAGATTTGGTTGGCCCGGGAGTTTAATGCTGGATATATAATTGCAGATTCAGGGAGGTGGTTTATCAAGGTTCTCTATGTAGACTACATCGTTCTTTTTTTCGCTTTTCATATTTCATTCTTTTTATTTTCCTATTCACTTTGTTGCTTCGTCCACTTGTTTGCTAGTATCTTATAGTCTAGTGAAACCATGATTTCGTAACCTTGACTAAACACGTGTTTGTGCACGCGTTTCTTTTCACTTAATTTTCCCGGAATTGCTGATTGGGCCGCCGATCGTCTTGACGCGATCAAGTCTAGCCCAGCTGCAAGGGCAGGCTGTGTTGTCTGCCCCACGGAACGCGGGCAAGGTAAATTGTTCCTTTCGTCTCACCTCCAGTTTCTATACACACGTCTTACGCCCGACACGTCTCCCTCGAGCACCTGTGTTATATCCTATTCCCATTCACGCCTTCTCTACGATCACTGTGAGTTCCTTCTAAGCAAGCTGTCTGCGAGTTGAAATTTGCCCGTCACAATTTCAATACGTCGTATTTCTCGGTGGATGAAGGCTGACCTGGACAGTGCTTTTACTAGACTTTTACTTATACCCTAATCAGTATGACAGCTCCATCAGACTTTGCATACTCTCGGAATGACTGCTGACTCTGTTGATTCTAAGTGTTGGAAGCACGCATTGAACAAGCCTCGGTTCTCAAGAGGGTTCGTCTTCCCCTCCCCCCCCTCGTTGCCTCTTCACGTCTTGACGTTACTGACACATGCCCAGGTCATCGAAGCCATCAAGGATTTGGTTCCGGATTGCAATTTTGACTGCAATGACACCGGAATTGCCCTTCAAGCGATGGACAACTCGCATGTTGCCCTCGTAGCGATGTTGCTCCGTGCCGACGGTTTCTCCCCATACCGTTGTGACCGGAACATCGCCCTCGGGATCAATCTAAACTCCCTCACCAAGGTGCTCCGATGTGCACAGAATGAGGATATGATTACGCTCAAGGCAGATGATGCCCCGGATAGCTTGAACCTCGTGTTTGAGAACACGGAAAATGACAGAATTAGTGAATATGACATCAAGCTTATGGATATAGATCAAGAGCACCTGGGGATACCGGACACGGAGTATGCGGCGAGTATTACTTTGCCCACGGCAGAGTTTCAGAGAATTTGCCGTGATTTGAGTCAGTTGTCTGAGTCAGGTAAGGAAAAGGAGAACATTAAAGTGTGTCAGAAGGCAGACGTACTGACTCTTACTCTTTTTTGTGCACAGTTGCTATTGAGGCAACAAAGGAGGGAGTCAAGTTCGCCTGCTCGGGAGATATTGGAAACGGCTCCGTCACACTCAGGACACACCAAAATGTCGACAAGCCCGAGTTATCCACCAAGGTCGATCTCACTGAGCCAGTCAATCTTACCTTCTCCCTCAAGTACCTTGTCAACTTCTGCAAGGCCAGCTCCCTCTCCCAGACCGTCACACTCAGCCTCTCCAACGAGGTACCTCTACTCGTGGAGTATAAAATGGATAATGGATATGTGAGGTTCTACTTGGCACCGAAGGTATGTTTTCATCCCGTGTTTTCCCTTTGTTCATTGACTGACCATGATTGCCACTACAGATTGACGAGGAGTAATTTGGGGGAATGGCCAGTTTCGAGCTAGATTCCATTGGTGAATGTCAAAAATTGGGGTGTAGTACCATATATAATTAATGATTGCATATTTGTAGCAGAACAATCTCAGGGCTTGATTGGATAGTTGCATCCAATGTTTCTTCCTCTGTTTGTATACCTTTTTTTCTCGTTCATAAAAGGCACGTGCAGATCTACCGACCTTATCGAACCCTGCACATGTGATTTGATGATAAAACACAATTAAATCTTGATTCTTCGTTTGCCTCCAATTTCCCATTCGTCACTTCAACCTCCGAGTCTTACGAGTTCACCATTGCCCATATGATATAGCAGCATAGCATAGCACAGCACCACCTCACACACTGACACGAAAACCATGGCCACCCTCCCCACCACACCCCTCTTCAATCCCACATCCACCTCCCTCTCCTCGAGCATCCACTCCCTCCCCCCGCACCCCCACCCCCCAATCCT
>Ga0307511_10008272_pt1 | contig 10410 bp, 12 predicted proteins | sample 13_EM_MG_FD_200266 | JGI IMG/M metagenome (GOLD analysis project Ga0307511, IMG submission 200266) | Populus trichocarpa ectomycorrhiza microbial communities from riparian zone in the Pacific Northwest, United States - 13_EM | ecosystem: Host-associated > Plants > Roots > Unclassified | place... | reverse complement strand
AAGAGTGAATGCAAATGAACGGAAAGCGAGAAAGCAAGCAAGAGTATCTTGGAGCTGTCGATGGGGATGGAGCAACGCGCCTCGCCCAACCAACATGCCGAGGTTGTGCTGAGGAGCGTCCAACTTATCCCTGGGTCGACAAGGACTATCGAGATTTATCGAACGTCGATACAAAGCTAGGTTGCGGGGTCGAAGGGCGTGCCGCCAGTTGAAGATTTGGAGTGGAGATCACGTAGATGCCGGGCAATTGTGACAGGGCCGCTCCAGGAGGGTACAGCAGTGATTTCTACCGCTCCAAACCGGTCTCCCGAGGTTCTCGATGATGCCATCGGACGCCTTTACCCCGACGGTCTTTGATAACTGTGGAGTGGAAGTATGGGATAACCGCGTGACACGCAAGGTCAAACCTACGTTGGCGGGGCTAAAACCCTATGAATAGTCCAGAACGCGGGTAGTTGCCTGGGGGGTGAGTCGGACCAGCTCCCTGAGACCCTCAGCGCATGAATATTGTTAGGTCAACCCCAAGCGGGAGAAAATAAGATTATTTCTGGCGTCAAAGTCTGCGGGTTCCAGGAGCCTGGAAGCGGAAGGTCTTGCGTGGGATACCGCCAGCGGGGAGCGGAGCCGTTGAAAACGGTTGGAGATCCACGATGCGTGTGGTGAGGTTGGGAAGGTCCGTGACGTTTAGAGCCCGGAAGGGAACGGGGTTCGGGTCAAGGGATGGGACAACCAAGTCGGCATCGCCACACCGAATTGGTTGACCACCGGAGAAAGCAAGAACTATCACCCGACACAGCCAACATGAGTCCTTTCAATCCTGTTCCCCCCCCAGGACTTTGGCAGGTGACGTAGGTGGGTTTTATGGCGTGCATGACAGCATACGTGGTGATCGAGTTCCGAATTCAGACCGTTTTCTAGCAGTTTAGTGGGAATTCCCTACGCCTTTACAGAACCCTTGTGCAGAAATGGCGGAGTCATCTATTGCAGTGGACGAACAACGCGAGTTTATAACAAAGGTCGCCCGGGGCCGTACCGGTGCAGTCGTTGCTGAGGGATGTGAGAAACGTACCGGTCTAGTCCTGCAGTTGGCCCAGCCTTTCACCTCGCTCCGCTACCTTCGTCATGTTGTCACGCATGATTCTAACAGTATCGTAGATCTGAGCTGAACATCGGTGTTTCAGGGTTTCCCCCCATCGGGCGGGTTGGAAGGAGGGTAACCACGAGGAAGGTAAGGATCGTAGCGTTCAGGCCTGTGACGACGCAGAGCAAAGGCATAACGACAGGTTGGAGAGATGAGAGGGACGAGGAAGTATGAGGTCGGACGCCATGGTAGTGTCGCCGGGTGGGAACGACGTATATGCGGGGGTTGGTCTGTTCCCGACGAACAAACGGCGAGGGAGATTTACGGGGGAGAGACGCGAGGATGTCTGACTGTGACTTTGAGGGGAGTGGGAATGGAGATCGTTTCGTAAAGGGGCAAATACTTCCCGATCGCATGACCGGGTTGAAACCGCACCGTTCGCCACCCGGTGACTTCCACGGGCCGCCTCAGTCCTCCGTGTTCGCTCCTCTTCCCACGGGGGTCACCCAAGGATTGTCTCCAGAGTCTAACGCAAACGCTTTGGCTAACCCGATGCCTTTCATACCGCTGACTATGCGCAGTTATGGTCCCGGATTCGTCCTTGTGGATGTATTCCGGGCGCCGTAAAATACCACCGCATCAAAACGATCCCCTGCCGTGTTTCCCTGGGCTGGTCCGTGTGTAAACGCGATACCGTTTCTGGCCAGTATAGCATCCGCCGTTATAAGTTAGTCCGCTCGTTTTTCTCCCGCAAAGGACCCCACACCCGGTTTTAATCAGATTCCCACTATCAGAGCCGCCCTTCCGTAACGGGGAGAATCAGTGGGACCGGTCGGTATGCGAGTATGTATGTCCTTCCTTCACGGTCGTCATACCCTCCCCTGTTTTCTTCCAAGACCGTCCCCCCATTTCCCTTCCCACTACACCTCCCAAGGGGCAGACAACGCGCCGGATGGACACGGTGCCCCAGAATGTGTGGAATACGTAAGCCTTAACCTTTCCTCTCCCGTCGGCACCCCCTCATGTTACGTTGGGCGTAGAGATTTGAACCGGTACATGTCACTCTGTGGTTTTAGTAGGTCTAATGCCTCACGCGTTCTGACACTCGACCTGACGTCTGTCATTCCATTCAGCACTCGTCCTCTACGACTACATCTTGACATTTCCGGCGGAGGTGGACCGGTTCTGGTCACCGCTGAAAATACGACAATGGGGGACCTTCATATTCGTCGTCAACCGCTATCTTGGCATTTTTGGACATATCCCCATCATCTACTCCTACTTTTTTGTTCCCTCGCCGGGTTTAATGGTGGGCCAACAAGACTCGAAGTGCGACCCATTGCATAAATATCACCAGTTTCTCGCGGTGGTTATCCAGACGACCGTTGGAGGTACCGGTCTTGCCGCTTTCTATACTGGGGTCTGATATCGTATTGACAGCTATTCTGCTCACGAGGGTGTACGCTCTCTGGGAACGTAACCGTATTATTTTGTGGAGTTTGCTGTTTTATTACTTTGCTTTCGCTGGGTTCGCTGCAGTGCGTTACCCGTCGCGTTCGACCGTCCCATTCCCAACCCACCGTTTCTTAGTGGGCGATCACCCGAGGGAAATCCCAACCCCCTCCCTTAGTGCCACCAACTTCATTGGGATGTATCAGCTCGTTATCGAAGGATGAGTACGTGTAAAATATCTCCCTACAGTTCACCGACTGATCGTCTCTCCTAGGGGATTCTGTGTGTGATCCTCTGATCGTGCTGGGGGCTAGTGACTGAATGTCACTCTGATAGATTTTGGCTTGGTGTGGACCGGTGTCATGATCTTCGACTCGATAGTCTTCACCCTTACTGTGTACCGGTCTGTGGCGCTCTGGAGGCAGGGAAGTCGAGGTCTCGTGCACGTCGTGATGAGGGATGGTGAGTTTTCCCATCTCAATGATTTGATCAAGTTTGATGTCTTTCCGGCTCAAGGTGTGATGTACTATGCGTGAGCTATTCCCAATTACCCTCCGAGCAACTATCGTTGAACGTCGAACGCTCTCCAAGCGTGCTGGGTTTTTCAACGTTGTCGAACGCCCTCACATTCATGGTCAGTACGGCGCTACGTCCTTGTTGTTCCTTACTCATCTTCCCATCCAGCTCGGATCGGTCAGTAAAGTGATACCCGCGCTCAGTAGTTGGCTGAGTTTCATCATACGGAGTAGGGGCTCACTCGGGGAATAAATACCCTGATGACGAACATGTGGGTAGTTTGAAATCCTATCCTGGTATCCGTTACTGATGCTAGGAATGCGGTAGGTTGGCGTGCGCTCTGTGCTCACGACTCATGTTAAACCTCCGGGATCCTAAAATTATCAGATATCCCGTAGAGAGTAACACTGAGTATGGTTCACCGTCGTCTACCGAACTTTCCGCGCTCACCGCCGTGGTGATGAGCGATGTCACTGCTTTTCAAACGAGAGCAGAGGAGCATCAAATCGGTAAGTTCCACCGCATTTATTGTGGTAGTTTCCAAGTCAACGTCTATATCGCGTTCTAGGCTCACCGGCTATCGGGGTTGTGCCACGGACGTGAAAATTAGTGTATCGATTAGGATTTTATGGATATACTACGACTGTAATCGCTTAATTGGATTGTATATCGGGTTTGTACGTTGAGGCGCAACGGCTCGACCTACATGCGCTCACCCGCCGAGTACGGGGGTTGTGCTCCATGGGCGCGTTCAGCTTGAGAATGTCAACCAAGCTCATCAAGCCTCGAGCGTAAATCAGAATATCAGAACGGAGGATCACATGACTGGGCACAGGGCATTCGGCGCGGTTTTGAGAAAGCCATGAGTCAGGCTTCTGTAATAACGCCACCATCTAAACCAACAAACACCACCATGAGTGCCCCGATCCCCATCCCTGGTCCATCGAAGAAGCGGAAACGTCCACTTACGGGAAGTCAAGGCAAACGAGAGGAATTGGGCGGGCCAGATCCAGGGGATCTTGAGATCGGACCATCGAGTGCACCGGCACTTCGTGTCCGCACACATGGTCAGAAATTCAATGCCACGTGAAAAACATTTTGGTCAACGTCCTAACTCTGCCGTCGTAGGGGATATCCAAGAGAATCGGAGGTCGGCTGCATCTGCCACGGCCAAATCGATCCTTTACAGGATAAAAGAATCGCCGAACGCCTACCTTCCGCTCAAACCTATCGCGAAACATCTCTGGAATATTCTGGACAAATGCGAGGTATGGCTCCCCTCCATATCCAACCCGCAACCCTTACGGTCGTCATAGCAATCAAAGGCGAATCAACAAGTGATAGAATCGCTGGCACCACGGATCAGAACACTTTCTGAATCACTCCGTGAACCTATCGCTGAGGGTAATATTGATGAGAAGGCAAGAGAGAAAGAGAGAGAAGGCAAATTGGGATGGTGAGCTCACACCCTCCAGGATCAACTCATCAAAAATAACTCTGACTTGTGGGGACCACCAGGAAGTTAAAAGAGATTGGCCAAGACATGGAGTCAATGACAAACCAAAACAACCTTGTGGATTTCCTGGATGACCCTGGGAATGCACAGTGGGTGAATGGTCTGGTGGAAGATATCCGGTATGCCATGATGGACTATCAGGTTTGTGCTTTCAAGGTCTTACTCTCATCAGTTCTGATATCTGTTTTAGACTTCATTACAACAGGACATCTATGACAAGAGCTGCCAAGAGATTGTGAGTCTCTCCATCATTGTCCCACCTTGTATAATAATATACAAGTAGAGAGATGCAGATCATCTCCTTCTGAACAGCATGCCTCATACAAATGCAGCTGGACACCGTTCTGGGAGCAGGCAGGGGTGCCTGAGGGGAACAAGGGGGGATGTACTCTGGCAGCTTGAGTGTTGGCTGAAGGATGAACAGGACCATCGTGTGTTCTGGCTCAATGGTCTTGCTGGAACTGGAAAGTCAACCATTACCCAGACATTTGCCGAAATTTGCTTTGCAGATGGATGTCTTGGTGCAAGCTTCTTCTGTTCCCGAGATTTTGAGGATAGGAGTAGCCTTCAAACAATCTTCCCAACACTTGCTTTCCAACTTGCATACCGCTACTCCCTATTCAGAGAGCAATTGCTCCGAGTCTTGAGGGCCAATCCTGGTGTTGGACAGGAGTCTCTCTGTTCCCAGATGGAGAAGATTATTGTTGGCCCATTAAGCACCACCCACATTCAGACCTTGATCATCATTGATGCCCTTGATGAGTGCAAGGATGAAGAGCCTGCATCTGCCATTCTTTCTGTGCTCTCACGCTATGTGCACAAGATCCCAAAAGTCAAGTTCTTCATCACTGGTCGCCCAGAACCCCGGATCCGCTCTGGATTCCGGCTAAAATCGCTTCAGCCCATCACAGAAGTACTCAGACTCCATGATGTTGAACGTTCCTTGGTGGACAGTGATATCAAACTATTCCTCAAGACTGGATTGACTGATATAGCTGAGACCCGGAGTGACTGTGACCTGACAGAGGATTGGCCAAGTCAAGATGAAATCAATATTCTCTGTGAGAAGGCAGCAGGACTCTTTATCTATGCCTCAACAGCTATCAAGTTTGTTGCATCCAAATACCACACCCCCACCAAGAGGCTCACTCTCATTACCTCACTTCCACAAAGTACAATCCATGAGGGGAAGTCAGGAATTGATCTGCTCTATACCCAGGTCCTGGGACAAGCATTCTGTGATGCAGATTCAGATGAGCAGGAGCTCTACTCCCATTTCAGGTCTGTGGTGGGAACAGTGATGCTGGTATTCAACCCCCTCCCAATGGATGCTCTCTCTACATTCCTCAGAATATCTGATGTCTCCACTACCATCCGTCCTCTGCACTCCCTCATCCTTGTTCCAGACAATGAGGCTGACCCCATTCAGGTTCTCCACAAATCATTCCCTGACTTTCTTATGGATCAAGGGCGATGTAAAGATGAACGATTTTTTGTAAACCCATCAGTACATCATCAAGATATCCTGTTTTTGTGCCTCAAACTGATGGAGGAGAAGTTGAAGAGGAATATCTGTAAACTGGATAACTATGCCATTCTCACAACAGTTGGAGATCTCTTGGCTCGGCAGAAGAAGTATATTGGGGATGCTTTGGAGTACTCATGCCAGTTCTGGGTGAAGCACCTTACAAAGGTTCCCAGTAGTGGTCATCCTGCTGAGGAAGTCTACAAGGCAGTTGACAAGTTCTTCACAACACACCTGCTCTTTTGGATTGAAGCCCTTGCTATTATGGGCAGTCTTGGTATCAGTGTTTATGCTATTAATGACATTCAGCAATGGTATAGTTCAGTAAGTTGTGGACAGTCCATTCACCAAAGCATTGCTGATTAGTGTTTAGGCAGGCCTGATCTGCAAGTGGGCAGATGACAGTCAGCGTCTTATCCTGGAATACTTTGACATAATCCAAAACTCTCCTTCTAAGATATATCATGATGCCATCCCCTTTTCTCCTTCCTCATCTTGGCTTCATGAGTGCTACAGTCCAGAGCTCTTTCAAGGGGTTAAGGTGGTCAAGGGACTCCAAGCTAAGTGGGGGACATGTTCCCGCACAGTTGCATATAACAGACACCTATACAGTCTTGCATGTTGGAATAACCTCATTGCAGCTGGTGTTGGCTCTGGTGACATCATTCTCCTTGATGCAATCACTGGAATTCAGACCTCTATTCTCCCAGGGCATGCTGATTGGGTGAGATCGGTTGTTTTTTCATCAGATGGGAAATTCCTTATCTCTGGAAGTGATGATAAAACTGTCAACCTCTGGGATGTCCAGACTGGTGGGATTATCAAGACCTTCCATGGCCATACTAGTGATATCTACTCTGTTTCCATTTCAATGGACCATACCATGGTTGCTTCAGGATCACGGGGCAGGACAATCCGCTTGTGGGACACTCAGACAGGGGAGTGTTGTTATATCATAGACAAATTCAGTGGCGAGGTCTCCTCTGTCAAATTCTCCCCCACAAACCCCCAACTCTTGATATCTGGATCTAGTGACCACACTGTACAGCAGTGGAACACTGATGGTCAACAAGTTGGCCCTACTCATAAAGGCACAGGTGCTGCTTTCTCCCCAGATGGGACTTGTTTTGTTTTGTGGGGTGGAGTAGTTGCTAAAATTCAAAACTCCAATTCCGGAGCAGTTATCACCACAATTAGGGCTCCAGATGGGTACCTTCAATGCTGCTGTTTCTCTCCCAATGGCAAATTCATTGCTGGTGCTTCTGGTACTACTGCTTATGTTTGGGACATAACTGGCTCATGCCCATGCCTTATTGAGACCTACATTGGACACACTAGCACCATCATCTCCCTTACATTTTCCTCCTTCCTCATCTCATCTGATGACAAATCAATCAAATTCTGGCAGATTGGTGCCCCATCGACAGCTCAAGCTGCAACTAATCCAGACCTTGCACCACCCACCTCTACCCCAATCATATTTGTTAGTTTATATGCAAAAGATAGCATTGCTATCTCTAGTGATAGGGCTGGGGTGGTGAGAGCTTGGGACATCTTGACTGGTCTCTGCAAGGCATTGTTCTATACCACAGCTGGACCCCTCAACCAGAGAGATATCCTAGTGGTTGAGAACAGGTTGATCATCACTTGGTATACACCTGGGATTTGGGACTGGGATTCTGACAGTCCCTGCACTTGGGGTAAGTTAACCATCCACACCTGGGATGCCAAGAAAGGGGAACACTCCCATGCTGTAGATATATCATCCAATTCCCCAATCATAGCTGTTAGGATATCAGGGGATGGGTCCAAAGTTTTTCTCTTGAATCAGGATTGTATTCAAGCCTTGTCTACTCAAACAGGAGAGGTTGTGGGTGAGGTGAAGGTTTTGGGTTTGCTAGGCAATGTGCCCTTGATTGTAGATGGTTCAAGAGCATGGGTTCAAACCAGAGATTTACAAACTGGGTGGGATTTTGGGACCCCTGGATCAACCCCCATTCCATCACCTGACATGCCCCCAGACCCAATCAGACCCCACCTGGAGTTTATTGATGGTGCCAAGCAGCAGAATACTAGTCTGTCCAGGATTGAAGATACAGTTACTGGAGAAGTGGTTTACTGGTTACCTGAGAGGTATGGGGGTTTTACTGTAGCAGAGTGGGATGGACAGTATCTAGTTACTGGTTACAATTCTGGGGAGGTGATGATTCTGGATTTTGGTCATATGGCCCTTCGGTAGACACACAGTGTAAATACTTTGTGATCAAACTCCATATGAAGCAAGTCAATAACAATAGGTGGTTTAAGTGACACCAGAACACCCCTCCCACCTCCATCAATAAGAACATAGGGATGGTAAGTGATGCACAAGGATGGAGCCCACTCCACTAAAGGCAAGGGTGGAAAAGTAGATCATTGAACAAAAGACCTAGTGGTGTTACATGGTTATAGTACCTGCTTATATACTTGACATAGGAAGAAAGTGGGACGAAATAGAACCGAAAGCAAGAGTATACTGAAACAGGTCCACTGTTTCGATGGGGGTGCAACAATGCGCCTTGCTCCAGCTCTAGTCATGGTGGTTGTAGTGGTGCTCCAAGCAGCACTGCTCACAGTAGCACTAGTGACCCCAGGTTGTGGCCTTGTCTTCAGTGGTGGGGGTTTTGTCATAGGTTTGTGTCATAATTTTCATGGGTTTTCCTCTTTTTCTTTCTAAGTCCCAGACACTCACACTCCTTACCTTCAAACCATGACATGTTTTCTTCATTCGGACTCCTTATCTTTTATCTTTTATCTTATCTCTTCATCCTTTATCTTATCTTTCAGGTCACATGATGGAGCACACACTTTTATTTGGAAACAACAGTCTACAAGTCAAAGTCAAGACCATAAGGGCCAGTCGGAGTGTAGCTGTTGTTTGTCGCCCACTCTCAATTCAATGCTATCCCTACCAGGAGACCCACCAACGCCCTCTTGTCCTCGGAGTTCAAATCCCAACCCTCCGACTGAGGAACCACCGACTCTGGAGCAGGAGTCTTCTCAGCCAAGATGATTGGACCTCCCACTCCACCTTCGTCCTCCTCCTGAGTGAGGTCCACAACCTCGGGAGTCTCCAACTTTGCCAGATGAGCCTCCAACACCGCCATCCGTTCATGGCACTTCTCAAGCTTCCACTGATCAGAGACGTACTCTGCCTCCAACCACCTCACTTGAGAGCAAAGCTTGTCATGGATCTTCTCCCCCAACTCATTCTGGGATTGTTGGTCCAAGAACTCTTGACAACACTATGGGAAGGAACAATCAGCCTCATCCAAAAGGAGGAACAGACATTGTCCCCACCATCAAATCATTGTGGACAACCTCCTCCTTCAAACTGTCAATCGTCTCTAGACACTCCCCTGCCATCACCACTGTCAGGGTTCGTCCCAATAACCTTGACCGCACCTGTCGGATTCGAACTCGCGACCTCCTCATCGGCATTCCCGGCCTACTCGGCGATCTCGGAAACAACGATCACACTCCACTCATCAAGACACCCGTCACCTCAAGACAATCCCTCCGCAGCACACGGCATTGCGCACAGACCATCGGCAAGCCGTGCACGGACGTAGTTGTTGATGTTTGGTTAGATTAGAGTGTGACCGTCACGGACAACGTCACGATCTGTAGAACTACTTAAGGCCCTGTTCCAGCCCTTTGTATTTCCTTAGATTTGTTATCTCCAGACTCCCCCCAGAGTCTCCCACTGGCAGAGCCTCACTGTAAAATCCTCCATGAGGCAACGCGGTTCCAGGTGTCAGCTTCCCCCACTTCCATTCAGGGGTTCTGGCTGAGTCCAAGACTGGATTGGTGAGGGGAATAACACTTCTCCCCAAGCGATAGGGATATCATGCATAGACGCCTATACCCCCAAGCGATAGGGTTATCATGCAAAACGGTCACTACTATATACCACCCATGCGATAGGGCTATCATGCAAAACGGTCACTACTACCTATGTTTTATGCTTTCTCCAATATGTTCGGGAAATCTTGGTGATAACATACCCTACGATACCCTTTGTATTATTTAAAACTCCATATACTCCCCTATTGTCTCTCTTGAGCTCTATATGTCGGATGCCTCTGGCCTTCACCGGTAGAGAGCGGATGCTTATACCTCTCGTCTGATAATGGTCGACGGCTCCCCGACCTATATGGATGATAAGTCGCCAGCTCCTCCCTTTCCCTTCTGTTACCTCCGATTGATCAAGGCAGAGTCCTATGTGTGCCTTCAATGGCAAGTCGGCGGTCCAGCGATAACCGATCTCCATGGATGGCC
>Ga0307511_10008271_pt1 | contig 10410 bp, 14 predicted proteins | sample 13_EM_MG_FD_200266 | JGI IMG/M metagenome (GOLD analysis project Ga0307511, IMG submission 200266) | Populus trichocarpa ectomycorrhiza microbial communities from riparian zone in the Pacific Northwest, United States - 13_EM | ecosystem: Host-associated > Plants > Roots > Unclassified | place... | reverse complement strand
CTTCCTTATGAGATTATTACAGATCAAGATGTTCTTTTTATGTCAGCACTATTTCAAGATTGGGCAAATTCAGTTGGAGTTAAGCATAAAGCCTCCTCTGCATATCACCCACAAACTGATGGAGCATCAGAAAGAAAGAACAAGACTATTATTCCTATGTTTGCTGCTAAGAAGTTGGAAGATGGTACAAATTAGGTACAGGCAGTACCTTCTGTTCAAATAGAGGTGAATACTGCTGTTAGTGGACCCAGAGGAAAATCTCCTTGGCACATCCTCCTAGGCTTTGACCCAAAGTTAGGATCTACACCACTCTCTATACCAATACCCATCTTTTCCAACCTAGCCAAAAGATTCTATGAGGCTGCAAAAAACTTTACCAAAGCCAAGACCCAGCAAACACATCAAGCCAACAAAAAGAGAAGGGCATCCCCTGACTACCCTGTTGGATCACAAGTCATGCTGTCAATAAAGAACCTCTCAGCCAGATACAACTCCTCCAAACTATCCCCTAAATGGATAGGACCTTTCAAAGTCATCAAAGAGTTAACATTCACCCAAAATATTGAACTTGATCTTTCAGAAAACCCTGACCTCTCAAACATCAGTCCAGTCTTCCACACCTCCCTCATTAAACCCTATTTCCTAAACCCTATCAAATTCACAGGTAGAGAAAAAACAAAGCTAGGACCTGTTGATAAAAAGGAAAATAGGTATGAGGCAGAAAGAGTGATGGAATATAGAAGCCAACCAGGTACTGGACTCCCCCAATACAAGGTTAGATGGAAAGGATATGACTACTACCAAGATGAATGGGTAAATGATAAAGACATTGACCACTCATTGAAAAAAGATTTCTGACTAAATGGGAACAAAGGTACTACTTACAGTAAGAGACCTGTTAACAAGAAATTGTGGCAAAATGGTAAAGGAAATAGCAGGGAAGAAACACTTAGGATGATTGCTACAGAAAGAGATAGGATCCTCAACCCACCTGTTACATCTCATGCTACTATTGTTAAAGCCCCTGTTAAGAAACTTTTCTATATTGATAATACCTTGAGTTATGATCATGTCAAGAAAGCTTATGTCATGCACTAAGAAGATGGATTTCATTTTTAAGTAAAGAGGAATGTAAGGAAGTGATATTCTCAGTATGCTGATCTATCACCACCTTACAACTTACTCTGAACCAACATGTATTATGTAATTTCTTACTAAGTTATACTAACCTGCCTGGTTAATTATGTTGGGAGAATCACATGTAATTTCTTTATTATCACATGTTAACTATGAGTCATCTATGACTCAATAATTTCCTATGACTCATGGATGACTCTAAAGGTTATGACTCACTTAATTAGTCAGAGATGGATTTCAAATCATGTATGACTCACTACTATGGCACAGCCACAATAGTGAGTTACAGCTAGTCTTGGCATGTAATACTTAAGGGCTGAATGTCTGTATCTAGAGAAGGGGATCAGACCTGGAGAAGCCAGACACAGAATAGTTAGATACAACAAATATAAGAGTTCCACTGGTTAAATTCTAGTCCCATGAGGATTCTTACTCAGAACTTAGTAATTCAATACTAGAAACCATACACTTAGCCTTTAAAGTACTTAGTAGTTCTGGAATATTACTTCAGGGTAATATTCCACCCTAAATACTTTAGGCCCCCATTTACAATCAGTTGATTTCTTACTCTTCTTTAACTTATTCTGGTTCTGCTGACCCCCCCCCTACAATTTCTCCAGATATCTAATAATAGTTGCTTCTCTGAACTGAACTATATCTAGATAGCTCCCATGGTAGAATCCAGCCCATTAAGCAAACTCTTGCCAGTGTTAGCTTTTTTGGATTTTTTAAAAAGATTCAATAGTGGAATTCATTCCTGTTAGGAACATAATAAATTACTCAGGCTTCTGGGTATATGTAAGGGAGCCAAATTAATATATCCTCTGCCTATATATATATGCAGGTGAGAGCAAAATAACTTTAAGATAAACCAAAACCTTTTGTCAATGGGAGGGTGGTGTTGATCTTGGGGAGGGATTCGGTTGTGACCGGCATTCCGAGCGTGCCTGCATTGATTTGGTAGTCTGATTGGCACAAGCTCTAGTAGAGAGTCTGGTCCAAGTTTATATTCTTGGGGTGGGCCCGAAAGCAAGGCTTTCGAAGCAACCCGAGGTACACCCAGAGCCCATAAAAACGCTTGGTTACCACTTGATTTCATGAGTTTAGTGCTTGATTTCGTTTTAATAAAGTGCCTGGAGCTTTGAATTCAGGTGAAAAAAATCCAATTTTCGGCGCAACCGGCTTGTATGCCCGGCAACTTCCTCTTGGACCTAGAAGCGGCACGCAGTCCTTCATGGGTAGCGGTTCTATTGTGTAGTGAGATCTTCCCTAGAGTGCCTCGGTTACTACGTTCTTCAGGACGTCACTTTCCATGCAAGCCATGTGTGCCACTGATGTTTCACTCTAGATTGACAAGGTACTCGTTAAAGCTGCTTTGTGTTGATTGACTAGTCGGGGTGAGCTCCGGGTGGGGTGGCTAGGCCGCCGTGGTTTGGTCGGGAGGGGGTAGTGCCCTGCACCGGGTTTTCGGTGTTGCGTTGTGGTATTATCTTTTGTTTGCGCCCGTGTTCTTGTGTTGATTGTCTTGTTGGTTGTTCGGGTGAGATCTGTCTCCTTTTTTGTTGGTAGGTTGTTCATTATGTCGGTGTCGGTATTGTTGAGCGGGAAACAGGCTCCGAATTCTAGGGCCGTGTATGTTCCGAAATCGCAAATGCCGGGGGGTTTCATTTCGATCTCTACTAAGATCGAGGTGGGGCTGCGTGCTGATCACCTTGCTCGTTGCCAGGGATCCCTGTAGCTTCGGATCCAGAAGATCGCTGAGTCCTGGTGTTCCCTCTTTTTCAGCTCTTCCTTGAGCTACACCTCTATACCTGACCTAAAGGTGGTTCCCTGGCTGAAGTTGAGCACCGATTGTAGAGCGGCTTGTGGGTCTGTAAGGATAACATCATGTCCTTCTGTTCCTTCGAGCATGCCACTCCGATCGCAGCCCTTTCTGCATCCGACGCTGTGCTTGTGTTGCCTAGCCATAGTGAGTATATGGAGTCAGAGGCCCCTTTCCTGACTTGTATAACTACTACTGCTGCTGTCCCTTCCTTTCTTCCAGATCCGTCTGTATATGCCAGCCTTCAGCCCTGATCTACGAGCCTGTTAGGGGCGAGCCGGTGACTATAGTAATATTGTCGGAACATAGGGAATTAGGAGAATTGGAGCGAGCGATATCATGATCACCAAACTCGGGCCTAACTGGTTGCACGTACGGGTGCGGGTTGATCTTAGAACATTGCTCAAAGAGCTAACAACTAGATACAGGATATGTGTATATATATATAGGGAAGCGGGGTCAGCATCAAGCCTCCCACCACTACTTGGTGATAACCTCTCGGCCTGCAGCTCAGCCATAACAGAGTCCCCCTAAGGCGCCGGTCGAATTTCCTTTGCTGCTAGATGTTTTATCTTGCGAGTCTAGGAGTTGGATATGAGCAATGGGGACCGGATCCAATGAGCCGCGATCCTGTATGACCTCGCCTGGTGGAAACGATAGTACCAGTGTTTGCAACGGGCCGACCATTGTTCAGGCCCCCTGCAGCCTGGCCTGTGGGCCGAGGTCCGTGCTGGATTGAAACAGCCTAGACCGGCCCCCGCGGAGGAAGCGGTGGCCTGGAGCGGCCCCCAGGCGATGCAGGCCAGTCCACGCCACAACCGCTTAAAGCAAGATGTTATTGAAGCTGTGGAGTGCATGAAATCCTGGCAGGCAGATGGTGGGCAAGTTGGAAATCAGGATTTTGAACAGGTTCGTATCATGTTGGAGCAATTGGAGGCAAAAGGAACAGGTTTGGAATCCCCGACTGTAGATTAATTAGTTTTGATTTTCATTCTTTATTTTATATTCCGAGATTTTTAGCTGAATTATGACCTGCGATTATTCATTATGCATGATTTACTGTTTTCATCCACACCGAATGCAGGCGAGCCCGGATGGTCCAGCCAGTCCAGGCCGGTCCAGGCCGGTCCAGGCGGTCCCAGGCACACGCTTGGGCTGCCTAATCATTCTTGCGGGGCCTGGGGTAAGCCAAACCCAGTCCAGGCTGCCCCAGGCCCTCGCAGTGGCTGGCCTTGCCCCCCCGTTGCGATGACTGGATGGAAGCCAGGTAAAAGGCTGATGTGATCTGGCTGTCTGTCTCGGAACCTTCTGTCTAGTCCCATCGTGCCATGCCATAGTAGCCTTTGCTGCTCTTTCTCCCAGGAACCTCTTGATCTGTTGGTCCCTTGTTTTCAAGAATCTAGCCGATCATGTGACAAAGATGTCATCCAGCTTAGTCTGAAGATGTTCTAAGCCTGCTATCCATTCTAACTTGCTTTTTCTGCTCCTATGATAGCCCCGGTGATCTTGCGTAGGTCTTGGTACTCGACTTTCTCCACGGGAGGGATGTTCTTTGTTGAATGTGGGCCATTCTAGAGCTCATGGGCCTTATCACCCCATATACAGAGCCCATATTGCTGCCGGTAACATACCTTCGTTTGAGTTGTCAAGCCTGATCATCACTCCCAGTAGTTGTTACACCTTCTTAGTTCTGGTGTCGATTTAGGGCTGGAAATTCAGACTCCCATTGATATGAATACTCAGGGTGAGGGTAAGCTCTTTCTGATCCTTCGGGGAAAAGAACGTAAAACGACTGTCTTTGCTGGAGTCCCACTTCAGCTGATCCTCCGCGACCTCCTCCTCTAAGATCCTGTCCACCTTGTCTACTACCTTCCTGTGTTCTTTCGGAGTACGATTGCTCATAAAAATAAGGGGATTTACGCCATCCGTATAGCTGTTGAGACTGACAGAGTCCCTATGCCCTTTGTGGTGTGGCGTGCGACTAGAGGTGCGTTTGGGAGTGGAGATGATGTTATCTCGGCCCATTTGGGGATGCTCGCTATGTAAATGAGCCAGATTATTGGTCGCAGGGGCTTTCCCCGCTGTCGCATGAGCTCCGTATCATCCTGTACCTCCTTAGTCTTAGGAGCCCTTCGGAGCTGCCGGCAAGGTCCCTTAGAGGGTTTGAGTCCAAGATGTCCACTACCATCTTGCCCCGCGCCTGGTTGAACCCCAAGATGATGTCTTTGCTCAAGAGGGTGACGTTATTTCCTTTGCCATATTCTCTTTGGCCTTCGAGTCCATAATCATCATGCCGTCTGGAGCCGACCTAAAGCTTCTTGAATATGCCTGGGCACGAGCCGGCTCGTGCCCAGGCGTATTCTTGAACCATACTTCATGCCTTGAAACAGGTGGGTGACTATCTCTAAGTCATTTGCTATTACCTTCTCTCCTAGCTGGCCGATGGTGTTGGACACCACTCTGGGTCCCCAAGCTTTGACTAAGGATCATTCATTGCCTGTTTTCTGGTTCATTACCAATATAAGATCACGTTCAACACCGACAACACTGGGCAGGACGAGCCCACATGGTCGCTCTCGGCAACTAGAGGGTTTCCGAGGTCGGAGCTAATAGAATTCGATAAACCGAGACGAGCACAGCATGAATATCCCAACTTTGGTGACTATTTGAAGATAACTTTAACATCCCCCGACCATCAAGTTTCCAAAAACTTGAGTTGAACTGGAGCGATTGTTGCTACCGTTGCAAGCGTATGTGGTGGCTTCAATATCTTGGGTTTCTACAGGTAAAGCGGCACGTTTCAACCCTTGTAACAGTGTAAGATCTTCATCTCACCTTGAGCAGCGGCTCCACAATTCTTTGGGGAATTACAAAAATATACCAAAGCACCAACCAGACTACAGGAAAGGTATCAGCTAGACCGATTGCTGTCCCCTCTCTAGACAACAGCCCGATGTACCGCACTCTGGAGGTGCAAGGCAACGCACCTCACCTATCAACACCGGAACCTACCCCAACCGTCAAGCTGGAAACCGGCAGGTATTATAGGAGAGGAAGTTGGCAACAGAGCTGTTGGTATCTGATCCGATCAAAAGGATGAAGATATCGGACTAGGCGAGGAGGAGTTTAGTAGAACGGGCTCAAGTATTTTGGGAGGGTTACCCCTATTAACTTGAGTATGTGGATGAGGAAAATGCTAGTGGGGAGATAGGTTGGGAGAATCACATCGATAGTGGCCCTTGGGTATCGAAGGGAAACCCAACCGGGTATCTCGATAGTGATATTGAGTTTTTTTTTGACCAAATGGGCCATGATTGGAGGGTGAGAAGGATGAGGATGATATCGGCAGGTGAAAAGGAGAAGGTTGCAAGATCTTTGCTGAGCTATACAGTCCATTTCGTAGACCCAGAGCTGGTGGAGACAGTTGAGGATATGAAAGAATTCGACCCAATAGTCAGAATTTTGGTGAGGAAGGAAGTGTGAATGGTGAAAGCCAAGAAGTGATATCTGAAGCACTCAGTAAACTTGCGAAGTAGAGAGTCGATTTTTACCAACGGTAAGACGATGTGGAGGACAAGCTTGACGCACGAGATGCAATTATCGCGGGACTCAGGCAGAGGATTGAACTTCTGACAACAAGGAACGGTAACGAGGTGGAAAAGAAACTCGCGGAACAGACTCACGTGTTAACCATATTTGGGGAACAGGCAGCGTAGATGACCGAGATGCTGCAGGCTGATGAGAGGAAGGCAGAGGAGGCAGAGAAGGGGCGGAAGACATGGGCAGAGAATGAGACAGGTGAAGACAGGAAAGGCAGGGAAGGAAGAGTGAAAGAAGTGGCAGGCAAAGGGTAAGACACTACCAGTCGAAAGAGAAACACTCGCCACCCAGACCGACCATATCGAGGAGGTGAAGGTGCTGCAGGTGGATGACGGCACACAGACGGAGTTGCAGAAGGGGACAGCCAAGGAAAGTGATGACATAGTGATGGAGGGTAGATCGCACAATTCCGGCGGTTATCGGGACATGTACAGGGACCTATCTGGATGTGAGGGTGGGGATGGGGCTCTGGTAGCAGCACCTCCGGCTACATAAAAACAGGCTGCTCCACGTTCAGCAGCAAGACCCCCTGGAAGCGATCCCAACCAGCCAAAACCACCCCTCAGAGAATATCACCTGATGATAACAGGCCGTTAGTTAAGGCGATGGTGATCTATAGGGTCCCCTAGCAGAGACCTATAGCAGATACGATACAGGATGTTAGAGTGAATGGAATAATGGGGCTACTTTGGGTCTTACTAGGTATGCGGAGACTGGGTAAAGCCACCAACTCCGTAGTGGTATTTTTGGATAGGAAGTTGGCACTAGGGAGTCACCTAAAGGTGAGGAGATGCTGTCTACTGATTGAAGTCTACGGCTTCGAACAGAGGGAGGAGAAGAGTTGAACTCAGTGACATGTCATGGAGGACTTTTGGTGTTGCCTTATATCATGTCTCTTTTACTCCGATTGGTTGTGTTCTTTTCTCACACAGCAGGTTCGGGTCTCAGACAGTTTGTATATATGTAGTAGTTTTCTCGAGAGTCAACCGCCCCAAATGCAGGTTTCGGTAAAGGTTCTAAGGCCGCCGCATAGCCTAAGGCTGTTTAAAGCGTAATAAGAGGAAAGAAGAAAAAAACCCATTATGAGACCACTATGCTCCCGTAGCCGCCCCTGAGCTCTCTGGCGATGTCGTTTATCGATGCTTACTCTAAGTGTGGGTCCTTGATGAGCTTGAGTAGTCGATACGAGATGCGGTCCGGACCTGGTGAGCTCTTCTTTTTGGTGCGCATTAGGACCTGTGGCTCTTGTTCGATCTTCTCTCTGTCGGTCTTCCCGTACCTAATTGGGCTTGTGACTATGAGAGGGAGGGGGCGACTGATGTGTCGTTGGCTACTTAATGCTGTTTCTGGAATGCCACTACTTTATCTTCCCGTGTTGATCTAGTTTCCTTGCTGATCGGTTACATCCCCCATGGTTTCCCTGATGCCGGGAGAGTCTTTGGTGATCCTGGCAATTTTCCAGGGGTCCCTGTTGCCTAATCGCTCCAGGAATTTTGTCCAACACTCCTTCTTTTTCCCCTTTATCAATTTATATCTCCTGTTGTTTTGGTCTTGCTGTGTGCGGCTGTCAACTCCATCGTTCGTATGCATCGATATAGTGTAGGGATTCTGAGACTGGATCGTCCTCTGCATACTTGTCCCAGAACTAGCGGGCATCACATAGTTACCCACGGTTTCGGAAAGAGAGGAAAGATCTTCTCGGCCCCGCACCACCTGGGAGTCTCTGGTTGAACCCAACTGGAGGAAGGACGAGGGGGATGACAGGTACTGGCATACAATAGAGGCGTTTTTCGATTTCATTTTTAGCGAGTTTTCCTAAAGACTGTTTGAGAGGCAGAGATATCGGCGGGAGGTAGGGAGTTGTAGGCGGGGCCTTTCCTTTTCTTTCCCGGACGAGTTATTGATATATAGCTAGCGAGGGCAGGACAGATTAACTTGACTGCCCTTGAATCCTCCCGGGTTTCTGGGGGCCTTATCATGGTCCCCTTACGAGGCCGCATGAGTACTGAGTATGTAAAAAAAAAAATGTCCAAGAACTCCCAGTCCGGCGTTTTGTATTTGTGTTGGGACTTTTGCGGCGGTGGACCCTGGGGTTAGGTCATGGTCGGTCCCTATCCTAGGATAGGCCAGGTACCAGATCCAACAGAGATTCCTTGTCGCCCCTACGCCACGTCGTAGCGAAGTGGGAGATATGCCATGTGAGATATGCTGTGTGAGATAGTTAGTCGAGGCCCACTCGTATAGCGCCTCTTCTCTGTCAGTATCCTCTGCCCCCCAGAGGCGATGATGCGAGTTGAAGTCGCCTAGCATGACCGCCCTACCCGCCCTAGGTATACTAGCTAGGTCCTCGACCAGGTCCTCGGTCGGGGCTTTACCAGGGAGGTACACCCCGGTTACCCTTGTGAGGGCTATTGAAACGCCGACTGTGCCTGGTCTGTTGATTGGGCCTTTGGTGTGCGTGGCGTGCCTGGGCTTAAGATACCCCACTAGTTTGATTTTTGTGGTTGAGTAGGGTAAACAGGCGGAAGGATGGGTGTTTGGCGCTCCCTCATGGCCGATTGTTGTACTTCGCTGCCCATACCCTGGTTTCACCTATCCATATGACCTCTAGGTGCTTGCAAGCCTCGAGTGCTGCGTGTGTCATCGGATCCGACCTGTCGACGTTGATATAAGCTATCTCAAGGTTGCCTCTTGTTCTGGCGCGGTACCTTATTGGTGTAGCTCCGCGTATCTTTGATGTTGGTTCACTATTTCTGGTGCTCGGTGTCGTTATTGTTGTGGTGGCTGTCTTCTTCCGGTCTTTTCTTCTGCCGCCCCTCTTTTTTCTTCCCCCCGCCGACGCTGCAATTCTGTCCCCGCTCCCTCCTCCTTCTCTTGCTCCGCCACTTCCTTCCCATACCATTCTTGGACTCCCCCATGCATGGCCGTCCCCGTTGGGTGTCTAAACATGGGTTCGGGCAGTTCCCCGCCTGTATTTAATGTCGCTCTGCTTGGTGTAGCAGAGCCCTTCCTCGTTCCCCCCCTTGTTGGAGTATGTACATCCCGTCCAATTCTTGATCTGTTCTGTTGAGGCAGATGCTCTGGCTTCCGTGATAGTGTAGCCCGCTTCGTCCGTATAGAATGCCTTGTCATCTCTCCTCCTGTAAAGGAACACCTTTCCTTTGGTCCCTGGTAGAGTGATATGCAAGTGGGTTTTCAAGTTAATGAGGGACTGTGTTTGCACGCTTATTCTGAGGGAGCAGGGTTTGCTTTGGTACCATCCCGGTTGATATGCTTGGTCAGCCATTTGGCGGGTCCCGCCATTGTGCTGAGGCCGAGGCTTTGGCATATGTTGTCCGCCACCGTCTGTGCGTCCTGTCCGTTTCTTGGTTCGACATTCGGAGTGACGATCCCGGTTGAGTTCCTTTCGAGGTTTACTCTTGGGTGGCGGCTGGGTTTGTGGTCCCCTTGATGGAGCACGGCTCTTCTGAGACTACTGATCTTCTGTAGTAGGTCTTCACCCAAAGGGCCCCGTTATATATACCACGGATAGGATGAGCTCGCTAGCTTATGAGCGTCGGTTGTCCACTCTGGTGATCCTTATATCTTGCTTGAACTCCTCCTTTCCTGCCCCACTTTTGAACCGCTCTGCAATCTCCCTGAGCTTGCTCTTCCAACTTTCCTTTTTGAGCGGTAGAGATGGGTACAGTCTGACCTGTCTAAATGCATCCCCTCTAAGCGCATATGTTCTGACCCATTCAGCAATACGGCCCAGTCAGCAATGGGCCGGCCCATTGGTCAATGGGACGCTATTGCTGGTTGGGACGGCCCATTCACCAATCGCACTAATGACCGGCCCATTCACCAATCTG
>Ga0307511_10008270_pt1 | contig 10410 bp, 8 predicted proteins | sample 13_EM_MG_FD_200266 | JGI IMG/M metagenome (GOLD analysis project Ga0307511, IMG submission 200266) | Populus trichocarpa ectomycorrhiza microbial communities from riparian zone in the Pacific Northwest, United States - 13_EM | ecosystem: Host-associated > Plants > Roots > Unclassified | place... | reverse complement strand
AATTGTTGCCCCCCCCCCCCCCCAGTTTGCTTCTCATTTACTGATTTTAGTGGGACATGGTCATTATTAGGTCTTGCTGATCATGACAATTACCATGAGTATTGTCGCCTTCTTGGACGCTTCAGAGTGAATTATCAGGTAATTTATTGTATAGTCACATTTTTGACACTGATCTTTTACTTCTATGTTTTGTTTTCTTGTTACATTTTCCCATGCTATTGGTTTACAGCTTCATTTGCATGGGCATATTCACATGTCTGTAGGGACTGCCACTTGATGTTATATAACCGCAAATTTGTGCATGTGCATGGGTAGAGTTTCTGCTGCTTTTAATTATTTTAATTAATTTTACTCTTTGTAACCCCATTTTAATTCCTCTTTATTAAAATGCTTTTCTTTCACTGAAAAAAATCTGTTGGTGACATGTATTCATAGCATTGCATGATGCTTTTTAATTACATACAACTACAAACCTGACTCCATTTGATACACAAAATTTACTGCAGTTGTCAGAGCTTGTGAATGTGGAAGGCTACAGTGATTGGATACAGTTGGTGGCAGAGTTCACTTTAAAGTCTTTGCAGTCCTGGCAGGTGGGTTGGTGTTTATTTTCCTATTGTGATTTAAAAATTAGTCATATCTAGCCTTCGTGATAAATAACTGCATCTATGTTTAATAATGGAATGCCTCTTCCTTGCAACAATAAGTATATCATGCTTAAGTGCCCGAAACAACATGCTTTGGATCCATACTGCATTTTCGCAACTTATCTGCTGATTAAGTTCATGTCTTACCAGTGGGCCAGCAGCAGTGTATACTATCTTCTAGGGTTGTGGTCCAGATTGGTGACATCTGTACCATATTTGAAGGGAGAGGCACCAAGTTTGCTTGATGAATTTGTGCCTAAAATTACTGAAGGCTTTATAACATCAAGATTTAATTCTGTGCAGGTCTGCTTTGTCTTCATGATTGATATTTCTCTTTAAATTATACATAAAATGTTGAATTCCTATTTGGCACTCCTTTTTCATGTAGGCTGGATTTGCTGACGACGACGATCCATTGGATAATGTTGAGCTTCTTCAAGATCAGCTAGATTGCTTTCCTTATCTTTGCAGATTCCAGGTCTAGTTTCTATATATAATATAATATGTGATAGCCTCCCTGTTACTTATCCCGCCTGGAGTTTTCTAGATTTAGAAGTCCCTGACGATACTAATTTTAGTTTCCTGAATTACACGTGTGCCAAACTCGTGATTGTACCAGCTCATTAAGGCTTGGAGTCTGTTATGATTATTCTTATTTCTTTTTTTTGCAGTACCAAACAAGTAGTTTATATATAATAACCACAATGGAGCCTATTCTGCAAGCATACACGGTACGATAAGTGTATTGGATGATGTATTCTTTGGATGTATTCTTTGGATGTTGAATTATTTTTGAATGGAATACACAGGAAATAGCACTACGACAGAGTGCTGATAACAGTGAGCTTGCTGTTATTGAGGCAAAACTTTCTTGGATTGTTCATATCATTGCTGCTATTCTTAAAATAAAACAATCCACTGGCTGTAGGTAATTTTTTTTTTCATTTTTGTTTTGTGCATTTTGTGATAGGAATAACATGCATATGTACTTGCAATTATCAATGTATTTGTTATGTTTATCTCATGCAGCGTGGAGTCTCAAGAAGTGCTTGATGCAGAACTTTCAGCTCGTGTTTTGCAATTAATAAATGTTACTGACAGTGGGATACATAGCCAGGTATACCAACAATAATGGCCTGTAATGTGAAATGGAATAATGTCAAATTGCTTATCTTTTCTCTCATTTTCCTTTTAAACAGTATATGAGATATGCTGAGTCTTTTCTGCATTCATACAGCATTGATATGTGATCTTTAATTATTTTTGCATAATGCCATCAATTTGAATATCAGTTTATTTCCTTGTCCGTGTAACCATCTTTTTGTTTAAATCATTTGAATTTATGTTTATCAATTTGCAAATATAATTTCGATTATCCATCTTGTTTGTTCTTTTATGGTTTGTGCACATAAAAAAATTGATTAAGTTGGTTGGAGCTATGTTTCTGAGATGCAAGAGAATTCTATTTAGTTATTGTTAATTGAGGTGATTTGAAATGTCATGTATGCTAGAACTAAGTTGGTTGGAGCTTTGTTTTCGAGATGCAAGGGAATTCTACTTTGTTATTATTAATTGAGTTGATTTGAAGTGTCATATATGCTAGAAGCAATGTGACCCACATCTTATCTTCTAGTTTTTGAGAATTATTGCTGAATCAGAACTGGGTAGCTTCATGGACGCTGACATGTTAGGTTCTTCAGCATAGGTCTTCTGGGCATAACATCTTACAAACTAGCAGAAGGCCACATTGGTAGGATAGATTCTGGGAAAAATAGCATCATTGGATGTTGACTTGTTTTAACCTTTTTTTCTTAAAAAAAAAAGTCTTGACACTTTTGCTTCTATAAAATTTTATAGAGGCACATTCTTAGAAGAGATTTACATCAAAGACCAATTTATTGATGATAAAACTGCTAATATACTGACAATTATTAACTCCTCTTACAAGCAGCTGATAGTCTCTTCCTTGACTTCTTTAAACCTTGCCTGGCACCATTTTCGATTTGACTTGAATCTGTCACTTTTTTCCCTTTTTCATTTTAATGTGCTCATGACATTATATTCATTGCATTTAAGTTTAATGCCCAGACAAGTGCTTTGGCATAGATAATGTTCTTTTATGTTTGTTTATTGTCAAAACTTTGCCTTGGGAACTTTGTCTCAGGGCCTGAAATTTTCGCATTTCTTCATATCAGAGATCTCATGTTACAAATTGATGCTATAGCTTATTGGAGGTTAAAATGCGTCAGTATTGGCTATGCCGGCATTTCAATTTGTTATTTGTTTGCTGTCATGTAGTTTGGGCATATGGGGAGATGGGTTATTGTAGTATCATTATAGAATTACCCTGGCATCTTTAACATTAGGGAAATTGGAAGAATTCTTTTGCACATGTTCTCAAAGAGGCTATGGAATCTGGATAACATGGTTCACCATTTATTTCATGAACCTTGGCAACAATATTGCGTTTATGTTCATTCCCGAGCTTAAAGTTAATACTGAATGGCTTTGTTTTGTCACTCTAGGTTAATGTAGCGGGAATCCATTAGATGTTAAATATACTGTTATGTTTATCCATTTGGGTTATCATTTGCTTACTAACACTTGATATGCTGAAGGTTTTCTTTGTAACTCTTGTTACTAACACTCAAATAATTTGCATAGCTTCATATCTGCCTTGTCATTTGCTTTTGTTCTTTTAAGAGAAGAAGGGTCTTTGTATTTTTTTCCTCAAAGGCTTTGAAAACATGCTTATGTAATTGTTGCTCCAAAAAATCCTTTCCCTCTCTGTGGTCATGCTTTTTTTGTTCCATTATATCTGAACTAGGTTCCACCAATTTCTCAATAACAACTTTGGCACTGATTTTATTAGTAAACTCATTGCCCTTGTATTTAACAGAGGTATGGTGAATTAAGCAAGCAAAGACTTGATCGAGCAATTCTTACCTTCTTTCAGCATTTCCGTAAGTCTTATGTTGGTGATCAGGCTGTGCACTCATCGAAGGTAATGAGGTTTTTTTTGTCTTCATTCTAAGCTTTGCAAGTGTCAATATTCTTAAGTCTTTCTTTTTGTGCTGCAGCAGCTATATGCTCGTTTGTCTGAACTTCTTGGACTCGGTGATCATCTACTATTATTGAATGTGATTGTATCAAAAATCGCTACAAATTTAAAGTGTTATACAGAGGTGAATGCTTCATTCTGGATTGTTCTTTGATTCCTGTTCAGTATGTTTTTCAGAAAGTTTTTGTTATACCTTCATTTGTGCTTGGTTTAGAGTGAGGAGGTCATTAATCATACATTAAGCTTGTTCTTGGAGCTGGCATCTGGGTTAGTATACTGCTTCCTTTTTTGGCTAAAAGTAGTATAGCATATTGTTATGTTTTCACGAAGTTTAATTTCATCCACAATGATTGCTTGTTTGACTGATCATTTTTCATTTATTTATTTGGTTACTTTTTTTTTGTTTAGATATATGACTGGAAAGCTGCTTTTGAAGCTGGATGCTGTCAAATTTATAGTTGCCAACCATACTGTAATTACAATTCTGGCATAAATTTTTTGCTTACCCGTTCTTCTTTTAGTTTGTTCTTTGAAATAATGATGTGTTATTAATATTAAGTATTCTTTTTGAATTTTTAGAGGGACCGCTTTCCTTTCTTAGAAGAATATAGAAGCTCTCGTAGCAGAACAACCTTCTATTATACTATTGGCTGGTTAATATTCATGGAGGACAGTCCTGTGAGATTCAAGTCTTCGATGGAACCGCTTTTACAAGTACTTTCCCGCACTCACTCAGAAGGAAAGAAAAACTTTTTCGTAGAATTTCATTGATTACCTAAATAATATTTATGGTGTCTCAGGTGTTTATAAGGTTGGAATCAACTCCTGATTCGATGTTTCGGACTGATGTGGTGAAGTATGCGCTAATTGGGTTAATGAGGGATCTTAGAGGAATTGCTATGGCCACAAACAGGTTAGTATAGGTTTTGGGTACGAGGTTGTTTATTTATGAACTGTTAGGTTTCATGCCCATTTTTTAACCATTTTTCAGTCGAAGAACATATGGGCTTTTATTTGATTGGCTGTATCCTGCTCACATGCCGCTTCTCTTGAAAGGCATTTCACATTGGACAGACACACCAGAGGTATGAACATACGAGAGAGATTCAAAATCTTAGGAGCCATGTTTTATCATGATTTATTTTATTTTCAACTAAAAGAGCGTTGTTTAGAACCTTATAATGGAACCTTTTGCGCTGTCTTCTATTCAAATTTTAGTCAAAATTGTAATATGTTTTCTGAGCCACTGGCTACTTTATCTTATGCAATAACGTGCTGAAAGAGAGCAAATGAAATGTGACTTTACCAATCTTATCCATGTATTATAGATCATTGGTCTAATTTCTCTGGTTCCCAATATAGAGACATCATTATTTGATTTGGTGCTGCAGGTCACCACCCCTCTATTAAAATTCACTGCTGAATTTGTGTTGAACAAGGCCCAACGTTTAACTTTTGATTCGTCGTCTCCTAATGGCATTCTTCTTTTCCGGGAAGTCAGCAAATTAATTGTAGCCTATGGAACAAGGATATTATCTCTTCCAAATGTTGCTGACATATATGGCTACAAATACAAGGGAATATGGATTTGCCTAACTATTCTGTCAAGAGGTTAATATAAGACCCCTTTATTTTTGTTAATTGAAGAATTTGTATGCTGAGATTGTTGAAAGTTGCTTGGATTTACTTGCCTTTTACCATAAGTTTGTTGCTGGTCATTTGTATTTTACCTGATGAATATTAATATACAAACCATTCTTGGAGAAGTTTTCAAGGTCCGTTGGGCTGAAGAATCATACATGCACACGCCTAAAACCATGTTTATTGAAACAAGACAAAGGATTCTCATCTAGCCCTTTATCAATTTGCTTGAAAATAACTCTTCTAACTATCAAACTGCGTTATATCAGTTTAATGTAGTTGTCTAATGAATTTGGGTGAATTTGTACAAGTAATCGTACTTTGGTTCATTTGCTTATTGTTTTGTGGCATATATAACTTATATTCTTTGTTGCAAATGTGTATTTTTTATATTTGAATAGTAGGGATGGCAGCAAGTTGAGCCATATACTGTTAATTTGTTTCCCTACTGGTCCAATGGTCACTGAATATGAACTTTATAATAAGTATATATCTTATGTGTTGATGTTCTTGTATTTGCCACTTATTGGCAGCTCTTGCGGGAAACTATGTCAACTTTGGCGTGTTTGAACTGTATGGTGATAGAGCACTCTCTGATGTACTTGATATTGCTCTAAAGATGACACTGTCAATTCCTCTGGCTGATATTTTGGCATTTCGAAAGGTGTGTAGGACTTCTTGGCTTTCACTCACATTCCATCGATATTTTCCTGTCTCATGTATGCCTCTATGTTCCCTATTGTTTATTGATTTGTGTTTGTTTTCTTTTACTCTTCAAGGTTTAGTTTAGTATACACTATATTTTGTGTGTTTGCATGTCCTTTTCTGTTAAGGACATAGGGGCATAGTTTTAAAACTCGACTTGGGACAAGGCTCGGGTCAACCCTGGTTGTCCGGATTAACCTAAAAAAATTTATTTGCATATATTAATATTACAAGCTGCTAAATGTCTTGTTTTTTATAAATAGTAAACTGGAAGTAACCCACCCTAACAATGACCCAAACTTCCTCACTTCCAAACCAAACCAATCCAAACTTAAATAAATAAGCAGCAAGCAGGCAACAAAATTCATTGTACCTACCCAATCATCTCCACTCCCAAAAATACTATATATATAAAAAAGAACTAATTATTTCTTCATTTTAAATTCATACAGTATTTCCATTTGCAGTCTCAAAATCAAAATTTCCATTTTTCAGTTTCATTTGGTAAAATGGAGCTGTTAATTTTTCTATTAGTACAAGAGGGTTGGGAATAAAATTCACATGCATTTGATGAGAGTCTACTGTGAAAAAGGATTTGGAGATTTATATTGGAGAGAGATCATATTTGAAGAAATGTTTATTGAGCATATTTTGGAATTAATGGGAAACCTTGTGATGTGGGGGTGTGGAAATTTGTTAGGAAGTAGTGGAGACTATGTTTAATGTGGGCTTTCTTATGGGTAATGCTTTTTTACTCTTTTTTGGTATGATTCTTTGTGTCAAATTACCATCAAAGGTGCATTTCCTGGATCTCTCTTTGTCAAGTAGGGATGGGGCGGCTCTAGTTAAGCAGGATAGTTTGGGAGTTGAGTTTGTAGACCTTTTCTGATATGCTTAATGCATGAATAGAGATTCATAGTGCTGGTTTAACTTGTTGGAAGGGGTATTTAGATGCATACTTGTTTGGGAGACCAATAGTCTTACAAAATGTTATTGATGGAGAAAAATGGGGATGAAAGATCCCACTAAGATGAACTGGGGAATAATGGAAGTAATTTTCTTTCAAGTTTTTTTTCCGTGTAGGTGAATCCATTTTATTGATGCTGCTTGGTTAAATTGTGACTGTTGATAAGTAGAAAAGGTTAATCCATTTTATCCATGCAATTTGCAGTTGAACTTGTTTGTTGCTTTGTTCTTGAATATATTTGTGGAAGCTGGCAGAGTTGTGTTGTCATTTTGGTTGTTTTAGACTTTGTGAGGTCAGTGTGTTTGCAGCAGGAATATCTGTTATATAGAATTAAACCGCTGAACATTTCTGGCTCAAATATTTTAAATTTTATTGGATTGGAATAGTATATTATTTTTGCACTAATTTAGCCTGGGATCACCCTCCTCCTCAATGTTGTCATTGTTTGATGATCAGACAGACATTTCTTGCACACAAAAATATTTGCAAATTTAGATGACATGGAGTGACGTGATACATTATTTTATGTGTACCTATTGTACTTGGTGATTGTCAGGCACCTCTGTGGTTGATGCAGACAACAAATCAAGCAAAGTTCCTGTATTTTTATGTGATTTTAAAGACAGTAATTTCCTGATTGACTGGAATTTCATGAGTTTAGGCCTTATTTTAAATATTGGAGTTATTTGGGTCTTCCTATCCTAAATAGGAGTGGTTATGTTTTTTTGTTTCAGAGTCTTGAATCCTTGTTAGAATAGGTATGCAACTACGGCATAGCTTTAAGATGAGTACATCGAGTCTATGAATACATTTGTTTGTAGTGCTTTGTTTTTAGAAAGAGTTTAATAAATTTTCCAGGAATTATGCTTTATTTTAGGCGTGACCCCTAAGAACCCTAGGCTTGACGCTGTCCTTCCAGGGTGTGGTTCCTAGAAACCATGCTAGCGTGACTCTATTGTGCCCATATGGACATGTTTGCATGTGCTTTCATTTTTCCTTCTTTTTCCAAAACTCTTCGTATTTTATTATTTGTCATCTAAATTTTATGCTTTATGTACCAATTTTGGCTGATGCATGATGTGTAGCTTTTCATTTGGTGTTGGTTGATTCTCATGTCAATTTGGCTACTGCTATGTTTTTCCACTAATAATGGTAAGTTTGTGTCTTTGTATGTTTCTTTGCAGCTTACAAGGGCTTACTTTGCATTCTTGGAGGTTCTATTCAGCAGCCACATTGTGTTCATATTCAATCTGGATACAAACACCTTCATGCATATTGTTGGTTCCCTGGAATCAGGTCTTAAAGGTCTGGATACAAATATCTCATCACAGGTATGTCATGCCAATACTGCAGATCGCATCACTCTTCTCACTAACTTCCCTTGTCATTTATGCATGGTGATTTGTCATGCCAAGCTCACCTGGCATATCTGAATGTGATGCCATGCATATTTGATTTGTTTTGCTGATTCCCTGCATTGAAAATAGAAAGATGAACTTTTCAGTGTGCATCTGCTGTCGACAATTTGGCTGCTTTCTATTTCAACAACATTACAATGGGGGAGCCACCCACTTCACCTGCTGTAATTAATCTTGCTCGTCATATTGCAGATTGCCCCAATTTGTTTCCCGAGGTTAGTCAGACTATTCTATATTATAGTACACCTCCCTAATATTATTTGCAAGTCTTGTGTGGCTAAAAATGGCTTCCATAAAGTTTCGTCTTCTGAAGTGTTCTTGATGGTATAATACCCTCCCTTCAGGTATCTCTATTTGGTGAATTTTAGATGTTGATTTCTGAGTTTTCCTTTTTTCGTTAAGAAATATTTTAGATGTTGATTGTGCAAGAGCATAGAAGCAACGGTTTTCCTTTTCCTGCTGTTATAAGAGTTTGTGCTTATGGATGTATAAGGATGGAAAGAGGGTGGATGATTAGCTATTAACTCTTTTGGATGCAAGGAAGAGCGGAAAACAAACAATAAGAGATTCCTTCAAGAACCTTTTTTGTTTTCCTTTGAAAAATAAGGTGGACGTGGCAGAGAAAATGGCTTTCTGAATTATTACCTTATATTGCTTTTAATTTCAAATGGATCATGGGATATCTTTCTCTGAGATGTTTATCTTGTATTTTTTTGTTAGTTTCAGAAAGCCACTTTCTTTTGTTCCTTTTCATTAATTCTACGGAATAAATAGTTTGTTTTCTATTTTGAGGTTTTAGGCTCTTTTTTTCCTTATTGCTTTCTTACACAACTTCCAGAGTAATTTTTACTAATTACCCAGGTTTGCATGACTTGTGGGTTGTTGCGACTCTTACTGCTCTTGCTTGGTTATTGTTGTGCTGTTGTTTTGACCATAGCAACTGATATATGCGTTGATTAAAGAATTTGTATTATTTGCTACCTTTTGTTCTTACTCAATTGCATATCCAAGCGATAAACATCCAATATCTGACATCTTTCCTAAGCTGAAGCATCTGTTCTGTTTCAATGACTTTTCAGTGAAAACTCCTTTTGCATGTCTTGGACATCTTTTTAGTTTTGAGGCCATTGTGGTTGCTGGTGAACATAGGATGGCTAGATGACGGTGATTAGCATAGTAGAGGATTTGTCGGTGGCAATAGAAGGCTTTAGCCATCTCTGCAAACTTGGAAAGAAGGAATTCTTATTTGGCTTAGTCTCCTGTGTTACATGAAACCAGGGGAAAATATGTTCCCTTAAAAGCTGTTCCCCATGAACAAAGAGACATTATAGATGACTGTGGCGGGGCTCACTTATTTCAAATTTGTGGATAGGCGAAGGGGTTTGAATAATTAGCTTTTTCTTAGGTTTAAAGAATGAGCAACTAGATGGGGTGATTCATCAAAATTTGCCTGCTTTGCATTCCAAATTTGCTCTCATACTCAGAACACCAACTCAGCAATTTTAAACTTGCAAAATTAAATCGATTTTGCAGGTCACGTGCCTTCAGGCCTTGCATCACATCATCACCTAGATCAAATATGTGTCAGTTTCTTGTGAACTCAATCTCCAGGATGTATCCCATGGTCTTACTGGAAATAAGTTAGCACCTACATCTTGGTGCCTAAATTGGTTCAATGCATTGTTATGATGAGTTATCCTGTGAGCATGTGAATCAAAGCACTTTTTTTAATCGTTGACCATGTTCTCTGACACCAGTTTTTAGAATTTTCTTAACATGCACTGTCTTGTAGAGCTTTCTTTTGATTTTTTTTTTTACCATTTTAGATTTTATTTCCATGCTGTCATTTTTGTTGTGTTGAATACTTGGTAACTTGAATCATTTCCCTGCATTTACAGATACTGAAGACTTTGTTTGAGATTCTTTTATTTGAGGACTGTGGCAACCAGTGGAGTCTTAGCAGACCCATGT
>Ga0307511_10008268_pt1 | contig 10412 bp, 13 predicted proteins | sample 13_EM_MG_FD_200266 | JGI IMG/M metagenome (GOLD analysis project Ga0307511, IMG submission 200266) | Populus trichocarpa ectomycorrhiza microbial communities from riparian zone in the Pacific Northwest, United States - 13_EM | ecosystem: Host-associated > Plants > Roots > Unclassified | place... | reverse complement strand
AAGTTCGTATCTGTGTGCACATTAGCATGTCCGGTATTCTTGTATACAAAACAGTTGGCATGCCTTCGTCGTTTGACGTCGTTGAACTGGTCTCGGGCAGTTTTTGAGTCCTTGCGGGCCTTCTCAGCCTCTTTCTCAGTCTCAGCCAGTTTGGCCTCGACGTCATCTAGTCTGTCGAGCACAACTCGTCAACCCCGAAATAACTTGTAAAGACTGCGTTGTACACCCCCACCTTTCTATTGCCTTGAGATTAGGTGCCATCCGTTCTATTTCGGAATTAAGTTGCGATATTGAAGTATCAAATCCAGCGAGCGTTTCTGAAGAGTTGGCCTGAAAGAAGGGTTCATTTAAACTTGACACAGTCAGCCTTCTAAACCCATACTTACATCACGCTCTTCGTCGTCCAAAGCATCGAAGTCAATCTCGATACCATAATCTTGCACTTTTTTCGGTTGTTGCGTGCCCTCTTCGTCGTCATCTACACCCATGGCAACTTCCTCGCGTAAGTTCTGTCAAGGAGTTAATAAATCACTAATAACTCAGATTAGTGACTTCACCTCCTCCATGGGGACATTTTTCAAGTTGCCTTTGAGTAGAGGTAACCTGACATCTTCAAGTCGACACTTGCGATATGATGCCGACCGTTCAAGAGCCAACTTCTCGATTTCATCGTTCTAGCAAAAAAAAAAGGTTATGAACACTAATCCATTAAAGCGTAAAACCATATATACTACCTTCAGGCCAATTTCTTTGAGTGCCTGGTCAAGTACCTTGGCTGAACGGGCATGCATTTTCTTTGCCTGTTCGACGACCTTGGACTTTTCTTCTTGGATGTTGTTGAGTTCATTAAGCCCCTCACGCATGCGTTCTAGTGTGATTTCGGCTTCGGCAATTTCCGCCTGGATTTGTTGTTTTTGTGCTTCGAGTTCAACCACCTTCATCTCCTCCTCATGCTTGGTTCTCAGGAGTGTCGTAAGACGCTCTTGGGTCACTTGTAATTGCTCTTCTTCAAATCGTGCCCTGCGGGGATAAACGGTGAACGGTCAGTTCTTGTTACAGAATAAATGGAAGAAACCTTACTGATGTGTCAATCGCGCAATCTGTTGGTCGTATCGAAGTCGAGCCTGACTCTCTTCTTCTGCGACCTTCAACTGGCGTTCTTCATACTCTCGAATATCCTTGACACCAATTTTGGTACAGAAAGATGCAAAAACACCATTTTCAGCTTCGTCTACGACTGCTCGGAAGGTAGAAATTTGGACTGTCAGGGTTGTGTGGGCAGCCTGGGCCTTGGTAGTGATAGTCAGCATAAAAGAAAGCAAGGGGACGGGCCTACAAGACCAACCTTTTTAAGCTCCGGCGCCAGTTTCTTCAGCTCCCGCTCGTGATGCTTCAACTCATCCTTGGTACCATTATACCGCAGCTTCAGCGCGCTCTATACACATGACCACGTAGATAAGTCAATGAGCCACCTTGTAGGTATGCATGAGCACAGGCTTAACGGAACTTACCAAATCATCTTTCGCCAGTGTGATGGCGCTTTCAAGTCTCGCTATCTCGGAAATGATATTTTCATCTGCCTTTCCACGCGGTTTTGAACGACTCAGCTCCTGCAACTGGGACTTGAGGGTATCCCGAAGTCGAATAAGGCCTGTCCAAACGACCAGACCTCCGATGAGTTTACGTTGCTGAATAACCACAAAATTATGCTCCACGTACCTTGAACATCCTTTTCCTCCCATTTCTTACCCGATCCATGGGTGCTCCGCCCACCCGTCATCAATCCGCTCTTGTGGATGACTGTCCCATCGAGAGTGACAGCTACAAGTATGCACCAGCATCAGCATCTACATACGGTATGTTGCAATAGGTAATCGAGCGGTACGAACCTTTAACCTCTTGACCTTTCTCCCAACAGACGTACTTTGCAACCTCCATAGAGTCACACACCAATGCATTCCCACAAGCGTGCTGCATGGCACGCTCAACAGCAGGCTCATACTGAATAACGTCCACGGCTAGACGTGCACCCTTGGCGAACGAACGGTATTTATCGTTCACGGGCTTCACGGAAATCGTGTCGAGAGGTAGGAATGTAGCCTGTCCTGCTCGTTGTGTACGAAGGTACTGAGAACATCGTGCGCTCATCAATGCGGAGAATTATGCAGGAGGAACAGGGAGGAACGCACCTCTATACATTCTATGGCAGTCTTTTCTTCGTCCACCACAACCGCATCGATATTCCGGCCAAGAATAACAGACACTGCGGTTTCGTATTTGCGCTGAGTGGGCTTGCATAAATCAACCACTCGACCCCTGACGCCTAGCACAATTAAGTGACGGAAATGTATCTTGAGAGACAGAAGGGCGCACCTGGAAAGATGCGCTGGAGGTTCGACAGGGTCTCTTTCAACTTAACCTCCCGTTCGGACTCAGTCCTATCCACACCTGCTTGCAGCAGACGGTGGTAGACATCCGCCAATTTCTCGTTCGTTTCCGTTTCAAGACGGCTGTTTAACGATTGAGAAAGGGCTTATCATTGACCATGTATAAACCAAACCTTATTCGCGTTCGTTCGCTCTGATGTTTATCATACTCTTGCTTGGCGCGTGTTAAGTCCGCCTGTAAGGATGAGTGCTTCTCCTCGAGCTAGAACAGGATCAGAAAACGGCACAAAAGCACAAGATGTGCATGTGGACCATACCCCATTCTTCCTTTCCCCCTGGGATGTCGCATCTTCGTTCAACTTGTTCCGCCTAGTTTCCATTTCTTCAAATTTAGCTTTGAGTTGGTTGAGAGTGCGCAGCGCAGTCTTTTCTTCGCGACCAAGAGTTTCGAGCGATTGGCGCTCGGCTACGGCCAATACACTCGCAGCTGCTTTGCTGAACAAAGATGAATACCGTGAACTATGACTTGGTACCAGCATCGTAGACTTACAGCGACCGATACTCTGCTAGACTTTCTGCGCTGAGAGACGTGCTACACTGCGAGGCGCGACGGTGAGTTTCTGTGCACAGCGTGAGAGGTATATCGCAATAATCACTATGACATAGACGCACCTGCAGCTTCGTCAGCAGCTCTTTGGGTCGATATCAGGTCACGTCGCAGGTTATCTAATTTCGCTCGTTGACGCTCTTCGTCTTTCCCTACTTGTTCATGCAAAGATTTCGCATTGTGTACTTTACGAGTTGAATGCTTTATTTTCTCGTCGGTGGCCACAAGTTCGGGTTCCTAGAACGGGTAATTCAGCCTACTTACTGGAGAAGGTGGGTCGCACTCGCCTTGGACTCGATCGACTTCTCAGCCTTCTTCACCTTTCTTTCCTCTTTAACAACGGCTGAGCGTGCTTTGGCCTGTTCAGCCCGGGCTGACTCCAGTGCATTGTCGTGATTTTGCTGCTCCTTACGTAACCCTGCAAGAGCTCGGGATTTCGTTTGGATATCGCGAGCGTTTGCTTCAAGTGCCTTCTCGATGTGGAAAAGCTTGTATAGGACACGACGAAGAATCAGCTGATCCTGCGAATGGGTGAACGGGAGGACCGGTCACAGCAAATACGTTACGCACTCTTTCCTCACAAAGCCCCTCGAAACGTTCTGCTTCGCCCTTTTGTTCCTTGTATTGTCTGATTTCACCCGTGATGCCCCTGCGCTTGGTAAAGTTGAATGTAGCATTCTCAGTTGCTCTCTCCTGTGCCTCTTTTGCCTTGTCGTACTCTGCAGCCAACTCCAGAGACCCAGATATCTGTTCAATAAGACGCGTAAGCTCACGTGGCGACTGTGATGCCACTGCTTCAACGTCTCCCTGGAACACAAGGAAGTTTTTTGCTTTCACGAGAATGTTATGGGATACAAGTGCAGAGTTGTATGCGGCATATGTGACGACTTGATTGTTGAGACGGTACTCGGAAGCCCCGGTAGTTGAAATTCTACAAAGGGGCTACCGTATAAGTTACCAAGACGGAGGCAAGAGAACACGTACGTGCGTTGGAAAAGCCACTCCTTTTTATCCGCGTCCTCGTAAACAGCGAGAACCCAGGCTTTCTTTGCACTGCCGTCCCGCCGGTCTTCGGCACCGTCGCTCTCCTCATTATTTTCTTGGTCCTGGGTTGGTTCAGAACCATCCACGAGGGCCTTTGCGAGTCTCCGCCCTCGATACACGAGATCCTTCAGCTGGCTACTGCGCAACTGTGCACTCTTGACGCCAAGCACGAACGAAATAGCGTCCATGAGATTCGACTTTCCAGCACCATTTGGCCCGATGACAGACGTGAAGTACTTGAATGGTCCGATGACCTGGAGTCCACTGCCTTTACATGAGCCCCTGTGTTTTCCCCCTTGCATCATTGACTCACCGATACGATTTGAAGTTGCATAGTTCGATGCGCACAAGAGGCATATCGCCGCACGTTCAATACAGGGGAACCACAACCGCGCTCGTCACAGAAAGGTCACAGAAATGTTACTGTCACTATTATGTACCAAGCACTACAACTACCAGGGAAAGCAAAATCACAGCACAAAAGAAACCCTCGTTTTCGAAAACAGAATTAGTATGTACAACCAATGAAAAAAAGAAGGAAACTGCACACAGCGTATAATACGGATAAAACAAACATTTACGTAGTATTGCGCGACATTGCGTCTGCTTGTCGAGGAAGCACAGAGTAGACAAGCGCCTTGCCAACCCCATACCGCTCGAATTCCGTGCTGCTGACAGATGTGTGCGGTCCAAGTGCACAATCAGCAAGCGTCGAGATGCGAGGAGAAATCGTCTGCGCTCGCAAGCGCTGCGGCAGCTGCCCCTGCTCACCAACGCTTGGTGTGGCTGACGGAGACGCCACTCCAAATGGGTGGGAAATGGATGGGACCGTCAGATGTGGAGCAGGACGAGGAGGGAGCCGATGTCGCATGCTGACGTCGCTCGTGGCAGTTGCAGGTGGGAGGCTAGGATCAAGCACAGACGGATGCTTGCCTGCATAGTCTGATAAAGTGCGTGTGTGGTGGTGTGCCGCATCTTGCGTGTCTGGCGATGACTGGCACTGCAAACAGGGGGGACTTCCCAGAGCGAAAGGGTGGCTCGGCATACAGAAGTCATGGCCAGGGGAGACATGCTCATATGGCGATGGTAACGATATGGCAATGCCAACGGCTTCTCCTGAGAGTGGGAAACGCTCGCGTTCGCCTCCATCTCCGCTATTACCTGAAGGGTCGCTGGTGTTGACCACTTCCTCATCAGGTACTTGGATGGGCAGGACATGGGCATCTTGTGACTCGTTTTGATGAGCGCCGCATAGTGCACAAGCCTTCTTGATTGCGGTCGTACCCCACGACTCGCTGCGAGAATGCATCTGGTGTTGGAATGGGTTTCGCGATGACTTCGATGAATTTGAAGTAGATAAAGAATGTGAATGCGCATGAGACCGAGAATGAGATTGTGATGAATGAAAGAGAATGGGTGTCGAATGAGTGGCTTGAGAGTAAGACTTGCTGTGAAAATGGGATAGAGAGCTGCTTGACTTCTTGGTAAGAACCCTAGACTGGACACTTTGGCTGCCGAGTAAAGCACGGGCAGCAAGATACTCAAAGTTGCTCCCGCTTTTCGCTGTGTCGGGCTTGTCCCCATTGAATACGTGTTTCTCCGAAAGCGATTTGGAACGCGCACGCGAGAACGACCGAGCATGCTTGTTGCCCAACGATTTGGTGGCCTGCGCTCTCCATCGTTCGCGCAGCCTCTCGAGATCTTCGCTTTCCTTGAGAACCCTAATGAGCGTATATTAGCATTGACCAGGCACAAATAGCAGAAGAAACACATACTGCGCTACCGAGGGAGGCGGACTTGATGGTGGTCGGTCATCGGGCCGGTCCGCGCGATCGGCCACTGGAGCAGGCTGTTGTTCCTCGGGAACCATGTCCACAGCGGAATTAAGCATGGCGGCCTCCGCAAGGGCTGCAGGAGATTGTGTGTTCGGCGTGACGGAGCCTGCCATTAGAGTGGCTGACGCCGTGGCAGGGCGTGGTGGGAATGCAGTAACAGCAGCACCAGGGTCGTCACCAGGGATGGGGGTAGATGGGGGACTAATGACAGGTCGACGGCTGGAAATCGGTCCGTGTTGCACTTTGAGACGGGGCCGAGGGAAGATGAGTGTGTCGCACCAATTCCCAGCCGTTAACAATACATCCCTGCGCTTCCCAGAAGCCAGTGCCTTCGTAGCGCTCGTTTGACCGTCTGCGACCCTGGCCGCGGATGACAAATTTGGGACAGAGAAAGAGGATCTGAGTAGACCCCGAGGCTGAGGTGGCCGGATCCCTACTGGAGGGCTATTTTTACGAGGGGTGGCGGGTGGCTGTTGGGGTGGTATGGGGAAAAGGAGAATATCGGGTTCATCTATCTCTGATTTCTCGCCTCGCGGTCTCTCCTGGCCATCCCGGGAATTAGATCCCTGCGCAGGACACGTATCCTGTGGTACTGCTGAACTCTGTGCACGAGCGGAAAGAGAGGAGGAATATACGTGTGGATGTAGATGAGACGGGGAGGATTGGTTAATGGGCGAAGATTGTTGGGAATCTGAGTCCAATGTTACGTGATGACTTTGGGATCGCACGGAACGTCTTTTCCTAAGAGGAAAAAGGCTTGAAGTATCCAAACGAGGTATCGCAGGCGATGATGTTTGTGAAGGAGAATACTGGCAATAATAGTAGTCCTCGTTGTCAGTACGGAGAGGCGAGGGAATGTCACTAGGGTCAGCCAAGTGCGCTTTGAAGCGTGTGGATTGCTGGGATTGAGGCATATGGATGATGGGGGTGCCATGGCGCGATTTGCGATTCGAACTAAAAGCGAAGAAACTAGAGCGACGGGATCGTTTCTGAGAAACAAGAGCCCGGATGGGAGGTATTGGGGTTTCGCCTATCCCACCATCCATCTTCGGGAACACAGAAGTAGAATCTTCTGCAAAGGATGATAATGCGAGAATATGAGGAGCCGGAACTGGACGACTGTCGGTAGTACCCTGCCCCGCGTGGCCATCAAGCGTGTGTTCCAACGGGCTCGGAAGTTGGTTCAGTGTAGGAGTATTCTGCATCATAGTCCGGTCTTCCTTAGAACCAATGACACCAGAGGGTGGTTGGTTGGACCCCCTGGTCGATGTGAACCAATCATCCTCAAATTTCTCAGAGTTACGATACCGGGGGTTGGCCGATGGTTTTTCATTCGACCCAAAATTTGCGAGGGAGAACGAAAACAGTCCCATATCTCTTCAGTTTCGCGTCCGAGAGAAGGTTAGAACAAGCGGATGCCGTTCAAAGGGTGGCCAGAAATCACCGTATCTTGACGGTAAGAATGTGAATAAAGCGGTACTTGACACAGAGAAATCCGCGAGAAACAGACGAGCAGATCGAAACGTCTGAAGGCTTCAGTCCTCGAACATTTGCTGTATCGCAATTTCGTGGCAGTGAGCTCGGTGCATTGGTCTGCAGGACGAGGCTAATGATTTGGAGCTTACCCGAAGTACCGAGGTGGCCCCGGAGTATAAAACAACGCGATTGCCGGTCTAAAGCGAGGTCGCTGAGAGAGGGCCTAACGCCTTATCCCTCGCCTGTACGCTTCACTGAATGGGCAAGTTGGTTGACTGATCTTGGACTTGGACGATGATGGGGTCTGCAAAACTGACCTGTCGAGTTCCCACGTCGGTCTTCTCCATCAACTTCGATCATGATCAGATTACATGGCTGATCGCCGCCGAGGAATGCACAACGATGAAGTTCATAGTGGTTACGGGGAGACGCAGGACAGAGCGAGTGTACCTGGTCCTGGGCGGCCAAGTTCGCAGTGCTATCGGTGTGGCCTTCTCTCACACCTGCCACTGACTATTCATTTACATAGAGCCATGCACCGACCCTCGATTGAACGTTGAAACAGCAGCCATCAGCCCACCGTTACTCATATGAAAGCGACTCTTCTGTAGCACTATCTGCTGCTCAGTCCAAGCTCAGATTCATGCAACTTGTGCACCTTGTCGGGGCTTTTGGCCACGGGCACGCAGGATACAAGAACCTATTTGCCGTAATTCTTCAAGTTCGTGGATACTATGGTGGCTTGTCCCCTGTCGCCCGTTCTCAATTCCTGATCTTTACCATTTGTGACGTCGAGCCTGAATTTGCTCACAAAGCGTGCAATGGTGAGTTATGCGACCTCATCTCACCCAAAACACTCGTTGACAGCCATGAAACTTCTTGCCACAGTTTTCTTGGGTGGTGCATGGGTTGTGAAAGGGGTTTATAGTTTCCGCGTGCACCTCATAGGCTCTAAATAGACTCCTGGTGGCCCTGTTGGGATATCACCAGGAGTCTGGGTACCTCTTACTCTGTGAAAATTTTGGTGCCATGTGTAGCACAACAAGTACCGTTGTCCAACATTGTGGATACACTCGCACTGACCCCATTTTTGTTCATTTGCGCACTCCGAGTTGGCCCGGACGGCAGTCCAGGTACCCTGGAAAACAGGCTGCCTCAAATCGCGGAGCTAATAATGGATAACAATAGGGGTAGCAATAGACTATAACAATCAAGATACGAGGGTCGAATTTCGTGGTTATATGATACAGCTGTGAGGACTTGAAAGACTGCTATTCATGTTCACCTCTGGGGCAGTCTGATGAGTTGAAGAGTCTAACAAAAAGACGAATACGGATCAGGCCAGGAGAGGCAGCTGATGGGCCATGTGCAATGGATAGTGTGGACTACTTCGCTACAGGTTGTCGTGTTATCTCCAGCTATTCCAAATGAATTATTGCAATCCAGGAATTGTACTTTTCTCTCCCCGCTGTATTCTGCGAAAGAATGGACAGCAACTGCATTCCTCAACAACTCCGTCGCTATCCGAGCTAATTTGCGAGAAGTTCCCATCTACACGGGGAGTGTAGCTTTGGGGAACAGGCGCATTAAAGTCTGAAATCCCCGGTAAGGGTGCGGGGACTAGCTGATGATTTATTACAAGATACGATTTTCGCGCTTGATCAACCGGTGGACCATTATGAGCCACTTCAAGCACCTATAGAAAGGAAAAGTGAGATCAGCTACCACTTCCGAGAAATGAAGAGTTACACGTCGTTTTCGAGCAAAGAGAAGCTCTTTCTGGCCCTCCTTTGCCATGTTCTGCGAGTTCCCGGTGGAAGTCGTGCCACCGTGGTCGCCCTGTGCACGGCGGAGGCCTTTAAAGTACTTCTTCGTTTGTTTGAACTGATGGGACATTTGTCTTCTGCCCCCCTGTTGGCCAGCAGGCTTTGATGACGAGGTAAGCATAATGCGACGATATTAATAGCGAGAAACATACCGCTGTCGGTTCCCAGAATGAATTGTCTAAGTCAGGCATAACTTCGTCTCGTGGAGGTGGAACGGCACTTAGCTGACAACCATGTAAGCCTAAAAAAAGTGCGATACAAACGTGTCGCTCACATCGAGGCACTCCAAACGCGATGACGTCTCGCTGTTCTGCTCGGGATCCCTTGACGGAACATCCGGTTGCGTCGTATGCGAAGACTGGACATCGTCCTCCGGCGCATTCCCGCTGTCGTTCGAAGATTGGACATCCTCCCTCGGCGCCGTGCTGCTGCCGCCATTCTAAGATACGCAAGTATTACGGGTGAGTCAGGATGAGAAAAGGGGACATACAAGTTCTGGGGTCGAGTCGGGCTGCATAAAATGCAATGAATTCCAGGAGGAAATGGCGTCACTGAACAATACTTACGCTCTGTGGCCGAGAATGCGACGCTAGTGAACCCTTCACAGCAAGAAGGTCACAATGGCCCAAATAATTATCTATGTAAACACTTACACTACTACCCATGGGCGAGTCAGTTGCAAATACCACACCCAAATCCCAAATCTTGATTTTCTTATCATTCCCTGCACTTGCTAGATACTTGCCATCAGGTGAGAAAGCAACCGAGTGTACTAGATCTGCATGGCTGAGAATGGGTCCAATTTGTTGATAGGTGTTGGTGTCCCAAAACTTGATTGTGCCCCGATCAGTTGACGCGGATGTAAGAAGTCGGCCGTCGGGAGACATGGCAAGAGAGTGTACTCTTTGCGAATCCGCCCGACATTCTGCCAATTTAGAGCTATTGCTTATATCGAAAAATTCGATAGCACCGTTGTGCAATCCAAAAATAAGTTGACGGCTGTCCAGAGACCAAATCATCGACCAAACGCGATCACCGGGGTGTTGCGTCAGATGAGGAAGTTCTACCCCTGTGAAACTGTCCCGAATATGAACAGCATGATCCGTTGCGCCAGACGCAAGCCGTTCTCCGTCAGATGAAAAGGCGAAAGAAATTGGCCATCGCTCATAACCATCGAATGGCCCGGCAACAGTCTTACCTGTGGTAAGACTGGAAATCATCACTACACCATCCATTG
>Ga0307511_10008266_pt1 | contig 10412 bp, 9 predicted proteins | sample 13_EM_MG_FD_200266 | JGI IMG/M metagenome (GOLD analysis project Ga0307511, IMG submission 200266) | Populus trichocarpa ectomycorrhiza microbial communities from riparian zone in the Pacific Northwest, United States - 13_EM | ecosystem: Host-associated > Plants > Roots > Unclassified | place... | reverse complement strand
AGATCGACGGGCCGAGTCTTGAGCTTAGATTGGATTCAAAATATACTTGATATCCATACTAAGGAGATAGCTGGCGATGATTGGAGGTTTCTGATTCCCATGTTACTAACGAATTGATAGAATATTGGAAGCCAACTAAATTGCCTTATACTGCCTCCCCCCATACTCTACGCATAACTTACAACTATTAGATGTTGGCTTGTTTGGACCACAACAGCATTACTATGGCAAGGCATTTGAAGATAGTGTTCGGAGGGGTATATATGGGATTCATAAAGGGAACTTCCTTCCCTGATATCTTCAGGTGCGCCAGGCAACATATATTCCGCCTGCAGTTATTAAGGCATTTGAAGCATGCAGCCTTTTCCCTCTTAAGGCCAGAGTTGTACTTAGTAAGCTCCAAACCGCCAAACCTACACATACAGCCCCAACAGACTCCTAGCAACTACCTCCGACCCCCCAGAATGCCAGTCAAATTGCTCGCCTTTTACGCCAAAAGAAGGTGCAGCTAGCTCAATAAACTAATCCAGAGCAAGTCGCAATCACAGGCATTAACGGAATATGAGCTGCGTAATGATGCTTTATGTTATATTACTGGAAAATATAATCGTGGAAATAGAGTGGTTTCAGAACATGATGTCCTTGTTGTTATTGCAAATACTCATGATATGCTATTGCATGCAGGCAACAATGAAACCTATTCAAGTATAAATGAGAAGAATCATGGAATTAATCGTCGAGAGGTAAAAAGTCTTAATCTACTTAGAAGTATTTATATAGATATACAGTGTAGATTGTTGAACTGTGGTTGGCTGCAAACGCAAAAAAGAAGGGCGTTCAGATACTACCTATTGCTATACTAGGTCAGGGCAGCACCGATATACGAATTCAGTACAAGGGCTGGAAGGGTATGGAGCCAGCGGGGGCATTGACCTTTTCTTTTATTTTTTTTTAAATTCTTTACATATACTGTCCTTCTACAATCCCCACGCAAAAGTCTTGGTGAAACATAAATTTGCGCCTCACACTTGGCCTCACTACAACACATGTCCTGACCACTCTATTATGCATTTATCACTCCAAATTCTCCACATTTTACTCCAAAAATCTTCTGTAGTCTATTTCTATAGCTCTCAAGCTTCTGAGCTTGATAGCCACTTGCATAGTCTATTTGCTCAAAGGTAGTAATTCAAGGGATCCGCTGCCGCATGGCTAATGTGTGGGTGGCAGTCTTCCCAAATCTGCTCTCTATTCCATGTTTATATTTCTCTATACATTAAACTATTACCCTTATGTCTTCGTTGGTGAATTTATTTGACCTATCTGACCTAGGAGCGTTTTCAATATACCATCCCTCAGCTGTCCAAGTGAAGGCAACTTTGGGTATTTGAGCAAGACCACCAGAATTCTGTGAGCTCAAGGTTATTGAACACTTTAAATGTAAGAGAGCGAGGATTATACCTCTCTGGACTACTGACATCCCTGGTTGCATGCAAGCAGGAATGGTTGCTGTACTATGTAGGGTATAATGGCTGAATAGTCGCTGTATTTTCAACTGTTTCCTCGCGTGCTTGGCACAACTTTGGCACGACGAGCGCTTGGCCGGAACTCCACAACCAGAGTGGCTACAGACAAGCGGACGACCACGGGATAGCCCTCAGCCGCCCACAACACGAATATCGCCTCAGAACTCGGGGACGGTCTATCGCGACCATTTCCCCTCGTCTGAAGCTTTTCATCTCTTCTTCCCGCTCTTCTCTCTCACTTTGTCACGAAAACCTTCCTCAACGAGGATTGGTCCACGAATCCACCCACACGTTCACACCTTGGCACTCCAGCAAAGAAGGGATTTTGTAACTTCCACACCGAAAACCAGCCAACGAGCGCACGGAGAAGAAAAGAGGCCGACCAAAGGAAAGAGGAAGAACAACCTCGGAAAGGCAGATAAGTTCTACCTTCCACTGAGGACCCGCCTACCTGTCACCGGACACCCAGATCCTCGGACCCTCCAGCCGACCAACCACGCCCCAGGAAGAAGTGGTAGGCAACGGGTAAGGCACTACTGGCCGAGGCGGTAACATTCGCCATCCATACCGACCTTATCCAGGTGCCAAAGGCATTGCAAGTGGTGGATGACGGTACACATACGTAAGTGGCCTTGGAAGAGTTGGAGGAGGCAATGAGAAGAAGAGAGGGAGGGGAAAGGGGAGGGGAGAGGCAGGGTCAGTGGGGATACAGTGATGAAGCACGGTTCAGACAATTTCGATAGCTATAGGCAGATATGTACGAGGATCTATCTGGGTATTACCATGAGAACGAAGCATTTGTAGCAGCACCTCCGACTTCAAAAAAACAGGCTGCTCTACGTTCGGCAGCAAGACCGGCTGGGAAGCGATCCCGACCAGTCAAAACACCCCCTCGGGGCACATGACCTGACGACAACGGACCGTTAGTTAAGGCGATAGTGGTGCATGGGGTACCTTGCCAGAAACCCATGGCAGATACAATACAGGATGTTGGAGTGAAGCGGATAATGGGGGCACGTTGGCTCCTGGGAGGTATGCGGAGATTAGGTAAAGCCACCAGCTCCCTTGAGGTGTTTCTTGATAGAAAGTTGGCACCCGGGAGCCACCTGAAGGTGAGGGGACGCTGTCTACCGATTGAAGCCTACGACTTTGACAGAGGGTGGAGAACGTTGGAACACAGTGACTGGACTCTTGACGTCAGCTTATGTCAAGTATCCATTACTCCGACGGGTTTTTTCTTTTCTCATATAGTGAATTCGGGTCCCACACAGTTTGTATGGAGCATTTTTCTTGGGGGTCGACCGCTCCCAATGAAGGTTCGGTCAAAGGCACAAGCGTTCGACGACTACCTGGCGGAGGCAGCGGCAACAGACCACCGGAAACGAGGATTGGAAGAGGTGGCGGTGGAGGAAGGACACCAAAAAATAAAGCAGAACGGGAGAAGTCAACGGAGTTAGGGAAGACAGTCAACTCCCGGGATAAGGTTATGCAAGCTCTGGAAGAGGAAGAGCGGACCAACTGACCACCCAGACCCTATCCGCATCACAGCCCACGACCGCCGGTATCGCAACACAGTGCATACCCCCACCACGACTCATAGCCAACAGCGTCGCAACTTATTGCACACCTCCACCCCCACCTCCACCGCCAACACCCCCACGGGCACCCAAATACGCGGAAGCGGCGACGCAATTCACCCCCCCCGCTACCTCCAAATCATCCAAGGGCAACGGGAGAGAGGTCGAGCAACCAAAGCGCTCCCGGAGAGTCCCACCAGCAAAGATGCATCTCCTCATTCGTCAAAAACAAAGCCCATGGTCCTGACGCAGCCCCGACAAAAACAAACCCGGCCAGATGAGGCGTCCGACCCAAGAGGATAACAAGGAATTCGGGACCAAGATTAGGGGAATCCGCTGATTATTACAAGAAGACTGAAGGATCGGAAAGCAGGCGTCGTCACTGGTGATGTACCTGAACGAGTACATCAACCCCAACCAGGGACTACGCATGGGGCGGAAGCTTATCCGCACTACAGGATATGAGTGGAGCCGGTGAGAGATTTGATGAAGGCAGCAGAACACAGTCTTTTCAGAATTGGGGCGATTAAATTGGACACTACGTTCACTTGCGAACTAAGCGAACAGTGGGACAGATAGGGGAAGGGCCGGAAGGGACGCGGGCGTGGTGGAAGGAGGGGGGACAGCAGAAGAGGGCGGTGGCGGTGGGGTACGAGTTCTTGTTTTTTATTTCCATTTAGCGCGCGCGCAGGTGTGCGCAGATTAACTGTGGTCTCCTTGAATTCCCTCGTGCTTCCGAGGGGCTCGGCATGGCCCTCGTATTAGGGCTGCCTACGAGTAATGAGTATATATAAAAAAAAAACATCGGGTGCATGGTATGTTTCACCAAGGCTTTTGGGTGGGGATTGTATATATCTCATGTATAACAAAATAGAATCGATTTCCTCTCAACTTGCTATATAACATATGAACCGAGTGGTATATATGCAAATGCCCTGCAATTCCGCAACTGCCGGGCCATACGATTGCTCGGGCCATACCGGTATAGCCTGAATCCCGGATTGGCCCTGAACCTGTACATGGGTCTATCCACGTGACCTTCGGGTTATGGCGATTCTTGCCCATAATCCGTACAGTATGTCCCAATATGATAACATGATCATCGGGATATGGCGATCCAGATCCTCTCGGAACATCTATCTCAACTATGCTAATTCTATGCATAGTAGTTCAAGTGATGTAATATGGTCCCCGGTCGGGGATCGCATATGAGTAATGAATATGTAAAAATAAAAATAAAAATACTCCAATTCCTACCTTCCATTTTTCACCACCTCATATCAATACTCACCCGAGGTCGGCACTTGAATATGGCAGGTTGAGAGGAAATTGAGTCTAAAATTATTTTCATAAGATAGATTCATAAGAAAAGCTCTACTTGCTAAATAGCCCGCTCGCTCAATACCCCGTTTGCTCAATCCCCCACTGGCTCAATCCCCTGCTGCCAGTAGGGCTTATACTAAGTTTGTACATGGGTGCGGCCCTGACCCAGTATGACAGTAGGCAGTCCATGAACGTCCTTCTTTTTTACATTGGCAGCGACGGTCAGCTCAAAGGCCTTTGCATTTGCAGGGAACTATTGAACTAGCTGAGGCAAGACGTGCAACCTCATGTAGCGACTTCAGTTTTTGGCTATGCCATTCCAATGGAATAGACACAGGGTAGGCTGGTCAAATGCTAGAATGAAGCCGCTCCAAAGCTCTGGAGGGGTAGTAGCTATCCAATAGTTGATATCCATCCGTCTTGATGAGGTTTATAGACAACAAGACAAAAGATCCGCCGATGGTCAGTAGAACCTCAGTCAATACTGGGAATTCGCAGAGTAACACGATCACCTATTGCAAAGGTGTCTTTGGTGGACGTATCCTATCAGTTTGGTATCGTGGTTCACTAGGGTGATGCGGCGGAAAGGCGGAAAGCCAGGTGGTTCTCGGTTCCCCAACCCGGCACTCTTCGATGGTGCGGATTCTGGGCTCCCCAATCCATAGAATGTGTAGTCCTTTTCCCTCTTCTAGAGCCGCTTGTGTTGTGGTCCCTCCGTGATCCACATTGATGTGCCCTATTCCGAGATGGCTTCTCGTGTTTTGTGTGTAATGTATGGTGTGGGTGTGGGTGGGCTCGTTAGTGTGTGTAGTGGTGATGTCGGTGGTAGCGGTGATGGAGTGCTGGAGATGAACTTGACCTTGCCTCTCTGGTAAGGCTGTCTGATATTAATCCACCTTTTCCTTGTTCGGCCTAGCTTTCGAACCCTCCTTGCGCCCAGCGGGGTGCTCTCCACGCCGTTTCCCGCTTCGGCTCCCTCCTCTTGTTAAGCCGGTGTCTCCTTGTGGTGTATAAACATTGGCTCGGGCGGTTTCCCGCCTTGCCTTATCGTTTCGCTTGGGGTAGCCTACCTCCTCCTCGTGGCATACTCTGTTGCACCACGTACAGCACGTCCAACGTTTGACCCGCTCAGGTGATACTGACGGGCGTGCTTCTGCCATGGTGTAGCCAGCCTCATCCCCGTAAAGTGCCTTGTCATCCCTGTTCTGTAGAGGAAGACTTTCAGGTCTGGGTCCCGGAGTCGGATGGGAAAGGGCAGTCCAGTTCTTGGAGAGAATCGATTCGTACCGTGAACCTCAATGATCAGGGTTTGTTTTGATAGCCTTCCCGGTTTCTGCGATTGGTTAGCCACTTCGCTGGTTTCCGTCGTCTTTAACCCCAACTTCTTGCAAATTCTCTGCTATTTCTTGTGCCTTCAATCTGCCTTACGGTTCAAAGTTCGGGATAACTAGCTCAGTTGAGTCCCTTTCGAGGCTGGCGCGTGGGTGCATGCTCGGGGAATGGTCCCCACTCGGTAGCACTATCTTTCTGATTCTGCTGATGGTGTAAATCGGTCCTCACCCAGGAGCCCTGCCCTGTGTGAGATCATGATGTCGACCTCGCTTGGGTAAGAGGTGCCGGAGTCTACCTTAATGACTTCGATGTCCTTGGTGAATTCCTCTTCGGCTTTCCGGTTGAACGCTTCTGCCAGCCCGTCTTGCCACTCTTACGGTTTGCGGTGGGGGGGAACGCCGTTGATCAGAACCCTCGTTCGGCTGGTCTGAGCCTCTACCGTGTCGGTGGCTTCCCCCAGCTGCCTCGTGTGCATGATCCTGTTTAGGCCCAAGGTAGTTTTGCTCGGCCCTTTTCGGGGGCCCACGTGTCGCGGTTCGCCGCCGAGTCCGACCGGGCCTCTTGTGCTTGCTCCTTCCGGGTCGCCAGCGCTAGCCTTCCTTCCCTGAGTCTCCTCTCGCTCTCGTCTTGTGGCAATGCGTAGCCTTTTGTTGGATTCTGTGGGGAGGTGGCAAGACGCCTATATTATGACAAGCTATATCATTCTTCATGTTTGTGTCCTAGGTGGTGAAGGCTGGCTCCCCTTTCTTATAATTGCCGTTATCTCCGCCGCCCGGCTGTGCCCATATGTGTGCCCTTTCCGTGTCGTTGTTTATGTGGTACAATTTCTCTGGGTCTGGCTTGTCTTTCCGACTCTCGGTCGTGGCTCTGGTGGGGGTGCTTCTCGGGTCCAGGGTTTGGTGCTTTTCGAGCCAGCCTTCCTTCTCTTCTGTGCCTGTGTCGGTTTCGGCTTCCTCCACCGTGGCTCCCTAATGGGGCTGGTTTGTTAGCTCGTTCAAACCCTTCTTCCTCCCCTCACTCTCCCCCACCTCCACGCCATTTTCCAACTCCTTCTTGAGTTTACGGTTTGCCTCCGTCTGAGCCTTTCTGTCGCTAGCTTCCATTTCCCTCAAAAGTGTCGTCTGGGAACAAATGTAAAGAAGAGCTGGACCATTCTTCGCTGGCGTCTTCCTTCTTTCCGCTTTTCTCTCCCTCCGCTTCTTTCCTGCGTTGCACAGCTTGCTCTGCATTTTTTGTCTGGACGATAGCCGCGATGGTTTCTTCTGCCGTCCAATTGCCGTAATAGGGGGAGTGCAAGCGCCGCCTGTAACCTAGGCTCTTCAAAAAGCCTCGACTTGATCGTATGGGTCCTCGTCCCCCTCCTTGACCCAGCTCCGGAACCCCGGGAAGGTGTGGTTCGGTACCTGGTTCTCCGGGGATGGAGCTTGCCCCGCCGTGATCTGCAACATTCGCGTTACAGAACCTTTTGCTACCACCGGCCCCAGAAATCGCGTTCAACATGTTAACAGCCAGTTGTTGGGTAGGGTTGTTTTGTGCCTGTTCCACCTCAGCAGTTAACACGCACTGTGCGCCATTCACTGGAGCTTAACTCCAGTTTGGAGTCGTTAGGGGAACTACTGAAGGAGACATTGCAAGTGCATGCGGGGTAGATATCCGTGGTAGATAGAATGACTGGCGAGAGGATTTTTAACTGCCATACCTTTGCTATTGTAACATCGGAAGTCATCGGGTTGAACCGAAACAAACTAGTGAGTACACCGGCGGCGAAACACCCCGAGTCTAGCCTAGTCTCGCTTCCAGTCCTCAAGTTGCTTCGGTGCTAGTCTGGTTGGCACGGCCGCTACTGGGGAGGCTGCGGGGCCCAGGTAGATGTGAGACTAAGCGACCGCTCTCCACGCGCGTTCGAGGCCAAGTGTCGTGTGACATCCGGCGTATTTGATTCTATGGACATAGTGCTGGTCCAAGGATGCCGGTATCAGATTCCATGCGTTATCGTCATCACCCGATGATGTGAGTATCAGATTCTATGGGCCATAGCCTAGCCTAGAGCCCATTGTCTACCCCGGTACATATCCTTTGGGGAATAGTTCAGGCTAGGGCGCCACCATAGCCCAGGGCCGAGAATGCTGGTATCAGATTCTATACCCCACCGGCCACGGCCGAGAATGCCGATATCAGATTCTTTGGGCCACAGCCCAGCCTAGAGACGCATAGTCCAGCCCAGTATCAGATTCTCTGTACCATAATCCAGGGCCGATATGGTGCTATGGATGTAGTCTAGGGCCAAGGATGCATTCGATGATTCGTCAAATTCCGAGGATTTGAGTATCAGATTCTATGAGCCATAGCCCAGCCTAGACCAGCATAGTGCAGCTCAATATCTGATTCTTTGGGCAATATTTCAACCTAGGACGCCTTGCTATGAACAGATCTTCAATGATGGAATTGCTGTATTTGACGGTGTAGCGGCTCAAGATGGTGAAGCGGATCAAAATATTATATTAAAATACATGAAAGAGATAAAATGAAGGAAATACTCATCCCCGGTGAGAGCGGACGCCTCGCCTGCTACTCTCCCCATTCCTATTCTGCGCCTGAAATCTGATCTGTCTATCCTTTTGGAGAGAACGAGAATATAATTTCTTTATCTTCCCCTGAAAGATATTAATGCTACCCCATAGGTTGGGGTTTTCTCTTGAATATTATCTTCGGGGGTAGTACTATTCTATCTGCGGCAATAGTTTCAATAGCTGTAATTAATTCTCGATCCCCATCCTTTAGTAATGGAGGACTACGTCTTCCACGCACACAGATCACCTAAACCCATATTAGGACTATATTTTATTTAGATATTGTAAACACTATAGTACCTTAACTCATAGAGACTTTCCTATTTGTAAACTATTCTTATCCAGAACAATCTCAAACTTCTGTATTATAGGTCCCAAGACCTCAAATGTATTCTTCAATATTTTCGGATCCAAAGCCACAATACAGTGAACTCGCGGAATAAGCAACTTCCGGGGACCAACCATGGAGTTGCTTCTAACGCGAGATTCTTCTAAGGCGAGATTTCTCATAACGCGAGACCTCGGACATATTGAGATATACACAAGAACCACGAATCGTCCGAGCGCGTCCCACAAAAAACTGGTGATGGCAGGTGATGTTGTTCCCTCCGAGCTATGCCTTGCAGATTCCTAATATCCCACTTTTCACGATATACAGCACCGGCTGGTCATCTTCTGTGAATTGAGATGGGGATTTCGAAGACATCAGAGCCGTACCATACTCGCGATATAAGCAACTATATGTTTTACTAAGCCAATAATAAGAAACTTCCCTATAACAAGAGTTTCTTATTTTCCCATACAAATCTCGCTAAACTCTTGCGGGACCGGAGGGTCATTCTTATATCGTGGGCTTTCTTATATCAAGGGTTGCTTATAACGCGAGATGACTGTACGCTGTTTCTGGGATGTTGTTTCCAGATGTGGATGCCGGTCTAAAAGCTGTGGGACCCACTTTTTGCCTAAGGTAGGTGGGCTTGCTGTATCATGCTCTCGGTTGCACAGAATCTTAGTAACTGCCGAACCATATCAACACGCATAGGAAATCCGCGCCAATCCATATCTTTAATTTGCTTAACCACCTTGCTTTCCTACACATCTCCCAATGTCTGATCCAATTCATGCGCTTTTCTCCTAGACTGGCGCCCCATATAGTGTTGAATAGGCCAATGGCTGGCTGTCCTCAGCATCGCCGATGCTTGTGTAAGCTCCTGCCTTATATGTTTGAATCGCCTTGTTGAAGCCTTCTTCGCCTCCCCCTTTGCTTGACGTGCCTTAACCCGCCCCATGGTGTACTGTCGTTAATATTGGATCAGTACAACAGTAGCGCTGCGATTCTCCGGCCTTGAGATAGGCTGCGGGGCAAGTGGAGGCTGAAAAAGAGCAACCATGAAAAATGATCCGCTTCCCTATCTTGAGCCGCGTCACCGTCGGCTAAAGTAGCTTTATATTGTTATTTTTAATAACTCATTACTCGTATGTGTCCCTGTAAGAGGGATATGACGAGCTTACCGGAAGCCCGGTAGGTTTCCAGGCGACGCAAGTTAATCTGGGGGGCCCTATGCGCGCGGAAAGCAGATAAATACAAATACTAAGGCCCCTCTACCTCCGCCCTCCTTCCGGCTCCCCAATGACAAGAGACAAAGGCGTGAAGTATATATAACCCTCCTCCGCCACGCCCATGACCTGCCCTCCCCGGCAAATATATCAGTGTCTCATCCTCCGCCACGCCCACTGTAACGGCCCTCCCCTCGACCTCAAACTCTCCTCCTTCTCTTCTCTCAAATCGGGCTCTCCAAAACCAACTCCAACTCTCCTGGATCTGTCTCTGTCGGCTGTGATCGGGGGGGCGATGGTCGATCCCAATCGTAAACGTTGGTACGGAAGGACTTCTTTCCCCATCCGCAATCGCGGTGGAATCTCCGGCGAGGCTGCCAGGAAAAGAACGAGGGAAGAGTGGGTCCTCCCCGAGCGGCAATCGTCTGAAAGGAGCCGGCGGGCTCCCGTATCGGCAAGTTCCTGGTTGTCTTGGAGCCACCGTCCCAGCTCTCCTACTTTGTATTTGGTTGGGAGAGCGCGTACTA
>Ga0307511_10008265_pt1 | contig 10412 bp, 7 predicted proteins | sample 13_EM_MG_FD_200266 | JGI IMG/M metagenome (GOLD analysis project Ga0307511, IMG submission 200266) | Populus trichocarpa ectomycorrhiza microbial communities from riparian zone in the Pacific Northwest, United States - 13_EM | ecosystem: Host-associated > Plants > Roots > Unclassified | place... | reverse complement strand
CTAGCCGCATTGTAGCACTAGCCCCTTCTTCACTCCCTCCGGCTACTATGGGCGAATGAAGAGTAGGATCGGTATTTGTTATTCTGATGAGCACGCCGATATTTGGGGTACCGTATGCCTACGTAGTGCGGGGGTTGGTCACCTACAAACCGAGGCTGACTGCATCTGTTGACACAAATATCTTCAACAGTTGCGGCCATCCACAAGATGTAGCTTACGTTACACTCACATTACCCCGGCCTCGCTGGCAGTATATTAAAAGACTGTATGCATAAGACAGTCTTAAACAACGGTAAAAGGACGTGAAAATGTAGGATTACAGTTGTGAGGAATCTGAGGATGGTGACATCAACATCCAAGATCAATTGCGAGTTATATATCTTTGGGGAGGAAACCATGGATTAGCTTTATACACTGTATATTGGACCCTTTTTTCCCCGCCAAATTCATTACTCGTGGCATATATTAGACCGTATCTGTGAATAAAAGAACTTGTAATTTTCTCCCCTTGAAACGCCCGAACCGTGTCTAAGATTGCAGTCTTATTCGCGAATATCTACTCCATGGGATGGGGCCTAATGAGGAGCATCGTAGACGTGCACGTCATAAGCACCCTAGTTTTGTCCCATGCCATCTCACGATCAATTAGGCACATCGCTTGTGGGGTACTGTACATCAATCAGAGAGAGTGTTACTAGTATAACTGAATATGTAATAAGCTATTGTCATTGCAACACTAGACACCACGCATATGGTAATTGGCGTACCAAACAATCAATCAATCCCAGAATTCTGGACTCTAGGGGCCTAGGGTAGTCCCTCAATAGCACACAAACGAGAGCAAAATCTACCTATGTGGGTCTGTAAGGAAAGCAACCACAACCTTAAAAGCAGACATGCAGTGAAGAAATATCCCTCATGTACATGCCCTATGTTAATGCTCAGTGTGAGGTGGTGAAATTGGATATATGTACTATCTGGCACTGGGCAAGAGATTGAGTGCTATGTTGCTAACTAGATGCCGGACTAAGTTTTATCTATCATAAATACCCCCATAATACATGTGGGAGGTTGTGTAGGATTAGCTGGGTTTGGAAGGTGGGACCGTGTCCGAGGTGAGTAGATAGTCTATTGGATTCCCATGAACTCCTTGGGGCTTAGAACTAGGCTGGAGATACGGCTATACATGGTGCTACAAGAGACGCTGGACCATATCTAGTCTTGTCCCTCTTCAAGTCTACTTTTATAATGTGCAAAAATCCTAACAGTTAGTGGAACGTGAATCTATCCTTCTACAAATCTGCGGGGCTTGGCTACTTCATAGCGAGCTAACACATACACGCAGACTGCAGTACTAACAGGGGGAAAAAGTCTCCTCTAACACGTCTACTATCTGTGGCTATATGAAATTGGCCTCAACTTTTTGTAACGTATGTATACTATGATGCCGACGGCCTCGGAGTACGTATACGTATACGTATACATCTCCCGGATCCCTGCCCCAACTACAAGTACGTATGTACATACAGCTATTAATTAGAATTCCAATATGGCAAACTGGTATATAGCACCGAATACTCTGCGGAAGCACAAACTTGCAGACTGACGCTTGCATAATTGTTAAAATTCTATATGCACTACGGAATACACCGAATTCATGCGGGGTAGGAGATGATATTCAACCCGTCCGTGCTGAGTTTGGTCTATTTATTGTGGAGTCTCTCTAGATATGTATGGTGCAAGTACAGCACCTTGAAGTTCAAAAGCTCATTGATCTAGTACTGGTACAGCTTGTTAGTTACCCTGAGTTATGAGATGATGATTTAGTCATATGTATCATGTGCTTGGCTATTCCCAAAGGGTGCAGTTGCCATTCTGAACAAAACAAGTTCATCACCGGTAAGTTGCTGTACCCTATCGATGTACTATACATACATACATTACAAGAAGTCTACTTGGGTTTAGTTCGACCCGCCGACGGATGACGACTTGGTTCGAGACTGGCAGGACTTTGGTTTTGAATTCAAATTTCATTATCGCAAATGATCATGACTGGCAAATACCTAACGAACAATTTACCTATTTACTCCCACTCGTCCCGCCAACAGCTGCTGGGCTTGACCCATTGTCAACCCGGCTGCCCCGTCACAGGTATAAGCTAGGTACGGAGTACTCCGTGCTGTTTGTTATAGGTACGCTGTGGCCCAGATTCGAACTGGTTCATTCTTGACGACTCCCTTGCTGCCATGGATCCTCAAGGATACTGCCACCCAACGGACTCGTCATCTTGCTTCCCCCTTCTTCAGCGAGTGTCAGGCATGGATTGTGCCGGCAAGAAGGGCCGGTAGCTATCGTTACTTGGCTATACTTGTAGCTGGGGAAACTTCCAAGCCTCCACATCCCAATTTATTTGCGACAGTTTTGCGATCCCAGATCCCTCCTGGTGATTCCCATGGCCGGCGCTCTCGTTCCCCATTCTGGAGGCAGAGTGGATTCGAATGCACGTCGCCGAGTCCAGATATAGATTGAAGGCATTTTAGACTTTCCCGCCAGAACCCAGCTTACCCCACCCTGGGCCCCTGCTTACATTCCTGTTTGTCCTGTCTGGCACCGCCGCCGCCCGCTGTTGCAGTTATTTTTTGCTGAAGCAATTTGCAGCGGTGTCCCTGCGGCTATCCTGGATTCTCGCTGGTCTGGTCGCGGCTAGATCGACCCGCCAAGCCCCCCCAACTGCAGCGCTACCGGACAGCTCCTCCTTAACTCGACGTCCACCCACCCGACCAATCTCGACTGTACACACAAACAACAACAAACGAATCAAAAGAAACAATTCAAGCATCGCGGCAAACGACAGAACAAGTTCGACTCCAGGATACAGGACTGGACACCCGTCCGTCCGCTCAACTTCGCCTCCGCCTTTTCCCCCCTTTCCAGGCCGTGATCACCGTGTTCCCCCCCGGCGACTGGTCCCCTCCTCTGGAGGTCACTCTCACCCCTATCCCTTGTTGGACGTCAGAGATACTCGTTTAACGACATTGCACGACTAGCTAGATATCATGTTTTCGAAACGAACTTCGGTTGCTGCAGCCCCTGCCTCGGAGCCTCCACCACTGGCTGCTGGTGGCCCTGACCGGAGCTCGACAGCCTCCACGACTACCACTTCACGAAGCAGTATTTTCAGCACCTTTTCGGCTATTTCCGCTATTTCTGCATTCTCAAGCAAGTCTAATGCTACCGCTACGAAATCCCCAGGGACGGAGCAGCAGGAGGAGGAGGAGTTTAATCCAGTCGACATTACGCCCCCTATAGCTCCCGGACCGACAGTCACCGACGCGAGTGTCTTTTTCCCAAGGAACCCGAATAGCAAACATCTTGCTCACTTGACTGCGTTGAATTCGGGTACTCCTTCTGCATCCACGGCTCCATCGACGAATCCGTCGACAGCTGCGTCGACCTCGACTTCTCCAGCCCCGAGTATCCGCGCCACTGTGCAGACCCAAACTACGAGTGCTCCCGGGGCTACTAGGCCGGTATTAACTCTCCCACCGTTGACCGTGCCGAGCCTGAGCACACCATCTACCCCTACTCCCTTTTCCGCTCATGGACCTATTTCTCCTACCCCGTCTACAATGTCCCATTTTAGCTTCTCCTACGCACCGTCCCTCCACGGGAGTGTCGTCGGAATCAACAATCTCCCGAATATCCCCCAGGCAACGGTCACGAGGGTGGTGCAGACTTATTTCACTATCCAAGCGTTGAAGGTCATCGGATACCAGGCTGCCGTGGCAGGGAGATGTGCGGGTATTGTGCATCGTGTTCCATTTGCATTTGGCGGGATGGAAGAGGCGGAAGAGGACGATTGGGAGTTGGGTGGGGGAGACTTAGTCGGCGATTCTGGTGTGGATTTAGTTCTCTCCTGGATAGAAGACCTCGATGATGCCAAAGGGGAGCCTGTGGAGGAAGTCCTCGCGAGGCGGTTCCCACAGTGGTTTTATCTAGAAGACAGGCAGGAGGTGCTTGTGGCCGATAATGCGAGTATCCTCAGTGGCGAGGCTGGTGTCTCGGGTCATAGGAGAACAAGATCCCATCCTAACCCTGGGGAAATTGCAATTCCGGAAGCTGTATCCCCACCGTCTACTGCTGGAGGCACACGGTCGAGAAGTGGGACTACGACAACAATCACACCTCCCCAGCCGCAGAAACAGCTATTTTTCCATGACCCTTCGAACTTGCTCAACGCTTCCTTTGCTGCGTTCTCGTTCTCGTCTCCGAATTCTGCATCTGGAACGACTCCGCCTATTGATTTCTCCTCGGTGATTTCGTTCGCAGCAGATCATCCCCCCCCACCAGTCTCCCCCACAGGAGGCGAGACGGCTACCTCTTCCGCCGCGGGATCTGAAGCCGGAGACGATGTCGCACAAGCGGTTACTCTTCGCTCCCCGTTATCAATCCATCTCCACCATATCCAATCCAAGCCAACCATCTCAATGCACCAAAAACACCCATACACCTGGCTCCCCCCGCTCTCACAAACAACCCTGTCCACACCAAACCCTACTATCGGAGTCGAATTAGGTGGAATCCCACATCCGATCCCTGTCCCGACATTGCCGCTGCCTACGCTCCTGATTACCTCCCTGCTTACCGCGCATGGACTCTTGAGAAGCTTGACCATGGGGGATAGGAAAGTCGGCAACATCGCCCTCCGGCAAGCCGTCAACCTCGCCGCCTTCGTCCGCATGCGTGGGGGTGTAGGGTCCGCATCCGATGGCGGTGGGATAGTAAGCTTACCCGGTGGCGTCCCCAAAGACGCACTCAACGTACTTGCCCGCCTCCGTGGTGAAAAAGGGAATGAAGAACGGAGAGTTGTATTATGGGCTCTTCGATGTGGGGTAGTAGCTACCGACCCACCACGCACATCCGGTGGGACGCCAGTGCAGGCCCATGCACATGGGAAACATCAACACCCAGGTGGCCTCAAGCGAACGTATACCACCGGTGCGAATAACCATCTACGTGAGTTGGTGCTGGTTAGTAGGAGGGAGGGGGAGTCGTGGAGACGGTCTGCCCCGGCGGCGGTTATGGATTATCGTGGTTCGAGTGCAGCGGCGACGCCGAGTATAAGGAGTATTAGTGGGGTGAGTGTTACGAGTATGGGGCCGGGGAGGAATAGTATGGGGTATGTGGAGGAGGAGCAGGTCGGGGAGGATGGAGAGGTGAGAGCTCCAGTGAAGAGGGTGAGCTTGGATAGCCAAGTGGGGGAGATGGCGGAGTTGAGGAGGGAGATGGGGGGGAGTGAGGGTGGGGAGGTGTTGGTGGATAAGGAGCTGCTGAGTCCGGTGGAGCCGGCGGGGGCGAAGAGGGCGAGTAATAGGTGGAGTTTTAAGGGCTGGGGCAAGGGGTGAGTGTGCGAGGGAGCTGGGGTAGTGAGGTAGCGGGGTGGTGTTGGTTTCGTGATGCGTTTGTGTGAAAAATCTTGAGCCGGGGAGGGGCTGGTTTTGTTGATATATGATGATGATATGATGATGATGAATTTTGGGGGAAGCCCCAGTGTTTATGATTTTATTTGCTGCGCTTACAGCTACCTGTTGGCGGGTTGTTGGTGTGCTCTTGGTACACTGCAGAAGGAGTTGGGAATATACCTACGGTATAGACACGGGTACGGGTAGATAATCGTCAGTCAGGATTGACCGATCGACCGGACAAAAGAGAATATTGGTATGGAGTGGTATGGAGTAATGTGGAGGTAGGGTGATGTGACATGGGGAGGGGAGGGGTAGGGTAGTGTGCGGATCTTGTGTGAGTATACATATATCTACTACCTACCCGGCCGCGGGTGGTAGACTACATACCTAGTTGTTTTTCAAGAGGTTTCTTTTCGTGGAAATTATTTTTTATTTAATTTCATTTGCTGAGATTTTCTTTTGTTTCTCGTTCTCTTTTGTTTGTAAGCGTATAGTTTCGGAGATAGAGTAATAATTGGATATTGATGATGATAATGAGTGAGATTTCTTGATGTTGATAGAGGATAGAGGATATGTGGGAATTGAACGTGCTATAGTCTACAGTAGTAATGATAATGATGTGATTTAACTCGGTGAGCTTGAAGCTAAGGTTAATATTAGTTGATAGGATGTGAGATGGTTTTCTTTTCTACATCTACCAGGGGATATTGGGGAGTTTTACTATATCTATATTTTATATTTTTGACGGGCTGCGTGATTATGATTGTGAGAAGAGAGCTCAGCATGTGGAGATCCCGAGAGGATGTAGATAGTGATAGTTGAAGAAATGTAATGAGTGAGAGAGTAAGTATGTGAGGGGCTATGAGAAAGAAAGGAATTCGAAGTTAGTTGTTTTGGTCTGGTTTGTTTCGATTTTGATTGTCGTGGAGGAGGTGAGATGTTACCCTGAATTTTGTGTCGTCAGGTAGGTAAATTATAAAGTATGTTTGTTACAGTATGTATGTTACGGTAACCGCATCGCATGATCTAAGCATCAAATGTTTTCCCGATATGAAAATCTATTGATATAGTGGAGTGGAGTGGCAAGGGGGTCCCTCGTTTTCAGATTATGTGATAGGTATATAATAGACGAGATTATGCCTGTTGGAAGGTAAGGTACCGGTAGTTTGAGTGGTCAGAATTGGGACACAGGGTCGATTCACCCGATCGGAATGCTGCCCACTGCTGCCACGGCTACCACATAACGTTCCAATACCCACAATACCAACACCAGAGATTAGAGCTGCTGGCGAAACACATAGCCAGGCGGCACTGGAGGAAGGAAGGGGGGATGAGCCGTATACGAGTATCTACTGAATTTGGGAGGGAAAAAAAAAAGGAAAAAGGAGTGGCCAGAACATGTGGGGTGGTTGTTGTACGTACCACTACAGTTGGAAAGGGCGTAGGTATCCCTAGGTATTACTGCCACAATAAGGTTTCATCAAGCAAGCTCCAAACCTGGGCCAATTGCAAAATACATTGTCTATACCGGTAATTGGGCCTCTGGTGGCGAGGGGAATTATATAGCCACCGTGAGAAGCGAGCTGACATGTGAGGTGAAGTGTGTATACTATATCCCCCTATGATGGTGAACAAGTGGAAAAAAAGGAACTCCCCGAAGACTAACCGGACTGGATAAATTCCAACTCCCCAAAGAAACGTTAACCCCAGTTACCTAGAAGGGCTTCAACTAGGGATCAAATCTCGAGTGTACAGCAGCCATCAGAATTTCCGTACAAATGTAACTTAGCAGTGTCCATAAGTCACTCTGACCAGCATTAACTAGACCGCAATAGCCAGTAGGTACCTACGTTGAAACCACACACAGTACTGTATAATGTGTAGCAGCTCATTGAAGGCATTGGGAGGTAAATGTTGCTTGCAATAGTGTCCCCAGAATCAGGCAGTTCCATGTCTAGGTTCTTCTCGACAGTCAGGTAGGAGTTATGGGATGTTGAAGCCTCACTAGGGGTGACGTACATCACGGGGATCCGGCATGCGAATGCCTTGTTTTTATTTTATTTTATTTTATATATACTCCTCTACTCATATATTCATATGCAGCCGCAGCGGGGGACCATGATGAGCCAGCCGGACCCAAGTTAATTTGGGCGTGGCGCCGCATCTATATATGGATAAGGGAAATAAAGAAAAAACAAATTGAGACTGAATAAAAATTATCTGACACCCTCGCTCTTCTTCTCCCCTGTGGCTATTCTTTTACTTTTTAGCTCCGGATTCGACTCAGAGGCCCCTCTGAGTGAGCTTTTTTTTTTCTCGCCCACATACTCTACGATGCAATATATGAATTAACAATATGGAATTACACACTTCAGATAAGGCGCATAACACCTCACCAGTCCATATATGTACGTCCCAATTTCTCCCCAAAGATACTAAGTACCCAGACTAAAGTACCCACGGCCAAGTACATAAATTCGTAGACAGCTCATAGATACATGCCATGGTCCCTAATATAGAAAATACTACCGGAACTGTCAGACAAACTTCATATATATGTTCTGGCCCGCGAACGGCCCAGAACATATACACCCTGTGCCCGCTGCAAAAGCTCACCTCACCAACTAACTAGTCAGATTGGCCAATCTCAGCTAGACTTCAACCCACCCAGCCGTGCCCAAGCTCCCAACAAACAGTTTATATATCACTTTGTTTATCTTTTTTCCAGCCAAGTAGCTGTTTACCAGCTCGTTAGAGCTAAAGTAGTTCAGACTAAAGTCACCCACAGAACTTGGCTATTCCTTTACTTTTAGCCCCGAGTTCGAATTCTCGCTGCAGTGTCTTTCTTTTTCCCACACACCGTAAGTCGTACAGTAAGTATAACTCCAATGCAAATTTATTCCATAGCCCAGTGGGCTGCACGTCCTTGGTAAATAATCGATCTTGATTTTCTATGGGGTGTGAGGAATATATCGCCACCGAATTAAAGAGTTAAGGGTAACTCTAAGTCGCCATACCATGACTAGCGCCTGAAGGTAGTGTTTATTATAACTCGTTCCTTATATTCTTAGGATTTAGAACTCCTGCTCTTTTGCTATGAACTCTTCACCCCCAACTCATAATGAAACATGGTTAGAACCTCATTCCCTGACAGGATTCGCTCCAGTTCGTACTTTATGGCCAAGGAGGGATGGTTCTAGTGCTTCATACTCTCAAACATATGTAACTCTCTCACTTCTCCTTACCCCCCTCCCTCCCTCCCGGCATGCGACTGCCATCCGACGCAGACGGGCTCAAACTACTACTATACTCAGTCAATTCCCGAGCGCTATGGCCTTTGACCTTACCTCAAAGTATTGTTCTATAGCTGCAACATCTGTAAAAGCATTGCAGTCACCAACAGAGTCTGTGTGAAAAAAGAAGAGGTGTTTAGCCATCAATCAGGGGAGTCAGTCAAGGTTGTTGTGGTGTATATTGGAGTGGGATCTCGAATTCCAGTGATTACATCATCTTGAGCAGTGGTGATGGCTATTGGCTCTGTTGGAAGCTTCTCTATAGAAGGGTTAGTATGCCAACTCTATAGCTATATCTGTTAACCATTGGTCCCTGGGTAGCTGCGGAGGGGTCTGGATAAAACACCTCATGGCTCAATTATCAGAAAATTATAGACTACTCCAAACTTTATGAAATATCCGAATCGGCATGTACAGGCCTTTTGGCTTAGTATATTTCATTTCAGCTCAACTGAGTTTAAATTGGCAACCTACCGACCTGTGGCAGATCCGAGGTACGGAATCTGTAGAGAAATAGCTAGAAAGCATCTAGCTTGAGTTCTAGAGCAAAGTGATGTCATCTCAATTTTTAACAGAATTAATAGTGGAATGCGCGGCATTACTGTTGTGCACCTGGCCCCTGTGACTTACATTACCCCTAGTGAGGCTTTAACATCCTAAGGCTGCTACAAAACTCAAGGGCAACCTAGGCATGGAACTGCCTGATTCCGGGGACGCTGTTGCGGGAATATTTTACCTAGAAACACCCCTCAAGGCCTGACGTATCCGGGGCCCTACAATAACCCCGTACCCCATCAGCACCTACTTCAGAAGCCCACAGGCCCTTTCTGACCACATTGACTCCTTCTACCACAGTACCAGAACATCAGTGGGACTTTTGAGAGCATAGGTCTTGCGTGAGAGGTTGTTTTCTCTGTAATATATGGTTTATTTTCAGCCGTTTCCTGGTCTTAAGCCGCGACACCGTAATATACAGTACCTACTAGTTTATGTACTGTATGTATTTCTATAATATACTGAACCTAGTACGGAGTATTTAGATCAAATCATATGGATCTTTACCCCTGACCACTGTGAGCACAGCTAGGGCATATCCATGTCACACCTGCAATCGGAATCCATGGGCGCTATTGAGTATCACAGTGTGTTTGCAATTGCACCTTGACTATACACTATATCGTGTAAATACAGTCAGTATATATGTATCAGGCACCCTTGCGATCAATGACCTGTAGAAGGGAGGAAGGTGAGCCAAGTGGGGTGCCACAGGCGTACCAGACTGCACTGTACCCTAAAATTAACCTAGATACAGTGCCTAGGAGAAAGTTATAACGCACCTCAGACATGCATGAAACATGCATGCCCAGGCTCGGATATGCAATAAGGGCCCTTCGTATACCTCTGCATAGCAACTATATTTCAGGTTCAATAGCCCTCAAAAGGTTTCGATATAGTCCCCGTAATGTGAAGCCCTCCTCTGCAATTTAGTAGCCCTCAAAAGCTTTATTTTGGTGGGTTTATGCAATATTATGCCTTGTACATCATTCATGCTAGAAGCTTGGCCTGAGACTTAAATATGAGTGCGTTATAACTTTCTCCTTGGCACTGTACATACAGTATGTTTTTTAGGCTAAAAGTCTGGGGTTGGAGTGCG
>Ga0307511_10008264_pt1 | contig 10412 bp, 8 predicted proteins | sample 13_EM_MG_FD_200266 | JGI IMG/M metagenome (GOLD analysis project Ga0307511, IMG submission 200266) | Populus trichocarpa ectomycorrhiza microbial communities from riparian zone in the Pacific Northwest, United States - 13_EM | ecosystem: Host-associated > Plants > Roots > Unclassified | place... | reverse complement strand
GCAAAATGCATGTACTGGGATGCCCAGGTCGACGATGTCAAACATCAGTGGAAGTAGAGAGACATGTAGATGAGAAAACTTGAGGCAACGACGTTGCACACGACTCGGACAAAACATATAGACCATCTCTACTCCAACAAAAAAGAAGCACTTTTTTTGTCATGAGATCCTTAACATAAAATAGAAATGAATGAAAATAAAATAAAAAAGACGTTATTCTCAAGACAAAATTTTTGAATAGATAAGCAAAGATTTTTTAATGTCAGGAACTTGTAAAATATTGGATAAAGTAAACATGTGTTTGGGTGAATGAAATTTAGAGAGCAATATTCAAAATAACAAGGCCCTTACCATCACCAACATGCAGATGACCATTACCAAGGTGAGGTTCTTAACTCGTCATACTTACAAGGTCCGACGTTACATGATGATTTGCATCTGTATTAGGAAACCAAGTAACATGAGTGGTTGTAGGGGCATTATTAAATGCGAGATTGACATTAGCTTGGAGAGGATGAGTAGCCAACTAAGAACACTGTTGGGCAGTATGCCAAATTCATAACACAGCTGACACTTTACATTGCGATTATAACCACCAAAACGGTTACCTTGCTGTCCAAAATTTCCTATTATCCGAAAAGAAGAACCAGAAGAGAACCGGTTTCCTTGTTGTCCAAATTGTTGACCTGAAGCACAACTGTGAGTGCTAAAGTTATGGGCTGAGCCATTTCCATGATAATAGTTGTTGCGAGTGTTATGCCTCCAGCCCCTACAAAAATGACCTTGTCTACCAATATTGAAACTAGAGTGATGCTACAAAGAACACAGCTGGCTGCTGCATTGGAGTTGGTAACAGAGGAGTTGTTATGGTAGGTTGGAGAGAAGCTTTATGGAGAAACTCATGTGTAAGGAGACTGCTATGAAGATTAGTATAGGAGATGGGATCAGCTTTAGTAGACAAGTTGGTGACAAGATCCTTAAAATCGCTGCGTAGTCCCTGAAACACATACAAGTTGAATTCTGCCAAGGAGATCGGTCTGCTAACCGCAACAAGTTCATCAAACAAGGCCTTTGCCTTTAGCAAGTAGACGCTGGCATAATCATCATTTTATCATAAATCTTGGAATGAACTGTGAAGTTGCATAATTCACGAATTGGAAGGAGTGGCAAAAGCTATTTCCAACGTTGTCCAGATGTCATGGGAGGTGTTACAATCCACAACTAAATGCAAAACTTCCACCGAAAGAGAAGATAAGAGGGCGCTCATGATTAAGTGATCTTGCTGCTTCCATGACAAATATACAGGATTGACAGAGGGTGAAGATGTCGCAGCAGATGCCAGATGAGAAAGAGGACATGGTAATGTGCCATCAACAAAGGAGTACACGCCTTGGCCCAAAAGAAACGGTTTCATCTGCATCCTCCAATACAAAAAATTAGTGTTGGAGAGTTTTAAGGAGATTACATGTTGTGTGTTCGGAAGAGGTATGATGGCAGCAGCAACAGTGGATGCACCATAGGTAACTAATGGCGCTAAGTGGTAGAAAGAAGACTGAAGTGTTGATGCAGTAGCAACAGATTATTGAAGTTCTTGATTGTCCATTTTACAAGAGAGGAGAAGATGCAGTCTGGTTTTATGACAAGGATGAAGTCCGGGTATAACAGATAAGGAGGAAAAGAAAGAGGAATGGTTGCAGGAGGAAGAGGATGAAGATCGGATGTAAGGAAGAAGGCTGCTGGATGATTTGGTTGCTCTAATACCAAGTTAAGATCTATTGAGAGATAGTCTTTGTATTAATTATAATGATTGTCAATAAGAGCAACCATTCCTTTGTATTTATACCTTTAGAGTTGTATACAATACAATGGTGGAATGTACTACACATGATAAATATTCCTATATAAAGGTATTTACATATATAGGGTCTCTTCCCTTAATAATAAACAATTTTGTGCTTTTTATGGATTTCAATTTAACTTTTTTTTTAAATATTTTTAAAGCTTTGATATTCAAAATAAGTGATTTAAGAAGCTTATTTATTATAACATAGACCTCATATATGTAAGATTTCTTTAAAATATATGATATTTTTTATCGAACCAAATATTTCGACACAAAATTTCAAGAGTAGAATTAAACAATATGTTCGGTATTTATCAATAATTAAACTCCCTTTTAATATATATGATGGTTATTAAAATACAAGGTGATTATTGTTGAATCAAATATTTTGACATAAATTTTTTTTCTTTTATATATATATGGGGGTGTAATTTGTTACTTCAAAGATAGAGAAAAGAATGAAATGAAGCTTATAAACGAAGAAATATAGGGAACTGATATAGAAAGGAGCCAAATCCATCCCCAACGGTAGTGCCTTTAACAGACAAGGGGCGTGCTGCATTTTAAAACGTGAGAGAGCTAGCTTGTTTACTTTTGATTAATGTTCCTGTGGTTTTGGATCCATCGAAAAGACTCGTTTGAAAAGCATGTGGAGAAAAGGCATTTTGCTTCCAATACAATCTAAATTTCAAATCTGCTTATGACGCAGAGTACTCTCCTAATTACGTCCTTGCTACCAATTATATTAATGTTCATATGATAGCATGAAATATATACATGGAGAGATTCCTCATCAATCTAAGATTCTTGCCGGAATCTTCATTTCTTGATAAAAATCAACATGTATATAGTATATAGTATATGGCAATTAAGATTTCCTAATTATTAATAATGGTACGACTTCTAGCTCAATACTTGGTCTTTAATTACTTTCTTTTCAACATATTAGGATATCGATTGATGTGGGACGTATTGAAGATATGTTTATGGAAAAAATAAATAAGTTAAAATTGGCCACATGTTGTTTGACAATAAAAATTAACTTTAGATTTAAATGTTGGAATTAGTTTAACTTTTGTCGAGATAATTATACATATTCATTTCTAAAAAGGAATCAGCTAATTGTAATCAATCAATATCCAAAAACACCTTTAAATTAAGTTTTATTTTGTTATTTTAATTATTTTTCATGTTAATTTTATATTTAAATTATTTTTCTGACTTAGCTTTGAGTTCTTATAGATAGATTGGTTTTGAATTAATTCAACCTAAAAGTTTAAGTTGTTAAATAAGATCTGATCAATATATGATTTGTATTATTTTCTAACACATCTCCTGCACAGGTCTACACTGCCTTGTGCTTAATTTTTATCAAATAAATAGAGATAGTGAGATTCGAACTCGTGACCGCTTAGTCATCAAGGCTCTGATACCATATTAAAAAATCAATTCAACCTAAAAGTTTAAGTTATTAAGTGAGGTCCCAATATATAATTTATATTATTCTATAACATATCATAATTTTATTTAATTATTTGTCTATTGATTATGTTTGTAACCTTAAACCTTGATAACTTAATTTTTATCCACTTCATCATCAATTTCTAACAAAATTAAGAATAATGAACACGATGTCTTACCTGCCTACTGGGCTTGCAGGGTGTTCAATGGGTCCTGAGATTAGTTATGGTGTACGTAAACGGCCCGGACACCACAGGTTATCAAAAAAGAAAAACAGAATAATAAACATGGTTACACCTCATCCTTGTTATGATGGTCAAATCAATCCCGATTAGTAAACCCTAGTGATTCACTAACATTGACATCTATAAAGTGACAAATAATATTAATTATAATAAAAATTAATTACCAGATTATTTTTGTTAAGAAAATTAGTTAACTGTAACAATCGTTGATGGTTATAGTCACATTTTACATGTTGATTTTAGAGAGGAAGTAGATATGTTCGGTTTTGTTTCGGAAAGTGACAAATTTCGTGATTTGAAGAGGCATTGTTACCATTGCTTTACACGTATGAATATATATCACTCGATTTACTTTATGTGATCCTTTTAATTTATACATCATTTTTATAATTGAACACACCACTCTGGCTAGGTTTTTAATTTAATTTTTTTTATTTGAAATCTTAAACTTTTGAGAAAAATGATCGAACTTCAAAACTTATGATGAATTTGGTACTTGAGATAGTTATTTGATCATAATTTTTATTTTTATTATTGATACTGTAGCATGTGAGCTTTAAGGAGCAGAAGAGCTAGCACTGTCATACAAACATATATAAAAACAACGTCTGAGAACCCCACTACGACCCCTCCTACCATATAAGCTATAAAGCTCCCTCTTGAAGCATAAAAACACTTACTTTGACCTCTCTCTCTCTCTCTCTCTCTCTCTCTCTCTTTCTCAAGGGAACAAGAAAAGGATACTGGCAAAAAGTAGCAAAAATGGTTACAGAAGAGAAATCCCACAAGTACCCAACAATGCCAGAGGTAGAAATTAATCTCAATTAAGCACAACCAGAAAATCTTCTCCTTGATTTCTTAATAAGCATACTGACGCCAGCACTTGTTATTTTGTTTATCCTTCTTCTTTCCATTAGGTTGTGGAGGAGCTAAAAAGAATGACAGACATAGGCTTCCCTATAGCAGCTTTGAGCTTGGTGGGGTATCTCAAAAACATGATCTTAGTAGTCTGCATGGGAAGACTAGGAAGCTTGGAGCTCGCAGGAGGTGCCTTAGCTATTGGATTCACCAACATCAGTGGCTACTCAGTTCTTTCCGGCCTAGCGATGGGGATGGAGCCTCTATGTAGTCAAGCATTTGGTTCGAGAAATCTATTAGTAGCATCTCATACTCTAAGAAGAACAATTCTTATGTTACTACTTGCTTCAATACCTATTGGCTTGTTATGGGTCAATCTTGAACCCCTCTTGCTTAGCCTCCATCAAGATCCTGACATAACCAGAATCGCAAGTTTATACTGTCGATTTTCCATTCCTGATCTTATTGCTAATAGCCTCCTGCACCCTCTACGAATTTACTTGCGCAGTAAAGGAACTACATGGCCGTTAATGTGGTGCACCCTGGTCTCCGTTGTTCTGCATGTTCCTGTCACCATATTTCTAGCCTTCACTCTTTGTCTTGGAGTCCCTGGAATTGCAATTTCTACTTTTATCACTAATTTCAACACCCTCTTGTTCCTCGTATGCTACATGTATTTATTCAGTCGGGCCACTGAGGAGGAGCCCTCGTCCACACCCCTAATTAGACAACAACCATTTCTATCATCTCCTTCTACTTCACTAAGAAAGGAATGGGGAATCCTACTCCGGCTTGCCATCCCAAGTTGCATAGCTGTTTGTTTAGAGTGGTGGTGGTATGAGTTCATGACAATTCTAGCTGGTTACTTGCACAACCCTCAAGCCGCTCTAGCAACATCAGCTATTATAATTCAGACCACATCCCTAATGTACACGTTGCCAACATCACTGAGTGCATCGGTGTCGACTCGGGTGGGCAACGAGCTTGGAGCAGGCAGGCCACAGAAAGCTCGTTTGGCCACGGTGGTTGCAATAGGCTTAGCCTTATTAAGCTCATTGCTTGGTTTGCTATGGACCATCCTAGGGAGAGAAGCATGGGGGAAAGTTTTTACAAAAGATGATGAGGTTCTCGAGCTAACTATGGTTGTACTGCCCATAATTGGATTATGTGAGCTTGCAAATTGTCCACAAACGACAAGCTGTGGAATTTTAAGAGGGAGTGCTAGGCCCGGCATCGGGGCAGGGATTAACTTTTACTCCTTTTACATGGTGGGTGCACCTGTGGCCATAGGCCTAGCCTTTGTTTGGAAACTAGGGTTTGTGGGTCTATGTTATGGTCTTCTAGCGGCTCAAGTTGTATGTGTGGTCTCAATTTTAACAGTAGTATACAAGACAGATTGGGATAGAGAATCTTTAAAGGCCAAAGAACTGGTTGGCAAGACTGGTGCCTTGGCACATGAACATGCAGACCATATAGCCAAATGTGAAGAAGGAGAAGGGCTAAGTTTCGGGTGAAGAGCGAGAAAAAGATGGAGGCATTTTGGCCGATCGAAGGAACACGAACAAAAAGAAGTGCGGCATTAACAGGACTAGAAAAAAAAAGGGTTCAAATAACACTTTTCATCTTCATTATTGCAACTCCATCCATTATTCTAGCAATTCTACTGTACTTGTTTCCTCTGCTTAGCTTTGTCTTTTCTAATTTTTGTCCCTACGTACCAATGACCTTCTTACGTGTATATATATATACACACACACTACTATATTCTTAGTGCTAGAAGGTGGGCTCTTGCGGTTTTTTATATATAGAATAGCTCCTCCCCACCCCCCTCTTGTTGTAAAACCCATTTGTTCTTTTCTTTTCTTTTCTTTTCAATTGGCTTGCTTGCCGCTACTATTGTAATCGCTAGCCTTTTGTTGTCAGTATTTCTGTAAGCAATTTAGGGCTTGCATGACCTGAGGAATCCTATGTCTTTAATATTGTGTGCCTTCTAGCTAGCTACGTACTTGCTCTATTTTGTTTTATGGAGGGGCTATTGACCATTTTATACTTGCTACTACTGAAATATCTTATCATGAGACAGTCACCTTAATAAGTTAAACTGTGGGAGGGTTTTGGCTTAGACAGCTACGTACCTGGATCTTAATCTCTTGGATATTATACAGCACAGCTTCGTTTAAGTCATTAATTATAAGAATATCTAGATTAATTAATTAAAATGCACTATAATAAAGTTAGAGTTGCAGCTCCTACATGATCATATATTAAACATAATAAAAAAAAACAATGAAATCTATTAATTTGCTTTTTAAATTGTAAAAAATATCAAATGCATTATCAATTAAATGGAAATATATGCATACCAAAAAAAAAAGTACATATAAACCAATAAACATCTTTTCCAATAGTTTGCAAATAGATATGATCATAACCAGTGTGCTCTCGATAGACATATCTAGACATAAAATTGATAGAAATGTCTTCAATCATTTAGGCCATCGACTGATGGCAAAGGTTCTAATTTCACTAAAACTTAGCTTGTACTCATGTGCAAACATGTGCATGATTGGACAGCCATGGCCATCAATATATATAAACACACAAACACACACATGCTTAAAGAAAGCAAATGGATCATGTGCCAGGCACATGCGACCACCTTATATTGGTGGAATTTCGTTATCAATGGCTGTCAAAAAAGGTACTTGAACATCATTATCGAGTGCGATTTACTTTTCAGATTGAAGTTGGATTATCATAGCAGCCCAGCCTATGATCAGATGATAAATCACCCGTATGTCCCATGGTTGATTTGTAATTGGTCCAGCAAGCTGTACTGGCTCGGTCTTCGTACAAGATATCAAAATGGAGACAAATATTGCAAGGAAATATTGCAAAGATTCTGAAATCCGCCCTGTAATTTCTTGAAAAAAGGTTTGAATTTAGAAGGTATTTAAAACTCATTGGATCCTTGTTTTGAATTTCCATCCGTTTGTATGCTCCTTTTTTCCACTCTAAACTAATGTCTTTGAATGCATCTCTTGTGTTCAAAAACCCAATTAACCAATGGAACTCTTAATTAGATTAGCTTGAGAATTGTTGAACGGGATTTTGTCTTCGCTTTTGCTTTCCCTCTCTAATTAATCTGTCCCGTTTTCTCTTTTTTCAACATTTTGACTCTTTGCCTTGGTCTAATATTTCTGCTAATAAAATTGCATGGAATATTATAATTTTGACGCGAATGATGACCGAAGGACAACCTTCGTAGTTGGATTTGTCGGTCCGAATATATAATCACAGAAGACTAACTTCGATCACTTCTTCATTAATCCAAGTAAAATCCTGCTAAATACCTTAAGAAAGTTGGTGTTCTTATTTATTGTTTTTTTTTTTAAAAAAAAAGGTTGTTGGCTGAAAAGTATGAACTTCTGTGTAGCTAGATAGGCCGGCTAAAAGTATAGCATAGTTTGGATAGAAATATCAGCAAAATTGAAAATGAGAGCTTGAATTAATTAGGGAACAATCGAGAAAATGCTAATTTGACTCTTGAACAAGATAGTTGGAATAGGGTACGGTGTTGGATTAAAGCAAACAAGCTTTAACGAAAAGTTTCTAAAAATTAAAGATGTTGGAAAAATGGTTTCAAACATGGTTAATAGACTTTTAAAAGCCAGATTAGACGTGAAATTCACCTACATTTTATCTTAAGGCTTTGTTCAAAAGTTTTCTTCCTACTAAAATACCAAACATTGACGCATCTAAAATAATTTATAGGTAAATAAAAAACTAATCTTAGAAAACTTTTACTTAACAAAAAATTTATAACATAAAATATAATATCTAACATTCAAATATTACAAACATTTCAAGTGATTTATATAGTGAAATTGAAAATTAGGCTCATAGAGTAGCAAAGTTTTTAGAAGGTAAAAACTCTAGCTAGATTCATTCTCATGTATGTGTTAATTGTAAAATTATTTTTTTATCAATCCAGTTTCGTGAATAGCATGTTTGATTAGTAAACTTCCTCTACCTGAATATTTTTTAAAGGAGAAATCATTTGGTTTTTTAAGAAAAAACTATTAGGTTTTATATTATTTTAAGGGTAGGTTTTTAAAAGTTAAAATAACATGAACTAATTCTAGTAATTAACAAAATTAATTATGCAGCAATTTTAGTCTTAAAAACCATAGATAAATAAAGGATTGAGGGAGTTGTTAAGTAAGAGATTAGAGCGATAAGAGCAATTTGAAGCACAACTTGATAGGTGCAAAGTGAAGACGAAAAGGTCATGAGTATTGTACGCCAAGATTTAAATAGCAAGTATAATTAATCATACAAGTTACAAGTAGAATAAATAGGCAATGTAAGCGTTGCCTTAAGAAATCAATTTTGTATTCCAGAATATTCAATATAGTCTTTCAGACTTTTCTCATTTCTGGTGGATTCCAGATGAACCTTTGAGGGTGAACGTGAGGATCCCTCTGTGTATCTTTTTGTTGCGTCAATTGGTATCAGAGCAGGTTTGTCTTGGCTCGATGGTGAATGACCCGAACAATGATAGGCCCCATCCTGGTGGGTAACCAGTTTCCAGGAGAGAATTTGACGCTTTTACTACGAGCATTGAAGAGATTCGGCAATTGCTTCTCAACATAGGAAACAACAACAACAACGATCAAGATAACCGATGTGGTGGTAGTAGAGGCAACCGCGATGGTCGTCGTCAATGGGAGGAGATTGAATTGAATTCTGAGGAGGAGATGGAACATCCCGAAAACCCATTTATTGCTAATTTAAATAATCAACAACCCATTGAAGATTATCGGATGAATGCCGACATCCCTTATTTTAATGGCCATCTATCCATTGAAGGATTTTTAGATTGGCTTGTGGAGGTAGAGAGATTTTTTGAGATTATGTTGGTACCAGAGGAGAAGATGACTAAGATAACGGCTTTTCGCTTGAAGGGAAGTGCAACTATATGGTGGGATAATTTGCAGAAGTCACGACAGAGGCAGGCCAAACAACCAGTCAGGACATTGCGTAGGATGAAACAGTTGATGATGGACCGTTTCCTTCCAGTAGATTATGAGTAGCATCTCTATCGCCTCTACCATAATTGTACCCAGGGAAGCAGGGCAATGGAGGATTATACTGACGAGTTCCTACGATTGGCAGAGAGAAATTCATTAAATGAGACTCAGGGGCAGACAATATCTAGATATGTCAATGGATTGACATCGTCAATACATGATAGAATTAGGTTCCAAGTTTTCTGGGATGTCCATGAGGCTCAAAATATGTCTATAAAAGCACAACAGTTAGAGAAAGAACTGAAAAAACATAAACAAAAGGAGAAGAAATCGAAATATGGCAATAACAATAATTACCCGAGAAAAGCAGCAGATTCTTATGTTCCTAATAAGGAGAAGAAAGAGATTCAGCCGACCTAAAGAAATAATTATAAAGGGCAGAATTACATAGGAGAGAGTAGCCAGAACACTGACATAAATCAGAATCAAAATCAAAGACCAAACCATGGTTCGTACGCTAGATCAACTGGTGATGTCTGCTATAGGTGTTTCCAGCCTGGCCACCGATCCAATAATTGTTCAAAGCGGAAGCAAGCGAACCTTGTAGAAGGAACCGAAGAAGCTGATGATCATAGTGGAAATTATGATGATGATTATGATGGGGCTAAGTTTGCATATGAAGATAATTATGAGGTTGTAAATTTGATGATGAATCGTATTATTATTGAAGAAGACGAAGTGCTCAGCATGGTGTAGAGGAATCATATATTTTGCTCCTTATGTTTAGTTAACAACAAGGTGTGTACATTGATTGTAAACGGTGGCAGCTGTGAGAATTTTGTGTCACAAAAGCTGGTTGATTATTTAAAACTTCCAACAGAGAAGTATATGAATCCTTATAGGTTAGGTTGGGTGAAGAAAGGACCATCGGTAAAGGTGACAGAAGCATGCAAGGTTTCTCTTTCTATCGGT
>Ga0307511_10008263_pt1 | contig 10415 bp, 4 predicted proteins | sample 13_EM_MG_FD_200266 | JGI IMG/M metagenome (GOLD analysis project Ga0307511, IMG submission 200266) | Populus trichocarpa ectomycorrhiza microbial communities from riparian zone in the Pacific Northwest, United States - 13_EM | ecosystem: Host-associated > Plants > Roots > Unclassified | place... | reverse complement strand
ATTCTAATCGCATAAATTCATCGCTAATTTCAACTAATTCAAAAACAATCCTCAAATTTAACAACCTATCCAAACATTCAACACAATGCATAATTGATCAAAATTCAACCTAATTCATATTATTTTTTATGCTCAATTGTATAAAATCTATCCTAATGGCATAAATTCATAGCTAATTTTTAGAAAATTCAACACATTCTTATTTCAAACTAATCTTAAATAGTAATTTAATCACAACTAACCAATAATAAATTAACTATATATAAAACCCATAAAATTAATAACAATATAGGATTTTTACCTTGATTTTTTGACTAGGAAGTGGTGAAAGTGTGATGGTTAGGGTACATTTGGGATTGTGATAACGGTGGCGGTTCAAAATGTTTTTTACTTAGAAATGCATCAAAATAAAGTTTTTTTATTTTTTAAAAATTATTTTTGATATCAGCACACCAAAACAATCTGAAAACATAAGAAAAAAAATTATTTTAAGCAAAAAAAATCAAAAATTTAAGAAAACACGATTTGTATTGCGTTCTCAAACACACCCTTAGTTATGGGCAGAGAGTGGTGGTTGTGTTAGGGCGATAGTTTCCAACAAGAAAAACCTAATTAAAGGTTTAGAGACGAAGATGGGTACTTTTTTTTGGTGTTACATGGCAAAATAAAGGAGTTTTCAAGGTTTTTTTTTTGCCTTTTGCTTTAATTTTGCCTCATTATAATTATATATATAAAATATCTGGGTAACATATACTCTATTAAAATACCAACCTTTTACGTAAAATGTTATATAAGATTCAAAAACTTTATTTTATAGCTTTTGAGTTTTAGCTTTTAAATAACTTTCAAAATATGTTACTAAATATTTTTTTCAATGACTTTAAGAGGAAAAAACCCCACAAATTTAAAAGGAAAAAAAAAAGAAAAAAAAACAAGTTCTTAATAAGGGTATTATAAAAAAAACATAATTATCCTTAGAAAATTGTAAACAAATTACTATAGATTACAACAATAATCCCTAGTGTTTATTTATTTATTTGATCTTTTGAAAATTTACAATTTGGTCATTTGATTTGTTTTTCTAGTCTTTTAATTACATTGGAATCATTTGGGTTTGGACTCGTGGATTGTTTTATCTACCTATAAATAAGGACCTAGAGATATTGAGAAAATATTTTGTTACTCAATTGATGCTTGATTTTGCGAAATAAAATTCAATTTTACTGGTTTAGAGCAATTAAAACAATGGAGGATGAAATTTGAGGCTTTAAAACTTTTGAGCAAATATTTATTTATTTATTTATTTTGGTTATTGTTATTTTTTTTCTTTTAAATCTAATCCTTCCTTCTCCTTTTTTTCCGAATTGACTTGATAGTTTATTTTTTTTGCCTGGTTACAAGGGTCTCACAATGTCAAGAAAAAGTTTTGGTGCTTGATAGATGCTCGAGTTGATGAAATATGCTTAAATTATATTGATTTAGAGCAACTAGGGCTTAAGGGACCAAATTTAATTATGAAACAAATATGGGGGATGAAGTTAATGGACAAGTTAAAAATGGTTAGCACTTGCATTACACATGCTAGAGAGTGAGGGAGGCCACATCGCTCTGACAAAATATGCGACCTCTTACGGTGGTCAACCTGGCTTTTCACGGTGGCGATCAACATAGCTCAACAAACTCTTCCTAATACGGCAATGTGTGTACGCTTATTCCCGATAGCTTATCATCAACGACCTTTTCTTCCTTCTTTTCCTCATTTCTCTTTTCTCCACAAAATTTGCATTGTCCATTCTAAATTGCAGAGTTATCCTTTTATTTTATTGTTCAAATCCGGTCCTCATACTTTTGATTGTTAAATTTTTATTATAAGTTCTTTTCTAAAATTTCAAATTGTTTTCAATTTTATCATTTGATAAAAAATTCTAGATTTTCCTATTATTTTATTTTTTAAATTTAGTTCTCATTATTTTTTGTTTTTTTTTGTTTTTGATCCTTTTGTGAAATTAAATTTTCTATTCAATTGCACCCTTAAATCCAAAAATATCAATTTCCTCTTATTTTTTTTAATTCTTATTTGGTCCTCATTCATTTGATTACATTTTTTTTTGTTTTAGGTCCTTTTGTAAAATTGATTTTTTTTTATTTTATCCTTCAACATGAGGTTGATTGAGAATTGGATTCCATTTTGTTTCTCGGTTGGGTGATTCTCAATTTTATGACCCAAATCGTGGATTTAAGAACTTAACCTGAGTTAACATCATTTTTTTTTTATTAGGGTTTATCTTTTTGTATTGATTTTCTATTTCATTTTCATCATTCCTAGTTTTTTTTAATAAAAAAACTAGGCTTCATGATTTTCTTTCTTCGGTTTCTATTTTTATTCAGTTACCTTGATCTCATCATCAAGATCACAAGTTTGACGGGCTAAACAAGGTTGACTTTGGTCTTTTTTTTTGCTGTTTTTTTTTTAATTTTTATTTTTTAACATTGAGTTAATTTAGAAATGGGCATCATCATCTTTCTCATTTTGCCTTTTATTAAGCTATCACATTTACATGATTCGGTTCACAGGATTTAGTATGCTTACTTGGTTAGCCAGTGCTTTATTTTGAATTATTTTTTAAAATGAACTGAGTTGTAGATTTTGCATGCTCACTATAGTTTATTTGAGTTTTTTTTTTTTCAATTTTAATTTTCCATATTGATTTGGCTTGAAACTAAGATCCATTGTTTTTCATTTTTTTTACATTTTCTTTTAGGTTCTGATGATTATTTTTTACTTTTTTTATTATCTTATTAAATGATACCGATTTATTTTACTCAGTCGAATCTATCACTAAAATTTGGATTTTTTTAATTTTTTTTTAAATACACTCACATTGTATGAATATTGTTAAATTAAAAAGGAATTGTTTAGCCTGGAGGTCACAAAACTAGTTAACCAACATTTCAATTTGGCAGAAGTAGGAAGAGACAAAGGTACCCCTACAAGGAAGGCAATACTAGCAGTAGCAGTTTTCAATAATCCTCCTGTCGAAGCACAAGGAAGAATGAAGGCAGAAGAAGAAGGAGGTCTAAAGCTCTTCACCAACAAACCCAAGAAAGGTAACAAATTATCACTTCTAGAAATCTTTTCTTTTTTATCGAATCATTTTGGGTCTTTTAAACTTTCGATTTACTATTTGTTTGTTGCAAAAACAACAACAACAATAGCGCAACTAAAAGCAAAGGATTTGTCTTCACCAACAACAGCAACAGGGACATCATCATCATCATCATCATCATCATCATCATCATCTGCTGCTGCAGCTGCATCATACAAAATGGGGTCTCAGTCTACCGTACCTCCACCCCCCCCTCAGCCTCCAAAGGAGTCTTTCGCTAGGCGTTACAAGTTCCTTTGGCCCCTTATTTTGACTGTCAATCTCAGTGTTGGAGGTGCTCGCTTTCTCTGTCTTTTCAATTCTAATGTATGGCTTTTGGATTTGCCGAAATGGGTCTTTTCTATTTTTCCATTTTACTCTCTCACTCGATTTTATACTTGGGCTGGATAATTTTTATCTTTCCGGTTTGGGAATCGAAGAATATTTATATACTACCACTTTTTACCGTCTTGATTCTTGAAATGACTCCTTGAATCTTCTTTCTTGAATCTTGGTTACATTTTTCGATGTTTTCTTGTAAAATAGAGGGATTTAGATGGATCTTATAATAATTGTATTGCATTTCAATAGTTGCTTGGCTAAGAGTAAATGTTCTGATTGAGGAATTTTAATGTTTCTTGCTGCGTATTGGGAATGGTTCAGCTGTCAGGCTGAGTAATGACTTAGCAATCGTGGAATTGAGGGGTTTGCTGCTGTTACTGTTTGTTATCCAATGATTGATCACCCTAGCTCTGGCATATTACATGTGTGCTTTGTCTATCCTAGCTCTCTAGGAATACCCTTATTATGATTTCTGTTGACAATCAGAAGTTGATATGAGGCAATAGAGTTTCGTAGATGTTTGAGTGTGACTTGTATATTTGACTTTGAGCAGTTGCATTTCTTTTATCTAAGTGGGTGATGAAATATCAGTGTGTCCATGGTGTCAATGTTCAAACATGCCAAATAGAGAATTAGCATATTGCGCTGATAAGTCTGATGTTTCATAGAAAAATGGTTTTCCCTGGTGGTCCACCCCTCCCTCTAAACTGAATTTCTACAGTGATATGGCATCACCATTTGGATTAGCTTGCAACTGAGGTTCTCATAGATCATTAACTAAAAAAAAAAGGGGGATTCTGGAGGTTTCTCAGAGTTTCAAGTTTATACTAGCTAGACCAATCAATTTGTGAAAGCCTATGCAACACAGGCTCATTGTTTGAGTTATGGATGTATATATTATGCAAAGGAGCACCTGATTCTCGCCTATTGAGACTCTGTACTTACTTTCATTACACATCCTTCAGGTCTCAAATAACTGAAAAACTGTCAAATAGATTTGGTAATTAATTGTTTCAAATTTTTAGATGGCCTTTTACGAAACCAAGATCCAGATATTGGCAGTTAAATTGTCTGAAGTACTGGATGAAATTTATTTGACACTTTTTTTTTTGGTTGTTTGGCATACAACCGGTAACATCAACATCTTAATGAACAGCAAATACAATTTACAGGCTTTGTTGAGGTTTTTGCTTACTGTCACTAGTTTCAGGTATTGGGTTCAGGTGCAGGTTGAAAACAATTTAAATTTGATTAACTGTGAGGCTAAAGTGTTGGAAAGAAATATTTTTTATCTGCCTTCTGGGGTCCTGCAAATCATGTATACCAGTGTCTCTTTTGGCATATATTTCCTTTCAGTTACCGGAGACTTGGCTACCATCAAGTTAATTGTGCAGTTTGTTTCTTCTGGTTTATGACATTAATTGATGCTAGGATGTAATTGAACAAGGTGATGGAAGGATCAAAAGATTGTGCTGTGTACATATTCTTTTTATCTGAAATAGGAAAATGTAGATGATTGTCATTATATTGACATAGTGAAACTTTTAAATTGATTCAGAAAAGATGACTATATTATGTCATCATGGGCTTAGCACTCTGCTCTGTTGTTTTTCTCTCTAGAAGTGTCATAAATGGTGCACATGACTGTCATATGCCTCCCCTGCTCTCTTGTCATGCATTTGCTTCGACAACTTTATTTATATTTTTTACAGCTGTTTGATGTGTCTACTTAAATTTCTGTTTTGTTTTGTGCATTTCATGGTGTTAAATTTATTGTACTATAAGTATGTGGAGGCACAGGCTCTACCTGCTGTGCCGATGCTCTTTGTTGTTAATGTGAAATTGATAAGGAGTGTTATTCCTTTTCTATTCACTTGAGAAATTGTGTTATTTCAATGAGATGGGATGAACTCTACTCACTTCAGTTGCTTTTTCCGGCATATGGTGGGTGTTTGAATCAATCTTCTGATATTGCTTTATGACTGGTGCTTGCTATAGTCACTTGAAGGCACTATAATTACAGTTCCTTCCAAGTTCCAAACTGTTTAGTATGTTCACTTATTGCCTGAATAAATTATTTGACCTTTATGATTTACTAATTATTTCATGATTATAGCAATTACAAATGATTAGTGCAGTTAAGACTCAGAAAGTATTTTGTTACTTTAGAGAAGAAAATACATTATTCAAATGGTGACAAGCCTTTTTAAGTGATTATGGATTGTCGAGGATATTTACTTAATGTATTATCTTGTATCTTTGTAAATTAACTAACTGATCCATAGCGGTGATGTTTTTAGGATTATGAACTATTAAGTGTTTGTATCTAATGCGCCATAAACTTTATCTTATCAATTGGTAACTTGAAAACACCTAGAACTGCAGTATCTTCAAGTAAACTTAGAAATGGCCTTGCCATATGTCCACTTTCACTGCTATCTGTAGGTGATACCTGGAAATTCTAGCCACTATGGTACATAGAATTTTTTTTAATCCATTCCAATTCAGTATAGTTATCACATTACTCGTAAATTTGTTAAGCACCCTTTTTGGACTTGACACGAATGGGTGGGTGGATATTGTATGTGCTACTGTGATGGTTGAACATGGTTGAAGGTAATATAGTCCAATCAAATTTATGTACATTGCCTAGTGAATCATCCATGTTGGAGATGCTGTGTTAAGGCTGTACTTCATATTACACATTTCTTCTTATGTTTTGATGGTTCTAGTATGATCTTTACATCTTATTGGGGATAAATGCATTCAAAACCTTTCTGCACACTAGTACTGAATTCTCAAATCCTCGGATATAAATATTTGGAGCTATGTGATTAATGTTCTCCATTGATAATTGTTTCATGGTTATATGCTGTAGAAATTCCGAATCCTCCAGATTTGAGTATCCTTTTAGTGCAGTTGCTTGAAGAGTTTACTTGCTACTAATGGAAGTGACAAGCTGTATATATATATATGCCTTTGATGAGTGATAAAGTATGATTTTTTTTTTCTTCTTTTAAAGATCAGAGTTGAAACCACATGTGATGGATTCTAAAGCTGTCCTTGAGTTCTTTTCCATGGTTTATTAACTGAAAGCATTACTAGCATCAAAAGCAATCCTTTGACATTGGATTTGATTAACTACATATAGTTACAGAACTTGTCATCAACTATTAAGCAGTAGGCAGTGCACTAGCACCTCTCATGGCAATTCTTTTAGGTGCACACTTCATGGATGCCTTGGTTGGGAGTATCGTCAGATGCAATGCTGCACCAAGCAGGGAGAATGGAGTGATTATTACCCATGAGAGCTTTATGATGACGTGGGACAAGTGAAATCGTCTCGTACACGCACTCACAACCATCTCCCAAAATTGGTGTTTAGGTGTAGTTTGTTGATCTGTTTTGTACCCTTGGTAGTCTATGTTTGGATATTTCTACATGTGGTGCGGCTTCTTTGTGTAAATGTTAGATTTGTGGGCTGGGGATGTCGTGTAGTTCAAATTTCCAGCTAAATTGCTTGATTAGTAGTTCTCAGGATCGTGCTTTGCTTTTCTCTTCGTGGACTGAGTGAGGTTAATGTAATTTTTGCAGCTTACTTGTTCATGAGAACGAAGAAAAAGGATACAGTCCAAGAGGAGGAAGTTTCAAGCAAAATTCCCTCATCCACTCCTAGTACAACCGCTCCAGTTTCTGAGACACCCATACCATCACCTACCATTTCTGAAGTAGTGAAGCTATGTGAACCTATTCGAGAGGATCAGCAGCGTGAACTATTCAAGTGGATTTTGGAAGAAAAAAGAAAAGTGAAACCAAAAGATTCAGAAGAGAGAAAGCGCATTGATGATGAGAAAGCTATTCTCAAACAATTCATTCGAGCAAAATCCATCCCAAGCATCTAAGTCGACCATACTTCTCTTCCAATTTACATCATTAGGAATGGATTTTTTTTTTATTGACTTTTGTGCAATGGAAAGAAATCTTGGATTTCAACTACCAGGTGGCAGGAGTTTCATGTAAAGATGCTGAAGGACATGACTGTCCTAAATTCATCCTCCTTCGACTCCATTTTAGTTGGGCCATAACTAGGTGATGGCCTCTTTATCGGTTGTGATTCTGTAATTTAGCAATTGCTTATCGATATGCATTAACAGTCCTACTTGTAGATGAATTTTCTACAGCTTTGATCATCTTCGTAAATTGCAGTCTTTTGTGATTATTGTTGTTTTCTTTTGACACGACGACGGTTTCATACTGTGAATCATGACATCACATGCAAGATTCTTACGGACCGCAAACTAGCTTTTCTGCGCTTGCTTCTGTACATGCAATCATATGATCAATCAATCATATACTCCATATAGCTTTATACTTTAGTCATGGTGTCCGCGCTTCAATGCGGAATGAAGCAATATTTTTTCAACACAAAAAAAAAGAAGAGAATAATGCTAGTGATGTTAAATTTAAGATGTTTGGAGGAACTTGGTGACTTGTTTATGCTTTAGGCTTAAATGTATTATGGAACCGATGGACTTAAGCCCTAATACTTGCAAAATAAGGTTGTGGGATTCTCTAATGATTAATTAAGTTAGTAAAGCAACGAGGCTTTTAGAGCCAAGATAGATAGATTATTCTCTGATGCTTTAGGCTTCATCACTTGTTTTGAGTTTTTGGGTCTGTGTTTATCGCGAGCCTGACCTCCTCTTTTGTGTCTTAAATAATTGATTGATTAGGGAATAAATCTTAGGACCACATTTTTGGTAAAAGGTAGCCATGGATTTCATTTAATTTGCTTTCTTTCTAGTGTTAGCTAGGAACTCAAAAAATGAAGCATATTCTCCAATTTATTAGAAAAAGATATTCACATGCTGACATAGAATAAGTTCCAAAGAGGATGTGGTCACACCCTATCACTACGAATATCCAACTTACTTTATGAGAGTACCTCAAGCATTGCAAATTATCAAAATCAAACCAACGTATGCAACTATCAAATAAGATTAGTTTCCAGGAATCTTGAAGGGTATAGCTAATTAACCGGTCAGATCATGAGTTTACTCTCTAAAGATTACTAATTGGAGTCCCACATACCTCAGGGCCACTAGAAAGTTACACGGTCGTTAACTTCAGAGCCTGTGAGATTAGTCGAGGTGTACGCAAGTTAATCCAAACACCCACGTTAAACAACAAAAGAAAAAAAGATTAGGTTCCCCCCTCCGAATCATTTCTTTCTTTCCCCTCATGAAATATAAGTCCTAAAGTCCAGCCTTTTCAAAAGGATTTAGAAATATATCCCACCGTGTATGTTCTTAAAGATTCTAAATAGATCTTGAAGAGTTTTTATAAAGAAACTAGCAATCAGCAAATCAAACGAGAGAGAGAGAGAGATCTAATTAATGCAATAAAATATATTAACAATATTAATGTATAATGATTAATCTTGTTATATAAAAGGATAGTACTGTATGATCGATGAGTTAGGTAGTTTGAAGGAGGTAGCCAGAAAGAAAGCCAAGTAATGGAGCTTAATTAACAATATATAGATTAATTACATTTGCAGTCAAGAAACGGGCCAACTTATAATTAATTCCATAATCCATGTTATTTGATCATCAACACTACAGTCAAAGAGGGAGATTTTTGAAAATTAAAGAGGTAGATTAATTAATACACCCTAGCTAGCCCCAAAAGTCATGGCTTTCTATATATATTTTAGATATTATTATTAATTATATATCATCCACCCTTAAGAATTATGACACACAAACAAGCTTGAGGGCAATAATGACACAGCCATTATTGAATTAACACACTGGCTAAGAAGGGTTCAAGACAACGTTTGACATAAACTAGAGTATTTTTGGTAAGGGTAATCGCATGTGCTCTCTCTCTCTCCCCCACAGAAAAACTAAAGAGAGGATCGATGGTAATGAAAGAAACACATGATGAGGGGCTGGGCTGGCCTAGGTGTGTGCGTGCGTGCGTGCGAGAGGGACAAAAGTTGAGGGAAATTAAGTTGTTATTGATGATGATGAGGATGGTGATGGAGAATGTGGTAGGATTTATTGAGCCTCACATGAATGCACGAGGACACCAGCTGCATCTGCTAAAGGGACGCCTCAAGCCACCGCGCCCACGAGACACTTATGGACTTGTGGGGACTCGTTCTTCTTCTTCTTCTACTATCTATATATATATATATATATATATAATAGTAAAACAAAAATATATTTATCCACTCAACTCAACCTAAATTAATTTGTTAAATTTACGATCCTAATCATGAGACCAGATTAACCCTATATAAAATAAATCAAAACAAATTATGAAACTCAATTCTCAATCAATATAATGTTGGAGGATAAAATTAAAAAAAACAAAACAAGTAACTCCAGTCAATACGGGTTAACCTACCAAACCTATAACTCGATTCATGTGACTGAGATGATTCCATAAAAATCAAATTAAGATAAACTATGAAGCTTAATTTCTAATCAATCTAATATTGAAGGTTGAAATAAAAAAAATTAAACAAAAAAAACATAAAAAAATGACTTGATTTAACCCTGTTAACCTTCCAAACTCGTAATCCAGGTAATGAGACCAGGATAACCTCATAGAAAATAAACTAAAATATATTATGAAGCTTAATTTCAAAATAACCAAATATTAAAAGATGATATTGAATTTTTTTTTTAAAAAAAGATAGAAAAATCCAAGCTAACCACCAAACTTGGGATTCAGATTACGAGATAAGGATAAAAAAATCATTAAAAAATAAATTAAAAAAACTAATTCTTGAAAGAAAAAAAACTATTTAAGTGAACAATACTTTTTCAAAAGGCAAACGATGAATTCCCTCCTCAATTAATTAATTACTGTTAAGATTCATGTATTGTTTTTTTAAAAAAACAAACTTATCATGAT
>Ga0307511_10008262_pt1 | contig 10417 bp, 7 predicted proteins | sample 13_EM_MG_FD_200266 | JGI IMG/M metagenome (GOLD analysis project Ga0307511, IMG submission 200266) | Populus trichocarpa ectomycorrhiza microbial communities from riparian zone in the Pacific Northwest, United States - 13_EM | ecosystem: Host-associated > Plants > Roots > Unclassified | place... | reverse complement strand
CTCGAGTTATTCGGTAGCGCTATCACATACATATGCAATGTCCAAGATGTTTCTGCTGAGCTCAACTTAGGAACTTCACCGGAAGGGGTACAATCTGCCTTCCAAGCAGGCTTAGATTTGGGCATCAGGGCTCGAGCGTACAGCAGCCACCAGAATTTGCCATACAAATATATCGTGGACATTGCATATGTATGTGATAGCGCTATCTAATAACTCGAGTCTCTACGGTATGTATGGTAGGTCATGAGGCGGGGTATTCTGTCACTAGAAACACCACTTCATGCAGACTTCGTACCCGATATCCATTTCATTATCCTAGATCGCTAGTCACCATTTTTTAAATTTTTAAATTTTTTTACTGTTTCTACATAGCTAGTCACCATAGAACACCAAAATTCGGCGAAATGACCTTTAGCCGGAAAACAATAGCCAATAGGTATGTACTCCGTACCGAGAGAGCAAATTGGATCACTAAACGCAGTTCATGCAGACTTCGTATTCGGCAGACAACCTTTCCATTCCATCATCCTGGATATATAGCTACTGTAATTACTCGCAACTAAGACAGCTGTCATGCACGAACGGGCGGCCGGGAGAGTCTTGCATGTACAGTATGTATGTACTATCTTAGACATGGAGGCCCGCATTCAGACTGGCGCTATACCTATTTAGTTACTGTTCGAGACTACCTATTAGCTGGATCCCTTATGTACGTAATCCTAGCAGTTAGTCTAGTTGCACAACCTCTTGTAGATCCTCCCATGTCCAACATCACGTCCATCCGTCTCCTCTCCTCCTCTTCGACTAATTTCGCCATGATCTCTGGTCGACTGCGAGTACAGACGCCCAAGGAAAAAACCCCCAACTAAAATGTCGAGATTGGAGCAAGCAATGCGGCACAAGTACTCCATAAGTGGAAGCTTACAGTCTATCCTTATTTACAGATACCTCATGCCATGCGGCAGTGGGCGTATTAGCCATAAGAATTCGACGTTGTAAAGTGACATTTGTGCCACCATAATGGCGCACCTAGCTGCAGAGTATAAGATGGAACATTAGTCGGGGGAGGGGTAGTCACCATCGGCACCTTTCTCTTTTCTCTTTAGCTGCTTCCTATTGCTTATCTTTCATGTCCATAGGAGAAGGAGGCGGCACGGCTCACAGGTTGGATAATCCGGCGGGGTAGTCACCCCGGCATGCGTGTCCTCGTCATATACATAGTATCAATACGGGTACTGATTCACCCCCCTCCCCCCCAAAAAAAGAAGAGTATAAGATGGGATTGGTCTGGCTGTTGGTGGGCTAACGAGCTCTTTCTGTCTCATATGCCTATGGTCAGTGCGTCTCTTCTTGCAGGTCAATCTCAAGCAATAATGAATTTGCCTGAACCTGTGCTTAATTCTAATATACTCTAGTCGGCCACGCCCTATCGACCAGTCACTCGATATACTATCAAGTGCGCGATTCGGGGATTTCAGGCACTACTCAGTATATGTGCATAGGTAGTAGTCGTCATAGAAGACCACAATTTCAGGGCAACCATTGCCACCTGGAGAAATCGATAGCAAGATGGACATGGCAAAATTCAACTACCGGTACTAGAAAACAAACCATGCAGACTTCGTATTCCCAGAGAGGCCTGGCGCTAGCTTAGTGAAGCGCGCTTGCATTTCGACAAAATGATCATTGAGCGACGATGGCATACCTAGGGCATAGCTATGAAAACCACGGAAACCAGTACCGTTTGCATGAATTTCGGGTGCAGCGCAATAGCCTCTATTGAGATGTATATGTTCATTGCCGTTCCGGGATGGCATATATATTACTCCAGACATATGTAATATAGCGAGTTGAGAGGAAATCGAGTCTACTGTGTTATACATGAGATATATACATAAGAAAAATATATAAAAAAAAATTAAAAAAATATACAAGAAAAGCTCTGCTTGCGTAATGACCTGCTTGCTCAATCCCCTGCTGACTAAATCCCCCACTGACTGAATCCCCCACTTAATAACTTAAACCCATTAGCATTCTCGCATCGAAGAATCTTTGATGGTCCAAATTGACCAACCCATACCATACGTGCAATCGCACCTTCCATGCTTTCTTTAGACTTCAGAGGATAAGCACAAGAATACTTGCTAAAATAATCTTGAATATGTAAAATCCATTGGTATTGTCCACGACTTTGACTTGATTTATTACGTCCACGCGGTTAAAGTGCCGTAAAAGTTCAACAACCTACACCACATATTAAGAAGATTAAGACTCATATGAGCTTCTTGTGATTAATTCAATGATATCTCTCATTTATACTTGCATAGGTTTTGTTCTTACCTGTATGCAATTGCAATAACACATCATGAGTATGTGTGATAACATCAAATACATCATGTTCTAAAACCACTCATTCCTCACAATTATTTTTCCCAGCAATACAATATAAAGCATCGTGGTGTAGCTCATATTCCTTTGATCACAGCTGAATCGCTAACATGTTATTGTTTGGAGCCCTCAAATTCGGGTATTTTTTTTTTTTTTTTTGGAGTCTATACGCCTAATCAGCCTAAGGCTATGCGGCGTCCCCGTTCCCTCCCCTTAAAGGTTCGGTACACCCACGGGAAAACGGGCTACATAAACGTCCTGCCTTCCAAACCAAAGAGATATCTAAGAAAATACCCCCTTCCACCACCACACCCGCTACCGGTCCGTCCCCGAATAAGTGTATGCTTCCGCCTCCACGCCCCTTCCAGCCCTCCCCATACATATATGAATCCTCCGCCTCCACGCCCCTTCCGGCCCTCCCCTATCAAACTAATTCACAAAACAGGAAATCAACGCAGGTCGATTTTAGAGAAAAATGTCTCCACCAAATCAACTGTATAAAATCCCTTCTCGTCCTTTTCCTTCCTGGCCCACCTTGCCCTATCATCCATATCTTCCCATGTACTCCACCTCCGCCCTATATCCTCTCCATTCGTACAGACGAAGGCTACGTGCTTGCCTGTCTCCGCATATCTACCACATTTCCGGCATTCAGGGTCATCAGTTTTTCCGATCTGGTGGCGCCAGGCTTGTAGGTTGCCTTTTCCGGTGCGACATTGAACGTATACGACTCTTGCCTTCCTATTCCATTTAACTACCCTGCCCATCCCCACTCCCTTTACTCTTCTTTCTTCCTCCCTCATCCTCTTCCACGCCTACTTCAAGCCCCCTTCTGTGATCTGGGGGTCTTCGGGGTATAAGTTCGTGGCTTCTTTGGCTAGACGATCGGCTTCCTCATTGCCATGTAATTCGTTATGGGCCTTGACTCATCCGAAAGATACTGCGTTGGGTCCTAGTCTAAATTGCCTTTCTCTTATCCCTTCCATTACTATCTTGAGGTCACGAGTCCTTGCTTTTCCTGTACGACCTGCCTTCTTCACTGCCGCAATTGCTGCCTGTGAGTCTGAAAGGATTAGTACATTGGTTTCGCTTGATGCGTCCTCCAATGCCCCTCTTACCCCGCACACTTCTCCGTCCCACACTGTTGCCAGCTTGCCTAGTGTGCCCCCTTCGAGTCTTTTCCCTCCTTCCATGTACCATCCACCTCCTACCATCACATCCTCGTTCATACTGCCATCAGTGTAGACTCCTATAGTACTGTAGTATTCTCTGGCTTGATTAATGGCTTCAGTCCATGCTTCTGCCTTAGAGTCTGCTTGAGCCTGGAGTTTAACCTCTGGGACCTCCACCTTCTCCACTCTACCCCCATAGCTCAACTTCTCATGTCCCTCCTCTTTCAATACCCCTGCCTTGCTTTGAATTGCCGTTAGGATGGAGGTAAATCCATCTGGGCCGACAGTGTATTCTTGTCCAAAATCATCCCACTCTCTCCCATCTTCTTCATTTTTTCCCTTTTCATTATCAAAGATCAAGTCTTCTAATGCGGTGGTGTCTCGCATTATTTTTCCCATAAGTCTGGCTTGTGCTGCATCCAACACCATTCTCGGAGACTCTACTCCCACAATCTGACTGACCAGCTCTATTCTGGATCCATGAGTCGCATTGACACATTTCTTCAGAGCCTGATATTGCAGTTGCTTGAACTCCTTCTCCCAATCTCTCTGTCCTCTCCAACCCAGTTCTGACCCCCACAGGGCTATTGCTCGGATCATGCCAGTGTAAATCTGTCTCCAGCTGGTGGCACTGATTCCCCACTGCGAATTTCCTAACCTGTTGAATTGTGCGAGCATGGCTCGTACCTTCTTGATTCGAGCTTTCCAATGTTCCTTGAACGTCAGACTTTCGTCCATGATAATCTCCAACCACTTTACCCACTTCACATCCTTGTTTTTCCTCCTCCTCTTTTTTTGTAGGACTAGCCTTTCGTGCTTTGAGTCTTCCAGGGGGAGGTGATTCTCCGCTGCTATCCTATTTACTATTTCATCCGCTTCGTCCAGCATCTCATCCATTTTTATCCCTCGTGCCATAATTCTTTCCCATATTGACACCCCTAGATGTAGGTCATCCACATATGATGGGAGTTCGAGATCGAATGTAGGCCATCGTTTGTTTAACGCCTCCTCCATTTTCGTGATTATTGGAGCCATCCAGATGAGGAAGATCACTGGTGAGAGAGGTGATCCCTGGGGTGCCCCGATATTCGTTTTTCCTTTTCCTCGTACCTTCCCATCCAATTCCAACTCAAACTCTCTTGCTCGGAAGAACTCCATTACCCACGGTATCCACTTCCTGCCTTCTTCCGACTTTTCCAACTCTCTAATCACATCTTCCTCTCTTACATTCTGGAACCCTCCTTTCACATCCCAGAAGTTCCATCCCACTGCTCCCTCCGCCGCCATACATCTCTGAGCCCTCGTTACCACGCTTAGCGCTGCTTCCGTGGCCGACCTGCCTTTAACCGATCCGAATTGGTGTCTATGTAGGAGACCTGACTCCTGGAGTCTATCTGCTACCACCTTTTCTCCTAATTTGCCAATGCAATTGATTAGGTTGATGGGTCTCCAGCCTTTTGTTTTACTGTGGTCCTTCCCTGGTTTTGGAATCATGACTACCTTGGAATGTTGCCACTCCTTTGGTATTCTTCTGTTGATCAGGTTCTCCGCCACTTCTCGAACGAGCTCTGAGCCTAGCTTGAGATCAAGTACTCGTTTGATTAACTTGTACCCAATTCCGTCTGGTCCTGGTGCTGACTTGTTGGACGTTCCAGCTAGGGCTTTCCTTACCAGCTCCTCCATCTTCTCTTTGCTGATACCAGTCGCCCCCGGGTATCTTTCCCTTTCTTCCTCCTCCTCGTCGACTTTCCTGCCTTCATTTCTCCACCCGAAGTGGTCTCTGATCAGGCTGTTTTTCTTTTCGTTATCCGTTTTGAGGGGTGCTCCTGTCGTGTCTGTTAAGTCTCCCATTGTGGCCTTGAGGTGCCACGGGTCCTTGGCCCACTTGACGATTTCCCATGGATCTTTTTCTCCATTTTCTTCACATAAAGCCTGCCAACACTCTTTCTTTTTTTCCCTGACTAACATTCTCATCTTGTCCTTCTCCGTCTTCCACCTTTTGATCCTTGCCGCTTGGTCCAAACTCCGGTTTGACCCTTTCCCTCTCCTGGCATCCCAAGTGATCTTCAACTGTTCCGATAGTTCCTCATCCCACCATCTCTTGGATTTTTTGGTGATCCGCATGGTGCTGCAACAGGCTTGTCGGAGCATTTTCAGTTTATCGTATGAGGTATTTCCCTCTAGTTCTTCATACCAGTGGAAATCCCCCTTTTCTTCATCTTCTTCCGCCATTTCCAGCTCCACTCCGAGAATATCCCAATCAATCTTTTCCCTAACCACTTCCTCCAACTTCCCGTTCCAGTCAATTTCTGCCATGGTGGCCCAGTGGTCAGAGAGGAATTTGTCTGACTTGACTTTCGGCCAGTTCTTGGGTCCTCTGCTAATGAAGAGGTCGATCCGGCTTTGCTGTCTTCATCCATTGACTATTCTTTCCCAAGTTGGTCCGTCATATTCCCCCCCAATCTCAAAACCCTTTTCCACCATCCACTCCTCCATGTCTTTTCTTCTCGTGTCATCTTTATTGAGGGCGTCCCATGCCTGGTTGTGTGCATTCCAGTCTCCCACTAAGCAATCAGCTTCGTTTAGACTTTTGAGCCACGTCCTCCACACCCCTCCCGACAATTTTCCATCTGCATAAATCCCACCTAGCTTGTGGCCCTACACCTCCATCAAGGCTAGTCTCTTATCTTCTCTAATAACTTTCACCACCCCGTCCATTTTTTTCCTCCAGTATACCATTGTTCTCTTCCCTTTTTCCACCTTCGACCCTAATGTATATGAGCGGTGAGATTGTGTCCCAGTCCCTTTCTTATCCACCCATGCTTCTGCGACAAAAACAATATCGATCCTCCTCTTTTTACACCATTCCAGAAACGTATGTGTGCCCTCGCACTGTCCTGCTACGTTCTGGTAAGCCACGCGGAGGCACTTAGAATAGGTGTTTTCCTAGTCCCGGTTGTTCGTCCGGAGACCAGTCTGACTTCTCTACCGGCTTCTGTGCATTTGGACCGAAACGATCTGGGGTCTATTCTTCTACATCGTCGTCCAACACCTCCGAGATTCTTGTGCTGGAGGGTCCTGGAGTGGCTCCCCCGGTTGTCTTTTGGGCTGGCTTCTTCCAGACGTTCCATCCCTTTTTCCTCTCAACCTTCTCAAAGCCGTCCTTATCTGTCTTCACCTCCTCCACCTTTCTTTTCTGGGTCTGTTGGCCATTCTCATTTGCCCCAACTACCTCTGAGTTCCTCTTCTGACCTCCGGAGATGCGCGCAGATGCGGCTCTGCTCGCTGAAGAGCAACTTTCCCTCTTGTGCCCCCTTCCTTCACAATTATAGCATATCACGTTGGACCAGTGTTGGCCCTTGTTGTTGTTGTTGTTGTCCTTGGTGTTGGTGTTGGTGTTGACCTGCGTGGAGGTCTTTTTCTCAATCGTCTTTCCCTTCTTCTCCTCCTTCTTTTGTGGTGATGGGGAGTGTTTAAATTCTCCCATCTTGTTCGTGTCCATCATCTGGACCTGCCTTCATACCCGTTCCCACATGACCCCCTTTTCGACCAACTTCTTCGCCTCCGTATGGTCTGCTGCATCGAAGGTTAAGCCAGTGGTCCTAGCACCTCCCCATAGTTTCGGGAACCGATGTCCTGTCTTCATATGCTTGTTTTCCTCTCTCAACTTCTTTCCAATATCCCTTCTTCCCCTTGCTACCTTCGATGGTGCTGCTGGCATCAACATCCTGACGACTTTCTCGTCCTCCATCCATGCATTCAGCATGTCTCCCTTGGCTCCAAAAACGGCCGTCAGGCATTCTGTCACCATCGTGAGTACCTCTTGCTTGGTGCAACCTTCTCCAACCTTGCTGATCGTCCACTTCGACTCGTCGTCCTGGGAAGCCTTTCCAATTTCCACCATGGTATGCCATGGGATGGTGTTGTTGGTGATTGCCTTTTCTCGGAGTAAGGCGTTGACTTTATTAACTCCATCCTCGACCTCCACCTTCCGCCTTCCGTCAAATAGTTGCATGTGTGCCAAGATTATCTTGGCCACCTTTAGCACCTTGTTTCCTACCACAACCCTCTTCTCTCCTACTTTGCTCTCAGGAACGACCTTCCCTTCGGCCTCCAGCTTATCTTTCATTGTAATTGCCTCTTTCAGTTTTTCCCCCGCTGATACAATCTCCGCTGGTGTTACGGCTTGCTTCGCCTTTGCTGTCAGCGCCTCGATCGTGTTGTTAACACTCTCCCAGGCGGCTAGCCTCCCCTTCCAAACCGCGTCCGCTTGAGCTGCCACCTCCCTTGCCTTCTTATCTTCCTCTTGGTCCTTTTTTGTCCTCTCCGCCTGTGCCTTCTTATCCAGTTCAATCTTCTTGATCTGTTTGGCCTTCTCCGCGTTCTTCTCTGCCTCCGCCTTCTTCTGCGCTGCCTGTCTCTTTGCCTGTGCTTGATCCTCTACCGACCCTGCTCCACTGAGACATGCTAATATCGAGACCTATTTGGTCAACTTCTCAAGTTGAGATTCAATCCTTGACATGTCTCCGGTATTGACTTTGGGCGCCTCATAAAAGGTCATCGCAGCCTCTGCCATATCGATGGCATCTACTTCACTCCTGCCGGTTCTCATTTCTTCTTTCAATTTCTTCCAACCTTTCCCCTCTCCAAGTCCTCCGGAATAGAGATCCGCCTCAATCATCCACCCAGCTGCCAGCACCTGACCTTTGGCCGTCCTATAATCTTGTGCCGACTTCCACCACTTCTTTCCCTTTTCCAACTCACTGATCACTGTCATCACCCTTCCGTTCAACATAATACAGATGATTAGATCTGTAAGGGTTCTATTGTCGCAGGGTCGGTTCCATGCGATTTCCCTCTCTTCCCCTTCCTCGCCTTCCATTTCCTCATTTTCCTCCTTGTCTTCCTCGCATCCCGCATTACCTGTTCTCATTTCCTTCGCCACCCTCTTGACTTCCTCATATGACAGCTTTTTTACCGCATGTTTGCTGACGTTTAAACCCTCAGGGGTTTTCCCTGCACCTCGATCCACCTCCATCTTGACGACTGGTACTGCGGGTACCACCTCCGCTGTCGCCATCGGTCTGTTACCCTTAGTGCCGGTAAAGTTGGCCATAAGTGGCTTTTTCCAGTACCTATCGAGTAGTTGGTCCCTCGTGAGGGATTCATCTGGGATGGACTCATCATCCGAGTCCATATCGTTATCGGAGTCTGGTATAACAACCTCCGCTGCAGTCTTAATAGACTGTTGTGTTGCTTCCTGACTCCAACCCCTCTGACTGTCCTCCAATTTCCAACTAGGTGGGTGGGTCGCAAACAAATTAGACCTTACCTCATCGAATTTTCGAGGCTCAGTGGCTTCCTCGGAAATTTCTATCTTCTTTTGCAGCATGTCGAGGGTGACCCCTCCCCTGGTCAATTTCCCCTTCCCTTTCTTCGCAGACTTTTTCCTCATTACTTTGTTCTCTGACTCCATGTCTTCGTCCTTCTCCAAGGCTTCCTCGATCCTTGCTAGCTGAACTGCTGGAGTACCTGTCTCCTTTCTCATCCCTCTCTTCGGGGTAGACAAATTGAGTTGATAACCCATGTCGTCTACCGGCTCTCCCGAGGGTTTTAGTGGTCTGATCACAATAGACTCCAGAACCTCGTCCAATGTTTCCATCATCTGGTGTTGGACATCTAATCCCTCCATCGATCCATTCGCAGCTTCGTCCTGGATCACCAACCCCCTGTTGAGGAGTTCGATTGCCCTTTCTACCGTAGTGTCACCTATGACCTCAAAGGTTTCTTCGTCTCCTGTTCCATTCCTCTCGATGCTGGTGACTGCTAACTCCAAGGAGCCTTCACCTGAGAATTCCTTGCATTGTCTAGCAGAAGTAGACGCTGCCGTCGCAAGAGCGACCTCTCCTCCAAGCTCCTGAAACTTGGGTATCGCCATCCAGTTCGTAAGATTCTCCAAAGTGAGCTGGCGTCTCACCTTGAGATCTCCTTCTCCATCAGATTTGAGTAGTAATTTGGTACTACCCTGGCCCCAGTCTTTGACTGGGCCAAAGACAACACCCCTGGGGTGCGGTGCCATGTTGAAATTTACCAACGAGACTCGATCTCAGAATAAATTTATTCTAAGAGAGTGAGAGCTGGTGATTGGTATATTAGAACAGGGATAAGTGCAAGGTTCTGGGTTACGTAGCAACGGTTGCTACCTAGTGGGCAGAGGCTTGTTGAAACTATTGTGGCAGTTGCGCGGCTGAGCCGTAGAAACTGATGGAATCGCAGAGAATTGGTGTGGGTGGACCGGACCAATGTAAATTGGGGCAGTTGCCACGTAGGTTCGTTAGCGGAAAATCGCTCACTTTTGAGCAGAAAAGTTCAAAAACTTTACCCTCGAGGGGATTTTGTAGTTTCGCAAATGGAGATAAATAAAATAGATCAAGTTGCTCGTAAGAGCGCGCTGAGTAAAATAAGTCAAAAGCCGACGTCGGGGTGGTCCTGGTTGTTGAGTTCTCGTAATCGCTCAGTCTGTAAGTCTGGGCCAAGTTAGTAGAGGAGTTCTGTAAGGAACTCGGCTCTACCAACGTGGTTATGAGGTCTCAAGCGCGCCCACTAAGTCCTATACAGGATTATAGTAGGTGGCTAAGAGGTTGTTGAGTGTAGGGTTGGTTGGGGATCAAGGGGTGAAAATGGACAAGAATATTACCAGTGTAGCTTGTGTATTTCTGAAGTAGCTAGACGAGACTGCCTTCCACGAGAACTGTCCTCTCTAAGGCCGTGGAATTCAGATCTTTAATAGATACTGAGTTCCTAAGGCAATGAGTCCATTTGGACTCATACTAGGCAACAGTAAAGACTCATTATGA
>Ga0307511_10008259_pt1 | contig 10419 bp, 5 predicted proteins | sample 13_EM_MG_FD_200266 | JGI IMG/M metagenome (GOLD analysis project Ga0307511, IMG submission 200266) | Populus trichocarpa ectomycorrhiza microbial communities from riparian zone in the Pacific Northwest, United States - 13_EM | ecosystem: Host-associated > Plants > Roots > Unclassified | place... | reverse complement strand
GAAGTCAAGAAATTTCATGTTTAAGCACACACGATTGTTCTTTAGTTTTGTTCCCCTTTTATTTTAGAGATGGGCGCTAGACAGTGATGAGTCTGCATGTCAAAGCTTGAAGTTAAATCATCCGGAGACACATGTGAGTGTGCCTGATCTACCATTTGATCACTGCTAGTTCTTCTGTAAAAAAATGGAATTGTATGAGATATATGATGGTCTTAAATATAGGTTAGGAATGAAGCTGCCGAGGATTTTCTTGAACTATTGAAGGAATGGCAAAAGCTATGCAAACGTTATGCGGTCAATGATGTAGGAAGGACACATAAGTCACGGTCAATGGCATCAAGTATGTCAAAACAAAATAAAAATTCTTCAAATGATGATGATATTGCTTCTGGTGAATATGAAGTCGCTAGGCTTGTTGACATTTGTTATGGGAAGACCGATAAGAGAGGAAAGCGTGGGCTGAAATTTAAGGTACTTCATGACAATTGCCATTCTCTAAATTTCTGTTAGTTCACTGCATAAGACATCATCTTTCATACCCCAAACTTTATAATTAATGGGATGTTAATTTTTATAACTGCTTTTCAGGATCAATTCGCATTAAATAAATAAACGATTCCAAATGGTTGTTATTAAGGGAAGTCCTTGTCTCGTGCTTTTGAGAGTCAAGCTGATGATCTTGATATCATTTTTAGCATTAAAAATATAAACTGATAAGTTTGCAAAAGAATAGAACATATTGTATTAGAAGAATTTTGGACTTTGTGTTGATATATAGCATTAATAAGTAAAATTAGTGTTTAAGTACCTATCCTTTTTCCTCTCAAATTTTTAATTGTGAAGTTTACTTGGGTTTTGACTACTTTCTGCTTAAGTCTACAAGCATGTTCCCTAAATAATTTTTGAGGTCAAGTATTAGAACATGTTTAAAATAAATGGTAAAAAAGGCGTGAAATTGCACGTTTAAATAAATGAAACTTTGTTTTCTCTTAAACATCATGGTTCATAATTCATATTCATTTTTTGTTTGATATTGTAGTTTGGTGAAGATGATTTTCTACTCATAGCTATTTCGTTAGGTGCACTGGAAGGGTTATAGTACCAGTGAAGATTCATGGGAGCCAATTGAAGGCTTAAGGTATGCTTTTTAGAATGCAATATTTCTGCTTGACTCTGTCCAATATTACCTATTGATTTGAAAATTTTCAGTAACTGTGAACATTCTATACGGGATTTTGTAAGAGAGGGGTTCAAATCCAAGATCTTGCCACTTCCTGTGAGTTCTCTTTCACTGTTGCTACAAGTTGGGATGCTGTCTAAACTTTTATACCAGCATTTTCCTAATGAATCAATATGTACCAGGGTGATGCTGATGTGATTTGTGGAGGTCCTCCATGCCAAGGGATTAGTGGCTATAATCGCTATAGAAATGTTGATTCTCCACTTGCTGATGAAAGAAATATTCAGATTGTAGTCTTCATGGACATAGTGCAGTTCTTAAAACCTAAATATGTGCTGATGGAAAATGTAGTTGACATCCTTAGATTTGACAAGGCTTCGTTTGCTAGATATGCTTTAAGCCGATTGGTGCATATGAAATACCAAGCAAGGCTTGGCACTGTTGCAGCTGGTTGTTATGGTCTTCCACAATTTCGGCTGCGTGTTTTCTTGTGGGGAGCTCATCCCAAGGAGGCAAGTTTCATAATTCATGGTGTCAATCATTATGATATTTTATAGTGAGCTTGACCCATTCATTTCCCCAAAACTTGTATTTAGAATAAGTCTATAAGAAGACCATTTAAAATAGAAGATGGCATGAACAACCATTCTCACGTGCTGTAAGTAATCTTCATTGGTCAAGTCAACATGAAATTTCAATTGCTAAAAGACGTAACATTCATCAGGCATATATGACAGTTTGAATATCTTGATCTCTTTGTGATGTTAAATGACCATCTAATTGTTTTGTTTCTTTCTTTTCCCCTGCAGAAACTGCCTCAATTTCCACTTCCTTCTCATGATGTTATTGTCAGATATTGGCCTCCACCTGAGTTTGAGGTATCAGTTTTCTTTCACGAAGGTCTGAAATCACATTTATCTGCAGCCTATAGTTAGTTGATGATTTGATTGGTTATTGCAGCGGAACACTGTTGCCTATGATGAAGATCAACCTCGTGATGATCTAGAAAAAGCCACAGTTCTTCGTGATGCCATTTCAGATCTTCCAGATGTAGGTTCACTGTATGCTGTATTTCCATTTATTGATGGACAACTTTTGTAATTCTATTTTACTCTCATCTTACTTGATGTTAAAGGTCACAAGCCATGAAACCCGTGAGGAAATGGCATACGACAAGCCTCCAGAAACTGACTTTCAACAATTCATAAGGTCAACAAGAAACGGTAATGTGATTACTCTTAAATTGCAAAATTTGGTAATATTAATAGTCTCAATTGCTATACCAGAGGCATCACAATATTATCTTTTGTAAATGTAAATGTGGATACGGTTGGACTGTGAAAATCCAACTGTCTAAATTTGGGTGATGAAATAATTGAAATTTTAGTATTACTATGACAAGCGACTTGCATAATTAGATTTTGAGCTTATCTTATCTAGAGTAGAGCCATCTGTAAATTATATAGTTATATATCAGTAATATAGGGATCCATCTCAACTCAATTAACTAAGTGGTAGTTTAATAAGCTGAAGTTCCTATATATACAATTTCTTCCATCTATGGGAAATCTTTTGTTTTTTACTGTTTAAGGCTACACCAGTGCCTCTCTACATTCAAGCTGGATATAGGCTAAACCATCTCAAATGGTCCTCTTTTATCTTCAATTGGTTCTCATGGTAATCCAATTCCTTCTTGTCTTCGTTCTCTTCGATTTTCCATCTCAGTTATGCTTATTGAACATGATGATTATGTCCGACAATTTCTAGTAAGAAGCATAATTGGTCAAATGGTGAAAACTTCCATCTTAGTGGGTTCTTAGGATCACATAGTAATCTAGTTGTGCATCTGGAGTTCAACCGTCTTGCTTTGACTCTATAGCTAACAAGCACCTGCCAATTTCTAAGAAGCATTTGCAAATTCATTGCTTATATTCCTTGGGATAATTTGCTCTCAAGCTGCAGAGATAGTAATGGTCTATGAGAAAGTAAACGACTGAATATGTTTATGGTTTCTTTTGACCATTCTCTTCCTTCTTACTTCCCCTTGATTTACTTTTTGTTCTTTTATTCCACATCTTGTCCCTGTGAGTTCTCGTTCATTATGAGTGTGTGTACTAAATGTTTAACATTACCAAAAATATAATAAAATGAGGTAGCTATGAAATAAATTAAACTTTTCATCTCCATTTTTTGGGTTATTAAATAAATTAAACTTTTAGAACATTTTCACATTAGAGAAGTTATAAAACTTCAGCAGTAAACCAATAAAATAATGTGGCAAAACAGAAAAACTTGACCATCTTGGTTCTCTTTACCTTTCATGCCAAAAGTTCTATATGCTAAATGAAAGAAAAGCAAAATGCATGTCAAGATTCAGAATTTAACAGTATAGATCTATTCAAATTGCAGGGAACCTTATCCTAACAATGTTTCATGGGGGCCAAATTTGAATTTTTTGGATTTTTTGAGACCTATATTTGAGTTTGGTGGCTGTCTGACTCCTTTGTTGCTTTTTGCAAACAAGCTTATGCCTTTCATTGTCTTAACGTGACTGTTTAATCTCAACCCTATAGTCTCGTAAATTGTGAGAGATAATGACAAATACTGGCAATAAAGTAGTGACAAATTCTTGTGATAAAGTTGATGGGTTTGGAGCTCAATCAAAAGTAGTCTATGAACGATTTTTTTTGTAAAATTTAATTATATGGTGATTTTGTTTCTATTTCCACACTGCATGAGCACCTGAAAAATGGACTCTTAGGTGGCTCAACCATAGATCTGTACATCTTCTCTTTGCATTTAGATCTACTATTGCTATAGATAGATATGATACTCTCTCCTTTTTGTTTAAATTGTTGCATTGCATAATAGTTATAGGATCAATTCCTTTGCATGCATTTAAGTTAACATATTCTCCTTCTTTTCCTATATGCTGCTAAAGTTACAATATGTTTATTAAACTTGTTTCTGCTTGATTTGAACCCTTTTGAGTTTGGACTCTAGGTTGCTTTCCCACTATTCAACTTTCAATTAACTCGAGCTCTCTTTTAATCTACTAGAGTTGTTGCCACAAAAAGTTCAAGTCACAGTGTGTGATCTGGAATATGCTTAATTTTTTTTATCCATCATCAGAGCAAAAAGATAAAGATTCATAGCAGGTTTTGCTGTTGGTTAATAATGATAAGATTTAAAACTGTGTTTTCCCCAATTGTATTCATGCAAGTAACTACCATATTGTACATATAATTTTATCACAATTTTATGAGTTCTTTCCAAACTGGAGTGTCAGCCAGATGGAAGAATGAAAATCGATCTCCTATTTAAGGTTGTCAGCTTTTGGACCTTACATTTGGTGAAACATGCATTTGTATATTTTAAAAATAAGTTAAAACTTTGGGAGAGTTCATGGAGCTAATTGCTGACTACATAATTGTTTTTTAATCTCTCTTCTGGCTCTGTAGAGATGACTGGTTCTGAGCTCAGTGGAACAAGAATGATCAATTTGCTATATGACCATCGTCCTTATTCATTAACTGAAGAAGATTTTGCTCGAGTTTGCCAAATTCCTAAAAAAAAGGTTGGATAAATATGGATTCTGTGGATTGGTATGCTGAGATTCATTCCTTGATTTTCTTTCTCATGTAGAAATTCTTTTAGGGAGCAAATTTCAGGGACCTACCTGGTGTGGTTGTAGGAGCTGACAATGTTGCCCGGCGGGATCCAACGGAAGAGCAAATGTTGTTGCCATCCGGAAAGCCCCTGGTTAGTGCTTTATTGCATTTTCCTTTGACAGATCGACTCTTTTTTTCAGTTAATGATTGTGAAATAAATTGCAGATAGGAATGCATGTTTTAACTTATTTTCCTGCATTTCGAATTATGCAATGAAATGATCTATAGTTTTACAATTATTGTCTCCTAAACTCTTACTTATTCTGTTATAAGAAAAGTTAACTAGAGATGGTTAAATAGTTCTGTAGATTCATTGTGCTCCAAGATATATACGTGAATACTTCTAAACAACAAAATGAAGGGAATTTGCAGTCAATTTGGCAGCCGGCCTCAACAATGGAAGAGAAAGCATTGATACTTGATCAATCCTTTCTGTGCAGCCAGCTCCAAACACACTTTAATGGCTTCAAGTTGGGTTCAAGATCATGTCTTGTCCCTGCCAAATTAAAAAAATATTTTCCCTCAACCAGAACTATCACTCACATTTAAAGACTAACCACCTGATCATTACTGTTAATAACCGTTTGGAAGGAAATCAACAGTCATATTTTGATCTCTTTTCAGCTAAACATCCAAATTGCACTTAGTAAATACCTGTTTATTGTTGGCGGGCAAGAAATAATAGAATAAAACATATCAATCCCATGTTTATTTCTGAAATATACTTTAGCATACAAAAAATGATTTGGACAAGGGGGAAAAGAACAGATAAGGTAAATGGGATTTGAAGTACTAAAATATTTCATAAAGCTATTGGGAGGTGGTTAAACAAAACGAGGTTGTTGTAAGGAACAGGAACAGACCAAAAGTTATTGAAATTTGTTGACTGGGTGAAAGGGACTGCATTATGGCCGTTGTAAATTAGGACTTTGATGTCATGCTTAGTGGGTACTGGCACTCATTTAAGTCGTGTTTTATTTGCTTGTAGGTACCTGATTTTGCCTTAAATTTCGAAGGAGGAAAGTCTAGAAGGTTACAGTTTTTCTCCTGTTTCCTCTCTTATAAATTTTTTTCAAACATTTTAAAGATCTGAGTATCTGTTTAGGCCATATGCGAGATTATGGTGGGATGAAACAGTGTCGACTGTTGTTACTTTTCCGGATCTTCACAGCCAGGTCCCTCCTTGCTCTTGTTTAAGCTTATAATCATATATTTTTTTATTGTAATAACTCTTCATGCATTTGTAGGCGGTGATGCATCCAGAGCAAGATCGAGTTCTCACCATACGAGAATGTGCTAGGCTGCAAGGTTTTCCTGATTATTATAGATTCTGCGGGACAGTTAAACAAAGGTGAGTATATTTCTTCAGAAAATTTCTATTTTTTTCCTTTCTCAAAAACATCTGACAGCGTCTGTGTGCATACTTTTGAAAAGAAAAGGAAGACATTTTTTAACCAGTGAACCACCTTGAGACTGACCTAGTGCTCATAGCAGGTCATTTGAAAATTGATTCAGAAAGAAAGAAACAGAAACCCAATCAGAACTAGTGAAAGCCTGTCAAAACAATCTGGTTTGACTGGATGGGTCCGAGTGGCACCAGTCTAAAATCTTTGGATAAGAGTTGTGGAGAATGATAATTGTCACTTGACATTAGACTAATTTAGCATGTGTATTAGTTATATTCCTTTGGTTGTTCCTAATACATGTTAACTTAGGTTTTTAGTTATACCTATTATATGTTTCCATTGAAGTTATTATTATTATTATTTTTTTAAAATTTCATTAAGGACTTAAAAACTTAATATATCAACAATCTATCATTACTTTGGCATAATTATAGGCTAATACATATAGTTTAGATGCTAGCTTAACTCAAATAATTTCTAGTTAAACAAGCGGGTTGACCAATTACCTGCCAGTTGACCCCGTTGCTTGATCACCCAATCTGTTTTCAAAACAACAGCTGTTGCAGGTGCTGTTTTTCCCCGGGGACAAATCAGCACATCAAAACGATCCAAAAACATAAAAAAAAAATTAGCAAAAAAAAAAATTGAATTTTTTGAAAACATGGGTTGGCCCGCGTTTCCAAACGGGGTCATTCCGTTTGTTCTTTTGCATTTGCGGTGTAAAAAACGCAGTTAGGTGTTTGGTAATACACCAAACTGCGTTTTATACTGTGGTGCCCACCAAAAAATTGAGTTTGAAACGCAATTTTTATGAAGCAGTTTTTACATGTTTTTTTTATTGAGTTTTGTAAAATTCTGTTTGTTTTTGCGTTTTAGCAACTGCTTTTGGATTTCTCAAAAGGTTTTGAATAATAGCGAGGCTGAAAGTTGTGCCCTGTTTATATGCTTTAGAACAGTGGTCCAATCGATGTTTGCACAGCCCTGCTAGTTTTGGCTAGTGAATTTTGTTTCCATAACTGGTTCTTTGAGTGATGAAATTGCTATTTCCTACCTCCTATAAAGTGTATACACTGTCCTGTTCTCAATCTCTTATGTCTATGTATGCGTGGGCGTGCAGTGACGGCAGTAACGAGCATGGTGTTTATATGACCAGCTTCTGAACTTTTTTGCAGGTATCGTCAAATTGGAAATGCAGTTGCAGTTCCTGTAGGTCGTGCCTTGGGATTCACGTTGGGGATGGCATTTCAAAAACTAAGTGGGGATGATCCGCTAATGACATTACCTCCCAAGTTCTCTCACTCAACTAACCTTCAATTAGCTAAATCACTGTTTCAGAAGGCTGAATAATATTTACTCGCACCGCAACCTTTCAGAAGGCGGAATAATATTTTTCCACACCGCAACTCTGTCATCCATCTCATTACACGCGGCATTAACGACGAGTTTTGCTTGCTGGGCTATTCCTTTTTCCTCGATCTTTTCTACCGGGAGAGGCAAGCTCGTGTCATTTTTTCATTGTAATTGGATATCTGATTTTTTGCATAAAGAAACTCATTGAATATCAATGAGAAATTTGTAGTTCGGATTTATTGTTTCAATAAAACGCCTGATGGCAACTGGAAAAAAAAGGTGTGTTCTTGTCAATTTGTGAGTATTTATGGAGCCCCAAATTATAAAGAATGTTTATAAGATATTCTGTTCAAAGTTGAAGGACACGATTACTTTTTATTGATATCGGCTCACTTTATGGCTGCGGATTAACTGGTTTACCATCAAAATTTGATTTCTTTTTTTACTTCAAATTCAATTGATTTTTTAGATTGTTTTTTTTAGTGTCTTGGATCGTTTATCACACTCCACTCTTGAATGTACGGTGAAATTATTATTTGTTGAGTTTGGCAAAAATGTTTTATTTATTGATTTGTTTATTCATGTATGTGCATGTATTCTTTAGATCCAAAACAAAATGTTATATATATATATATATTTTACCCTTAATAAAACCTTGATAAATTTTTTTTAATAAGCTATATATATTACGTTCCATATAAATACGGTGGATGGTAGAAGTATGCCTCCATTCTAGATAATTTTTGCAGTCTTTTTTCTTCTAATAATTATTCTTTTAATGGGCTGCATGCTTTATTTAATAGAAATTGGGTATAAAAAAATAATTATATGAGCACGATGTAAATAAAGGACTGAGAATTAGCTCCAATGGAAACGAAGATTTGGAAGTTGGAAGGGCTTTTATTGAGACATATTTCCCATTTTTTATGTACTTCCATCGACATTTCTACTTTTACCAATACTGCGACAAACCAGAAAGCTAACCCCTAGGAGTCCCAAAATCAATTACATTAAAAATAAAACATTAAAATTCCCAAAATCAATGACATTATATTTACCGTGTGTATAGATTTATTGCATTGTAGATTACTAAATTGCAATATTTTCTTTGCCCTCCATTCCAAAAAACAAATGGTACAATCGTATTTTCAAAGGTATCTATTTATCATTATACAATTGATCGTGGTTCTAATGGTCCATCACTTTTTCTTTTTTTTTACGGTTAGATAACATTATTGTCCTTAAATGATATTTTTATAATGGCTCTTTCATTATAATTTATTTTTAATAGGAGTAAATCAGTATTTTAACAAATAAAATAATAATAAAAAAGTGGTTGGTGCGTGCTATGCATGTGTCAGCAAGTGGATGTTGTCCGCACTCTTCGGGTGACACGTGTTGTGTCTTACAGTGGCAAAAAATTCCCAACCATCATGTAGTCTGAAGCATCCAATGGAGGTGTAGTTGATGGGGTAACGCATGTAGTCAAATTTGCAGTAGTTCAGCGATGGCAATGTTATATATTATTGATCACAAGTTCACAGGTTTAATGAGTTTATCTACTGATTGGATATGTTTTTTTTTGTCCATTAATTGTTTTGTTTTTAAATTTCATCATTCAATATTGGATTAGTTGAGAAATAAAATGCATGGTTTATTTTTATTTACTTTCTATAGGGTTATCATTGTCTTAAATAACTGTCTATTTTTAGATTGATGCTCAATTTTGTGAGTATATATTTTTATCATATAATTAAATAAAAAAAGTTTATAAAAAAAGTTATTAAACTCAATAGAGTCCATGAACCGGGTCACGGGGGACTGAGGTTGACTTAATTTATCATTGTCTCAATATTTGTTTTTTTAAAAAAGTTACTATCTTGAAGTTTTTTTAAAGCTAAGCCATGTTTCTACCAGATATCAAGATTGCATTTGGACCCATGAAATCGATCGATTTAATTCGAGCTAGCTCCCATGAGGTTTAATTGAAAATTTGAGTTAGACAAAGAGCTGTGTCAGGAGGTTTTAAGATTGAACCATATGACAGGTTTAATAACACTATCAAAAAGTTTTCACGCTCTTAATATCTTTTTTACATTTAAAAATTATAATTCGATCCGTGGAATGACTATTTCACAACTAATGACTAGGATTTCTATACTAGAAAATTGAGGTGTGTGCAGAGTTAGAACATGTTTGGGAACGCGGTGCAAACCGCATTCCCAAAAAATTTAATTTTTTTTTGCTAAAATTTAATATGGTTTGTACGTTTTGGATCGTTTTGATGTGCTGATGTCAAAAATGATTTTTTAAAAATAAAAAAACATCATAGGCATGCATTTCGGCACAAAAAGTTATTTGAAAAGCAACCGCTACCACACTGCTAAGCACCCTCATATGAGGATCCATGTTGGACAAAGCCATGATGATTTTGAATTTTAAAAAATCCATTCAGAAAAAGATTAAAAGCAAAATAAATAGAAATCATAAAAATAAGGATCAAATTTGATTAAACAAAACATAAAAATTAAATTCTAAGGGATGAAATTGAAAAACAAATAAATCAAATTCGATATAATTAAAAGATTGAGGACCATTTTGCAAGGCTAACACACATTTTGAGGTGGAGGAGAGAGAAAAGATGGGGAAGGAGAAAAATTATCGTCGGAGCTCCTCCATGCTATGGATGCAGACATGTGCCACCCCACCATGTAGAGGGTGACGTGTTGCTTCAGACGCTGCCCTATAAGTCTACCAGTGGCCACCAGGAGGTGCCGCACGGGCTGCTTAAAGGCGCAGATGCCTTCCTCTT
>Ga0307511_10008258_pt1 | contig 10421 bp, 11 predicted proteins | sample 13_EM_MG_FD_200266 | JGI IMG/M metagenome (GOLD analysis project Ga0307511, IMG submission 200266) | Populus trichocarpa ectomycorrhiza microbial communities from riparian zone in the Pacific Northwest, United States - 13_EM | ecosystem: Host-associated > Plants > Roots > Unclassified | place... | reverse complement strand
GACTTCCGCGCCCGGCACGGCGACGTGGTGCTGAAGCCCCTGAACGGCCGCGGCGGCTCGGGCGTCACCCGTCACCTGGCCGACGATCCGAACCTGTCGGCGCTGCTGGAGATCCACGCCGAGCTCGCCCGCGAGCCGGTGATCGTCCAGAAGTTCCTGCCGTCGGTGACCAAGGGCGACAAGCGCATCCTGATCGTCGACGGCGAGGTGGTCGGCGCCATCAACCGTGTGCCGCAGAAGGGCCAGATTCGCTCGAACATGGCGGTGGGCGGCACGCCGGAGCCGGTGGACCTGACCGCCCGCGACCGGGAAATCTGCGCGGCGATCGGGCCGGAGCTGAAGGCGCGGGGCCTGATCTTCGTCGGCATCGACGTGATCGGCGATCATCTGACCGAGATCAACGTCACCTCGCCGACCGGCGCGGTGGCCCTGAAGCGCTTCACCGGTATCGATGCCACGGACGTGATGTGGCGGCGGATTGAAGCCCTGCGGGCGGACGCTTAGGCTGTTGTAGAAGAGACGCCAAGAAGTCACGGAAACGTCTAGGTTTCCCAGAAGTTCACTGTTCGTTCGCGGTCTGGCCAAAGTTGCCGCGGCGGCCTGTGGATAACTCGTTCTCCGAAAAAGGTTTCCGATCGTGCGCTTTCCCTAGCGGCCGGTGGCGGCTGCGCAGCGCTTGACGGTTCTTCATTTGTTCTTGACGCCGCGCCGGTCGCGTGGTGGCGTGCCGATAGGGTTCGGCTGAGGGGTGGGCATGGCGGCGCGGGTGGTGACCCTGGCGTTCAGCGGCGTGGAGGCCGTGCGCGTCGACGTCCAGGTGCAGTTCACGTCCGGTGAGCCGAAGTTCTTCATCGTCGGGATGGGCGACAAGGCGGTCTCGGAGAGCCGCGAGCGGGTACGGGGCGCCTTCATGGGCATGGGGCTGGCCTTGCCATCCCGTCGGATCATCGTGAACCTGGCGCCCGCCGACCTGCCGAAGGAGGGCAGTCACTACGACCTGCCCATCGCGATCGCGATCATGGCCGGCATGGGGATCATCCCACCGGACGCCCTTGATGACTGGGCGGCGGTCGGCGAGCTGGCCCTGGATGGACGGATTACGACAGTGGCCGGCGCTCTGCCCGCGGCGGTGGCCGCCGGCGCATTGGGGTTGGGCCTGATCTGCCCCGAGGCCTGCGGGCCGGAGGCCGCGTGGGCCGGCGACACGCGGATCGTGGCGGCGCCGTCGCTGATCGCGCTGGTGAACCATTTCCGCGGCACCCAGGTGCTGTCGCCGCCGAAGCCGGGCGACATGCTGGACGCTGAGCGGGTTCCCGACCTGCGCGACGTGAAGGGCCAGGAGAACGCCAAGCGCGCGCTGGAGATCGCCGCGGCCGGCGGGCACAACCTCAGCTTCATCGGGCCGCCGGGGTCGGGCAAGTCGATGATGGCGGCGCGGCTACCGGGCATCCTGCCGCCGCTGACCCCGGCCGAGCTGCTCGAAACCTCGATGATCCACTCGGTGGCCGGCCTGATCGCCCGCGGCCAGCTGACCCGCGCGCGGCCGTTCCGCACGCCGCACCACTCAGCCAGCATGGCGGCGCTGACTGGCGGCGGGCTGAAGGCCAAGCCCGGCGAGGTGAGCCTGGCGCACAACGGGGTGCTGTTCCTGGACGAGCTGCCGGAGTTCGGCGGTATTATGTAGCAAACACACCTAATCCGAGGCAAGCGTAATCGCATCAAATGCGGTATGTCATCGGATATGACGACGTTCCGCGATGAGTGCCCGTGCCGCCTCCGAGATCCTCTCCGCGCTCTCCAACGCGGCCTCAGGCGTAAGCGCGATGATGGCCGGACCCTCAGGGGCGGCAATCACTACGAAGTCCTCGAAGACCTCAACCCTCAGCGGTTCACGGTAGGCGTCGCTTTCTGGCATCACGCCGCGAAGGCTAACGTCTTGGCCCCGGTGGCGTCGATCTGGTTGCCAACACAGCCATGAGGGAACGCCCCAACACCCTCTCCGGCCTGATCGCCAAGCGCGCCGAGCTAGTCGCCTACCGTGACCAGCTAGAGGCCGATATCCGCGCCGTGACGGTGGACATAGACCACCTAGAGGCCGCTATCCGCATCTTCGACCCGGAGGACACGCCAGCGGCCCGCAGGCGCTACGCGGCGCTCCACCGGGCGCCCAAGGGCCAGTCCACCCGGTTCATCCTGCGGGCGCTTCGGGAGGCCTCAGGGCCGCTCACCAGCCGCGCTCTGGCCGACATGTGGTGCGAGGATCGCGGGCTGACGGCTAAGGCGTCCACGGTGTCCATGCTGCGGAAGCGGCTGGGCGCGACGCTGATCGCGCTGCGGGCCAAAGGCCTCGTCAGGCAGGACGGGCATACGGGCGGGCTGATCGGGTGGCGGTTGGCCTAGGGATCGTCGGGAAGGCGCCCGGCATCCTGTAGGCGTCGCACCTCTGCAGTGGCGATGAAGCGCAACACGTCGGCGGGCTCGATTCCCCACCCGAAGCCGACCAAGCGCTCTAGCTGCGCGTGGAGCGCAGGCGAAACCGCGACCTTCACCGGAATGGACTTCTCGGCGAGCGGTCTACGTCCGCGCTTGGGTTTCTCGGCGTCGCTCAATACTTGGGCCTTTTAAAAGGCCCATAAAGTCCTTGCAGCGCGGAGTCGAATCCGCGATGCTGATCGCGTCGCGCACGAAGTGATTCGACTCAGTGTCAATGAGTGCGCTACGAAAAAATTGGGGCAGGCGGTGCGCTAACACCAACCTGCCCCTGGGACCGGGCCCCGGAATTGAACCGGGATACTCCGATTACAAATCGGCTGCTCTACCGTTAAGCTAGACCGGCTTACGCTACACAGGAGGCCCGATCCCGAGAGGGGTCGGGCCTCCGGCGCGACTCTACTCGCCGCACCCCCAAGTTAACCATGTTCGGGTGACCGCGCAATTTCTTTGCGCGGATAACCGTCTATGTCTTGATTTTCTTCGAAATTCATGGCACGAGCCCTTGGCCGTTTAGCCAACGCCTCTACGTTCCCGTGCGACTGGCAGAACGAAAAATCCCCCAAGCCCGCGCTTTAGCGCTGCCAGTAGCCTTTCCACACCCGCGACACCGGATGCGCCAGCGCTGACGACGTGGCGAGAAGGAATTGCTCGCCGTTGCTGATGCGGTTGTTGTCCTCACGCCACGCCATCTCCGACGCGTAGGACGCGAGGTACGGCCCGGCGATGTGGTGATGGATGCCGACTTCGGCGCGGCGGATGCGGGAGAAGAAAGACTCCGCGGCATTCGTGCAGGCGCCGTCGGCGCTGTAGGCCTCGCTGTGGTTGATGCGGCGCGTGAGGTACTTAGCTTCAAGGTTGTCCCAATGGGAGGCTTCGTCGGCGTGGACGATGGCGCCGGCGGCGATGGTGGCCATGACGAAGGGCACGCCTTCGGCCTCTGACTTGGCGACGTGCGTCAGGGTTTCGCCGTCCAGCTCGCGCGCCACGATGACGACTTGGCGCTTGCCGTTGCGGACGCCACGGAGGCGGCGGTCAAGGCGGTCGCTCTTGCGGTTGGCGGGCTTCACGTAGCCGCCGAAGTAGGCGCCATCCACGGCGGCCTCGCCTTCGATCTTGGACGTGGCCTGTTCAGCCGCCAGGGCCTCGCGCAGCTTGTGCGAGAGGACGAACGCCGTCTTGTACTGGCAGTCCAGATCGCGGCTCAGTTGAAGCGCGCTGTGGCCCTTGGCGCCGTTCACGAAGATGGCGATGGCGCCGAGGATATCCCGCAGATCCATTTTCCGGCTGGCGAAGATGGTCCCGCTGGTGACGCTGAATTGCGAGCCGCACGCCTTGCACTTGAAGATGCGACGAGCCTTGAACGTGTAGCACTCGCAGCCGCCGCACTTGCCGCACACGGCGTCGCCTTGGGTGTCAGCCCAGCGGATGTTGCGGAACGCGTCGAAGGCCTGGTCGTCCGTCATCCGCATGACCTTCGCCAGCGACAGCGTGCGGGCGGCTGCGGAAAGGAGGAAGTGTTGGCCGGGGGTCTTCATTTGTAATCACATCCGATGCGCTTGCATCTGATATGGCTACACTACGCATCGTTGTCAACGGCATTCGTATCGGATACGATGACAAATCGAACGAATGCGAGGATGCATGTACGAGGACCGCGATTGGGTGGCGCACACCAAGGCGTTGCTGCGTGCCGAGATGGTCAAGCGGGGCGTCAGCTACGCCCAGCTAGTCGAGAAGCTGGCCGCAATCGGCGTGAAAGACTCGGAGGCCAACCTGCGCAATAAGATCAGCCGGGGCGGATTCACCGGGGCGTTTCTGATCCAATGTCTGACGGCGATGGGCGTGACGACTCTGCGTTTGGACGACTAGGGTCCGGCACCCTCGTCATCATTATCGCTGGCGTCATCGCGTTTGCGGTCTGGCACGGTGGTCAAATCAGCGCGCGCCGACAGGTGACCGCCAATCCCGCCAATTACCCATGCCAGAAGGCCGACGACTGCGCCGCCCAGCAATTGCAAGCGAGCGTCCAAGCGGCCGCCGCCGCTCAGGACAGTGTCGATCTTGGACTGTGGCAATTGGCCTTGAACGTCGTTGGCGTTGCCGGGCTGGCCTACACTGTCCACTACGCCCGCAAGACGTGGCTTGAGGCGCGCGATACGCTGCGTCACGCCGATGACACTTCGAAACGTGAACTCCGCGCTTACCTGTTTGTCACTGAGTTTATCGAGGCCGATTTCGAAGTCGGAAAAACGCCGAACCTGAAGATTCAGTTCTTCAATAGAGGCGCGACGCCAGCGAGCGACGCTCTGTTCTACAATCAGATGGACCTCTATCCACCCAACGTTGATGAGAAACACTTGGTCCCGCCCGAGCGCGACGATGTTTCCCGCGCTCCAATTCCCCAAAACGATGGCGGCTCTGCGACCATCTACATGCATCGTCCGCTCACCGCGAAATTGTGGCAGGCCTACTTGGACGGCGATGCAATGTTCATAGCTTTCGGCCGAATTGACTACATCGATATCTTCGACCAGCCACATTCCACCTACTTCCGCTATCGAAAGCGGGCAGATAGAAGCGGCGGACACATGGTGATTGCCTCCGACGGCAACCACTACACTTAGAGCAGCCAACGCCGCCGAGGCGAGCACGAGCCGCCCCTATCCCGGCTCCTCCGGTCTCCTGGCGGGCTCCAGCGTGATGCCCCTCAGGTCCACCTTCTGCGGCGCCTGCTCGTACGAGCTGCCGCCCCCCTCAAGCCGCACCTTCATCAGGGGGCTCCAGTAAAGGGTAAGAGGAGCACCGGTCTCGTTGACGATGTAGAACGTGCGCGGTTTTGCGATGGGCAGTTCGTTGGCCGTGATCGCGACCCACGCCACCACGAACTCTTTCTCACGAGGAGAGCCGGGCCGGTATACAGCGCCTCCTAACCCAATGTTACGCGGGTCGGCCTCAGCGAGGTTTGTGATCGAGCATTGAAGGGCGGGCGATAGCGGCCCGGTCTGCGGCGTGGGACGGTCAATGTCGTCCCTCACCTTCCCCCTGTGACCCTTCGTGGCCTTCACGCGCAGGACCACGACCGACCTATCGGACGGCACGACGCCGGGGACGCAAGTGACGTCGAACTTGGCTTTCTCAAGTCTCTTGAGTGCGCCAGCGACGCGGGTTTCATACGCGCCCAAGGCTAGGAATAGCGCTCCGGTCACGGCTGCAACGGCGACAAGGATTGTCCAGCGCCTCCTAGCCGTCAGGGTCCATGCGCTCTCCGCACATCCAACCGCCGCAACGATCACCGCCCACGCCAAAAACAAGTAGATGTGCGCGAGGTTGGTCCCCTTGATGCCTGCCGCATCCAGTGATGCTTGAAGGAGGGCCACGCCTAAGCCCGCCCCGCCAATGCCGAAGACCGCCAAGCGCGCCCATCGGCGCCAACCGGGTTCGGGTTTCTTCCTAGGTTTTCGCGCTGGCGCCCGCCCCATCGACCGATCATGGACGCGAAACCCGCGCTGCGGCAACGCTTGGTTGCCGTGCATCGGTTCCGATGACGTGGGCATCCACAACCGAGGGCGCTCGCCGCGTCCTTGGTGTGTTTGCTACATAATACCGGAGTTCGGGACCCAGGCGTTGGACTCATTGCGCCAGCCGCTGGAGACCGGCGAGGTGGTGGTGGCGCGGGCCAATGCGCACATCCGCTATCCGGCGCGCTTTCAGCTGGTGGCGGCGATGAACCCCTGCCGTTGCGGCCACGGCGGGCCCGGGCGCGGGGCCTGCGGACGGGCGCCGCGCTGCCAGACCGACTACCAGGGCCGCATCTCCGGGCCGCTGATGGACCGCATCGACCTGCAGGTGGAGGTGCCGCCGGTGACCGCCGCCGACCTGGCCCTGCCGCCGCCCAGCGAGGGCACACCGGAGGCGGCGGCCCGGGTGCTGGCCGCGCGCCGCGTGCAGGCCGACCGCGCGGCGCAGGCCGGCGGCGGGCCCTTGAATGCGGCCCCTCTGAATGCTCTGGCCGAAGGCGACTGGCTGGACGCGATCGCCGACCTGGATCCGCCCGCTCGCGCCCTGCTGGCCCGGGCCGCGGAGGCCGGCGGCCTGTCGGCGCGCGGCTGGAGCCGGACATTGCGGCTGGCCCGCACCATCGCCGACCTGGAGGGCGCGGGGCCGGTGCGCCGGGTGCACGTGGCCGAGGCGCTGATCTACCGCCGGGTGGCGCCGGGCACGGTCATGGGCGCCGGCGTGATGGCCGGCTGAGCGCGGCCTGGCCTTCGTGGCGCGGGCAATCGGTCTCGTCGCACGTGGCGATCTACTCGGCCGCCCCGGGCTCTTCCTCGGTCGGCCACGTGGCGGCGACCAAGTGGTACGGCGCGGTCCAGGCGCCGTAGCCCACCGTGAGCAGCAACATGTAGCTCCAGATGAGTTCGGCGGTGAAGTAGGACCAGCCGGTGACGGTCGGGTCTGCCGCATGCGCCAGGTGCGTCACCAACTGCAGGAGCGCGAAGGCCGACACGGTCAGCGGCCAGAACCGCGTGCTGCGCATGGCGATCCAAAGGAGGACCGCGAACTGCGCCGTATCGACCAGCAGTACGCCCCACTGGGTGTCCTGGCTCGGCGTCGACCTGGCGACGAACACCGACAGCGCCCAGTCGGCCAGGATCGCGCCCGCCGCGAGCTTCTCCTCGTCGCGTCCCCGCCAAGCCGTGACGCCGCACACGGCCATCAACGCCGTGGGCCAGATCCAGTGCGGGAGTTGAAGAGCCGCCAAAAGCAAAGGCCCCCGGGATGCTTCCGAGGGCCTTAGTCTGACAGACGACAGGGCCCCGTGGAACCGCGTCGGATTGTTGTCCCGCGAACGGGAAGGCGGGCCCCGAGGCTCGCCTCCAAGAGGGCCTAGGACGCGACGCGGAGGTTGCGCATCCGGACGCGGTCGGTGGTGACCGCGGCTTCCGGCGGCTTGTCTCCGCCCAGGTCACCGCCCATCCGCACCGCGCCGAGGCCGATCTGGCCCTGCACGATGCTGAGTTCCTTGTGGGTCTCGACGATGGCCCGGCGGGCCTCGGCGAGCGCCATGATGGCCTGGGACGCCCGCTCGACCGCGTCCTGGCCGATCAGGGCCGAGGCGCCGGCCTGCCTGCGCAGCAGCGGCATCACGCCCGTGAGATGGGCGGTCTTGCTGAGCGCCGCGTCGATCGCAGCTTCAGCTTCGAAGAGTGCCCCGGCGACCTGCTCGGCCACCATGCGGCGTTCTTTAAGCATGAGTTCTCTCCATGCGCGGCGTGGGTCCCGCCGCGCGCTAAGTTTCAGCGATCAGGGTTACTCGACCGTTCAGGTCTTTAGTAAATTCGCCAGGTCGCTGAGGGCGTGGAGCCCCGCCAACATCCCTCCGAACGCGAGGGCGGTGACAACGGCGATGACAACGATCGCCGCGAGCCTGGCAGGTGCGCTTAGCTCATTTCTCCGAGCCCAGCCTCGGCCTCGCCCTTGAAGTTCTCGTCCAGGAGAACCCAGGTGAGGCAGAGAATTTCCCGCAGCACCATTTCCGCGGGCTTGAACGGCGCCAGCTTCCGCGTGGCCGACACCAGGTGCCGGGCCATGTCCGCCTGCGCCGGCGTAGCCGACAGATCGACGAGCTGCCGCTCGAGTTGCGTCCAGGAGAAGCTGGGAAGGAGTTCCTCCCGCTTGGCCAGCGCCGGCCAGCGGGCTTCGAAGTCGTCGATTTCCCGGCGAAGGCGCAGCGCCTTCCCGATCACCGCCCTGTTCTCGAAATTCGGCCAGTCGCCCATCGGCTTCCCTCTGTGTTGCCGGCTCATCGAGCCCGCAATCGGAGGGATTGTCTGTCCTGATCGTGTCTTGTCCTGACGCGATCAGGACAGGGTTAACGACGTCCACCTCGCGCAAAAGCTTCGCCGCCTGGTAGCGGTCGCCCACGCCGAGCTTCTTGCGAGCGCGGTCGCAGTAGGTGTCGACGGAGGTCTTGGACATGCCAAGCTCACGGGCGATCTGCTTGGAGCTGAAATGCTGGTCGACCAGACGCAGGCATTCCCGCTCGCGTTGTGTCAAAAGGTCGACAGCGGTCATCACGCCCTCGAAGCGCACCACGATCCTGGAATGCTAGTAAACGACGCCTTGGGCGTTTCGTCTACTTTGGCGAGCGAGAGAGCCTCTGTTAACGCAGGGGGCGCGTGCATTTGTAGCAGGCCTGGGCGGCGCTTGACCGACCGTTAAGTCGTTCGCGGCTAAGCCATGGCCTCACATGCGCAAGCCCGCCCGCCCCCTTTCCGAGCGCCGCCCGAGCCGCGCGCAGATCAGCGCCGAGCAGCTGGCCTCGCTCAGCCACGAGTTCCGCACGCCGCTGAACGGGGTGCTGGGGATGGCGCGCCTGCTGGAGGGCACGAAGCTCACGGCGGAGCAGAAGACCTATGTGGCGGCCCTGCATGACAGCGGCCAGCACCTGCTCACCCTGGTCAACGACGTGCTGGATTTCGCCAAGCTGGGCGCCGGCGGCGTGGAGCTGCATCCGGCGTCCATGGAGGTCGAAGGCCTGCTGCGGTTGGTGGCCGAGCTCTTGTCGCCGCGGGCGCGGGAGAAGGGGCTCGAGATCGCCTGGGCCGCACCGGCGCATCCGGTGTTCGTCCTGGCCGACGAGGGACGGCTGCGCCAGATCCTGCTGAACTTCGCGGGCAATGCGGTGAAGTTCACCGAAACCGGCGGCGTGCTGCTGGCCGCCGAGGTTCCGGAACACGGCCGCCTGCGGATCACCGTCGAGGACACCGGCCCCGGCGTTTCGGCCTCCGACCGCGACCGCATCTTCGAAGCCTTCGCCCAGGCCGACGCGTCGCATGCAGACCTGGGCGGCGCCGGCCTCGGCCTGGCCATCGCGCGGCGACTGGCCCGCGCCATGGGCGGCGACGTCGGTGTCGATGCGGCGAAGGGCGGCGGCGCGTGCTTCTGGTTCGAAGCGACGCTGCCCGGCCTGCCGGGAACCTCGCACATCGCCTCCCTGGAGGGCCGCACCGTCGGCGTCGCCTCACCCAACCCGGTCGTGCGCGAGGCTGCGCGCCGCCAGATAGAGGCCTGCGGCGGGACCGCCCGGGTCACGGCCGCCCTGCCCGAGGCGATCGCGCGCACCAGCCCCGGCGACGTGATCCTAGTGGACGCCAGCCTGGCCGGGCCGAGCGGAACCCTGAAACCGCCGCTGCAGCGCGCCGCGATCGTGCTGCTGGCCCCGGACGAGCGCGACCGCATCGCCCGCTATCGCCGCGCGGGCTTCGCCGGCTACCTGATCAAGCCGCTGCGCCGCGCCTCGGTGGCCGAGCGGGTGCTGATCGCCGCCGGCGCCGGGCCGATCGCCACCCAGCCGCCGCGCGAGGACGAGCGCATCGCCACGGCCGCCGCGCCGGGCGCGCGGATCCTGCTGGTCGAGGACAATCCGATCAATGCCCTGCTGGCCCGCACCCTGCTGAGCCGCGAGGGCTGCGGCGTGGAGCATGTGGTCGGCGGCGAACAGGCGCTGGCCGCGACGCAGGTCGAGAGCTTCGACCTGATCCTGATGGACATGCGTATGCCGGGCCTCTCCGGCGAGGAGACCGCGCGGCGGCTGCGCGCCAGCGGGATCACCACCCCGATCGTGGCCCTGACCGCCAACGCCTTCGAGGACGACCGCCACGCCTGCCTGGCCGCCGGCATGGACGACTTCCTGGTCAAGCCGCTGTCGCCGGACGCCCTGCGCAACGCCCTGACCCGCTGGACCCAGCCGCAGGCCCCAAGGGCCCACGCCCGCCGCGCCTGAGGCCGGCTGGACGGGAGGCCCCGACGCGCGCCAAGCTCGGCGAAAGGGCCCCGGAGACCGCGACATGAGCGACAAGGCCGCGCCGCGGAAGAAGCGCAGCGCCATGGAGGTGGTCCGCTCGCTGCGCCAGCCCAAGGTCGCG
>Ga0307511_10008257_pt1 | contig 10421 bp, 4 predicted proteins | sample 13_EM_MG_FD_200266 | JGI IMG/M metagenome (GOLD analysis project Ga0307511, IMG submission 200266) | Populus trichocarpa ectomycorrhiza microbial communities from riparian zone in the Pacific Northwest, United States - 13_EM | ecosystem: Host-associated > Plants > Roots > Unclassified | place... | reverse complement strand
TACTCTGTTTGATGTAGATGATAATTCAAGGTCGAATCTTTTTGAAGAGAGAGGGGATGATGAGGACCATCCCAACACCAATCTTAATTATGTCAGAGATCCATTGGAGGTGCCAAGTGGACCAATTACAAGAGCTAGATTAGTAAAGAAACTTAAAGAGGCATTGAATGAGCTTATTTAAAACATTTGGGTCAAGATGAACCTAGAGAAGCTTGGGGCGCCAAAGGAGTATGAAGGACAACCTCTAATTCATCTAATCCAAATCTAAGAAGAGCTCAATCCAAGTCCTAATGGGGGGCTGATGTGTTCGGCCCAAAAGTCAGGCTTATTTTCCTAATGTTACAAGGATTAAAAGTCAACAATTATTCTTTTATTTTGTGCAACGTAATTCAGTTAGATCTGATCTTTAATGGGAGAGGACTTTTATCATTCAAAAAAGAAGTTTCCTAGTCCACCAAGAAAACTAATGGGTGACAGATTTGTTTCCTAAACTAGGAAGGATTATTTAATGATTATCCTAGTATAGAAAATGAAATAATTAATTCAGCAACTAAGAAGGAAAGAATCATTATTTTTATCCAAGTAAACAAGGAAACCAAGTTCTCCAAGGAAAAGTTGGAAGGGGCAACAAAAGTTTCCAAGTCAGAATTGATTTTCCTAGTCTATTTGGAATCCCTAAAGTCGACAACTCTTTCTAAGCATGCAAGGAAGGCTTACTCGGCTATAACACCTTATAAACTGAAAAATCAGATTTAATATCTTTCATTTTCTTTGTTAATTACAACGACAACTCTAAACCTTTATTTTGATTTTTATTTTGGGCTTGTTTAATTAAGGGTTTGAGTCTAATTGTAAGAGCCTTATACAAGTACACAACTTGTGTCCATTAGGGTTTAGAAGCTTAAGTTTCAGTATTTATAGCTTTCTTATTATACATGAATTGGGAGACTTCTGGATAATTAACTCTCTTTTGCCACAAAGTTTTTTTTGTGTCAATAAAATATTCTCTCTTCTTTGGTTCTGTAAAGAACTGAAAATAACTTATTGAAAAACAACTGACTTCGTAGGGTCATTCTTATATTTCTTGTTTGCAAATCAATATTTGTTGGATAAGGGTTCATTTCCAATAGTGCTGATATCTTTATATCACACTCCTATCAAATCTAATTTACTTGACTTTCTGGGAATTGATGTCTTAGCATATGAGTTGCTTAACAACGTTATCAAGACATTTGCATCACAAATTCCATTGAATGATATGTATTCTTATGGATTTAGAATATTGATGCACTCCATTTTCTGGAGTCCAGCAAAACAAGAAGATCTAGCTCACCACCATAAACAAAAGCACCCATTGTCAATTACAGAGCCATTGAATTGGAGCAAACTAACAGCTCAAGTAGCAACAATTGATTGCTACAAATTAAAAGATGAATTTATAAATTGGAAATTAATATTAACTACAAGCTCTTTATGCGTCCATGGACCCCTACCCCTACCCTAAGAAAACAAAAATACTCTCCGTTCCATGTAAAGCTTCATTACAAGTCACCAATAAACTAAACAAACATATACAAGGAAACCCACATCCATCTAATAAATGAACAATGCATAAAACGAAAAAAGAAAAAAAAATGAAGGTTTGAATCAAGATCATTCTCTTGAAAGAACAAGCAGGTTGGAATCCATCAAAATTCGAACAAGCGGATATCCGGTTGATTTGGATACCATTGCCATCCATAAGGACAAGGGAACTTTAGATGCACGCCCATCTATATGTTTGCATCCCAAGTCTTCACAATTTTTAGTCTCAGGATTTTGAAGATCTCGCCTTCTAATCATGTCTTTCGAGATTTTTTTATGCTGAAACGGTAAGCCGTCTATGTGCTGATTAAGTCAATTTCTTTTTTAATTAATAGCAGCTGAAAAAGGATCCATGTAGAAAATTTGGTATGAAACAGAGGCAGGTGACATACATGCTTGCCAACAGCCCCATGTTCGGCATGGGTAATTCAGAAAAGGCAGACCGTGGTGTTCTCTCATCACATCAGGTTCAAAATATTACACAATCAGAATCTCAAAAGCCTACATTTGAAAAAATAAATTACATATATGAAACACGCAGACCAAAAGAATTCTGAGGAGAACATCTACTAGTAGTTTCGGTGGCTTAACTGCTGATGATATTTTGCAAACTAGGCAGCAATTTGGTTCAAGGAAAGAGAAAAGGAGATTCATTCTTTCAAAGGAAAGCTATAACTACTTAAAGATCAGTCGAGGCTTATTGTTTTGACAGCAATCTCTCTTTCATTTCACCTGTCATTACAACGCCCTCTGCTCCTCTCTTTCTTTTCCTAGCATGTAGGCTGAATCACTCTAAAGAGAGAAAAGAAGAGCTATTCCTACAAAATGAAACTACTACATCTGCAGAAACCCTACAACCTAAAATGATTAAGATCTGTGAATAAATTCACACTCCCAAGAAGTTACATTTACGATCTACAAGCTTGGTCCCATTGAGGGGTTTTCCAGATGAGAATGTCACCGTATAAATTTTCTTCCTTCACGTCCACATATCCTTTACTTTTCAATACCTACAAGGTTAATTACAAATACGACTTAGCTTTTGCTTCCTCTTTGCCAAAGATGTTTAAAGTTTTGACAGTGTAAAGATCTTTCTTGCTTGCGTGGATAACCCAATATCAAAGATTTAAATAGTCGATACCTCTCCTCTCCCAGATTATCTAAACATTGGTTTAAATCGCTTTTTCAAGTAGAAAGCAGCAAATATCAGTTCTTGACAACGAAAATCAGTTGATCAGTTTACCTACAATAAATTCACAACATGATTTTCTCCTCTACAAATATTTAATCCCACTAAGTGTATTAAATTTGATGTATATGACACTTTTTTTTCGAATTTGCACTTGATTATTAACCTTCTCATTCAAAAAGAAAAGGCCAAACCAGAAAGTAAATGCTTAAAGAACACAGGATATATTTACACAGGACCCACAACAAAAGAAAAAAAACTTACATGAACGATATTTCAAATCAGATTGCCTAATAAGCAAATAAAGGAAACATAAGGGCCTCTTTGGATTGTGGTTATGAAAACAAGTCTGCGTAGGATTTCACGATTAGAATCATCAAACAATTTATACAGCAAGAATCTTAGGTAGAGGCTTTTGGTGTTAATTTCCACATGCTTCTTAGTTTTTACTACTATTGCTTGAGAAAAAAAAGCAAAACAGTATTTCCATAAATTTTAGTATCTATTCATTTTAATTAAACATAATTTTTATCATTTAGAAAGAAAAAAAACAAACAAACAAACCCTCTCAATGACACATTACCGAACTATTTTCACACCCATGCCACAACAATGACTACAGCAACAGGCAAGACAAAAGCCAACATCTTTCGGACCAAAGTGCTATGTTTGAAAAAAATTTCATCCTAAAAAAAATGACAGACAATATAGCCGTGAGTCAATCAGATAAAGTACTGGAGAGCACTAAGGTACATACCAGTATCTCATAGAAGAGCCTGGCACTCTCTCTCTTGGTTCTTCCTTCCAAAATTCGCAATAAATTTAGAACTTCCTCCTGTCTTCTTTTCTTCTGTATCAGAAAACTTGCATGCAAGCATTTCACTGCCACTCTGTCAAGTAAATTCAATGGAAAAAAATTGAAGCAAGAATCAGACATTGACGCTTCAGATGAATGAGAATATTGCAAACCTTTATCATACCTGGTTCTTTCTGACCACCCATCTGCAATACATACAAAGATGAGAATCCCATGTGTGGTGATCTGAATGGTCAAAACAAAAAAAAAGTGGACAAAAAATTGACTTGTCATAGTTCTTACAATGCTCCTGGTTATCTCCAGATGTATTCATGTCCTGGAGAAAATAGAAACAATATCATATATCAGTTCAATAAGCTTACACCCAGATGTATAAGAATCTGAGAAGGATATTAATGCACATAATGCCTGGCATGATATTTTGACTTGTCTTCGTAAACTTTACCATTGTCACTGCTTTACCTCATTAAGCAGATTGAAATCAAGTTCTTGATCCAGGCTACGGCAAATTTCTTTCTCAACAGTTTTGGACCTTAGTCCATCTGCATCATAAATATCAGGTCTCTCAGGGCTCTCAAAAGACCTCACCGATGTTGTGCACTGAATAGGTGTTTCTGGAGCGATTGCCATTTGCTCTAAAGAGCCACCAGCAGTGGGAGATTCTGCTATATCTAACTTTCCAGGACGTTCCAAAGTTCCAGCAAATCTACTAGCAGAAGGAGATCCAGACACATTTGACTTCTCTAGAGTCTCCACAGTTTCAACTGATCTTCCAACAGTATAAGATTCTGACATGTCCGAAAGTTCCATGGTCTCAACCAATCTAGCACTAGTAGGACATTCAGACACAAACTTTTGTGGAGATTCCAAGATCCCAGCTGATTCTTGAATCAACATATTTTCTGCAGTTTCCACAGTTTCATCTAATCTGCCAACAAGAGGAGATCCTGAAACATTTAACTTTTCCAGATGCTCTGTATTTTCCACTGACCCTCCAATGTTTTGAGATTCTGAAGCATCCAACTTTTTGGAAGGTTCCTCTATTTCAACTGATCCACCAACACTCTTGACTGTTTCTGGAATTTGTAATTTCTTTGTGCGAAAGAGGGATCCAAGCTCTAGTGAAGCACCTGTTCAAAACAAAGTTAAAGAGGACAGCACAAGTGTACTATGCTACAGAGGAAATGACAACGCTTAACTTACAAGGAATCAGAGGCTCCAGGAAACACTTGTCAAGATTGGAAAATCGACAGGCTTTCCAGACAGCAAAAGCAGTATGAGGAAGCTTTCTTCGTTTGGACACCAAGTCACCTGTGTTTTCTATGCATTCCTTAATTACGCTGTAAAGTTGAACAGGAATGTTATCCACCCTAACATTGGTCATTTGACTTTTCAGCAACTTAATTCCTCATAACACTCCCATTGTGTTCTTAAAAAGTCAAGTTTTAAATGTGCAATCATGTCTTTCTAATTGATGGTGTTAAGTTAAACAGAAATGGCAGGACATAAGACTAAAAGTAATATCATTTTTTGTTCAGAAACATATTATATAATCAGTTCTACATGGATACCCAACTTAAATTGTATGACACACATGAAAGCTCTGTTATTAGAGCTTTAACTATGGAAGAATTTAGTTGATGTGAGAACAGCCTTATAAACATTTGAAATCCATACCTCCTACATATTAAAAACCATCATTTAACATACTGCAACATAATATTTTATTGTACCAACTTGTCTCACCAGAACATGATATTTGTGTTCAAAGGAAAAGGAGTACCCATATTCAATAATGATAATCCATATTTTCTTTCATGATGTAATATAGCAGAAGACAATTGATATGGACAAGGCATTGAGTCAGACAATAACTCTAGGCACATACATGGATTAACAATCAGAAATAACCTCGATTGAACACATGAAAAAAATGTAAGTACGAATGAAAAATGACATACTTATTAGGAAACACTACCACATCATCAAAGAAACACTTTCTTTTCCTGAGAACACGAGCATGCTCCTTAGCAGCCGGTGTAGAAATAACCATAAACTCTGGTGTGTTAGCTCCTGCATGGAGGAGATTTTTTGAATAAACATATTTGTCAAGAACTTAGCCAACGAAGATATACTATAATTGTGCAACCATTTTCACCTAGATCTGCAAACTACCACCCTCATCCTCTTCCCATCTCCCAATCTACTCCACCACAAATAAAAAGGGTAAGCAAAAGGAGTCCATCTATGCTATAACAGGCATAAAATATGTGATTTAAGACATACAACAATCCAATTATTAACGCTGGTAAGTTATTTATACCTCACATGTTCACAAAATAAATGTTGCAAAAATCCCAGCTCAAAAAGATAAGATTAAATTGTGTATTAAAATTGATAGGCAATTATAGAAAATTATCAGTTATCATTCCTTTCCAATAAATTTTTTTATTTCTATCAGGGAAAAAAAATTAGAGGAATTAGATCCTGAAAGGTTATGAGAAACATGAACTCAAAATCCTCTTCACCTGAAACATCTTTGAACTTGGATTGAGGAGTAGCGTCAAGTTTTATATACAATGGGTGATCTTCTGAGACAAGTTGCTGCTTTCTTTTTCCCAATGTTGTTGTTTCTGGTAAACTTGTGTTCCCTGCATTGCTCTGATGCTCTTCATTAAATGGTCTAGCATGTTCTGGAGGCTCCTCAACCGCAAGAAATGTATTAGCATCCATACATTCTTCTTGAAAAAATCTACTCTCTAGAAGCTTCTCTATGGATACTTCTACATCAGACACATTACCATCATTTAAAACACTTTGCGTTTCATTATCTGATTGTTCCACACCAGGAACCTCTTTTTGCTGCTCCTCAGATTGGTGATATAGCTTAGCAAGCTTTCCAGTTTCTTCCTCTACCCCACCAAACATTTCAAGGTTCAGAGATGCTTCCTGACAGACACTGTCATCACAAAGCTTCAGCACACTCATTCCTGCATGTGTTTCATCCGAACCTATCTTATCTGGAACCTTTGAGTCCTCCTCATCAGTTAGATGATCTTCAACAAATGATTTTCTAGTGTTTGTAGGCTCCTCCTCAACCTCAAGAAACATTTCAAGGTCCTCACATTCATGATGAGAGAACATACTGCCTTGAAGCTTCTCCATGCTTGCTTGTAGAGTGCTTACACTACACAATGTGCCTTGCTCCATAACATCCACCAAATGAGATGACAAAACACTGCAACATGAGTATAAAGTGAGTAAATGTTGAAAACATCGTAACATCCTAATTGACATATGAACAGGGGGGGGGGGGGAGGTGATGGAAATGCAGGAAGGCATCTAGAACAACAGAAAAAGGAAACTTTAAGTTCAAGTTCCATACTCTTCATTCATACTGTAACCTGAAGACCAAGTATCTCCACAGGCAGCAAATTCCTCACAGTGATCCTTCAAATATGATAATATTAGTATTATAGGTACACAGATCTGTAGGAATTTAATAGAGCAGTAAATGTACAAATCTTATGAAAACTATGAAGTTGGAGTAGTAATGCTGATCAGAAAAAATTGCAGCCATTAAAAATCGTTAACACAGACAAAAAGAAGCACCTTGCAAGAATCCAAAATGGAAGGACTGACCTATAGATGTTAAACGCTCAAAATTCAGATATAATCTTTTAAGATAATCTGATTGTCTAGCAGATACCTGGTTTAGAGAATATTTCGCTACACCCCTAGTTTTCCACATGCCATCTGTTGCATTAACAATTAAAAGGGTTAATATCTGAAGTAGAAAGAAGCATACGAATTAACTAAACTAAAACATTCAAAACTTTTAAAGAAATATTTACATGGAGATTCTCACTGATGTTATGTAAACAACTGAAGTAGACTGAAGTATAAATTAAACAAGGAAACTCCAATACCTTTAAGTGTAATTTCTTCGTGGGGCATCACATTGCCTCTGGGAGGTAGAAGAAATATGAATATAAAAACCAATCAATAGAACAAAGAAATGATTAAGCTCTTCAGCCCACAGATAAATAAACCATATAGCTTACCCAATAGTATCTTCAATAATCTCCAGATCAAAAGCATCAAGTTCAAATCTTTCTGGTAGAGTAATAGAGAAGTAAGGTGCTTGCAAGGTTTCCACAAGTATCCCATCTTTATTACAGAGCACAAAGTCCTTGACGTTAAGAAGAACTTTGTTGCAGTCATCAAACAGATATTCAACTTTTTTGGAGTATATTCTGACTACACCAAGAAGAAGGTAGGCCAGTACTCTATATGTAACAACATCAAACCCATCTTGCAAAATTTTATCTGTTTAAAAAGACATAATGGAAAGCCAGGATGTTATACAGAAATAATGACCACAATCATAACTTTTGAGACCAGCATTCAAACAGTAACTGTCATATCTACAGCCATATTCCAAATATGTTATTTTGGGGTTAGTTTATGAAGAATTTGTTATTTTAGGACCACATATTTAGGAAGAAACTTGAAACTTAAATGGAAGAAAATTTTTCCTCATTATATTATCTATTGGGTTTAGCTTTTTTCCATTTTGGCACCTAATATAAAGCAGCCTAATTTAAAAAATAAAAGTTTGAAGATAGGGTTCTTATTCTTTAATCAAATAAATAGAAATTTCAGTATTTTTTGGGTTATGTTGTGTTCCTCATCACTTGGCTCTATGCTAATATCAGCACACAGACAAGGTGCTTTTACATTAGAATCAATGTCTTGTAAATGTCTACAATCCTGCAAGAGATACCAAAGGATATTCAACAGATCTAATTCTAAACAAAATCTGACTCACTTTAGATTTGACCAATGCTATTTGCATACAAACAACAGAATATGCAGCTTGAAAAGATAAAAAAATGAAATCATACGGAAAAGGTAACTTTTAGCTTACATTTACAGCAGCTGATCTTATAGGCTTTTCCATTCAATAAAATTTAAATGCGCTTGGATTTGCTTTTTTCCTTTTTCCTATAGATTGCTTTCTGATTATAAGTTCTCAAAAAGAGGGCATGTGAAACTGATTGCACCAGCATTTAGACCCCAATATGAATTGATTAAAGCATAAACTCATCCAGGCTTCAACTAAGTGCAGAATAGTTCACATTTTGCCTGTTCATGAACTCAGAGACCTATTTATTGAGGTTGATCTATCTCTAGAGCGCTTATAAATTCTGACAGATACTGAACATAGCTTGAAGTTGAGCATATAAGCATATAACTTCACAGTCATACCAATATATAGTGATCTCCATTTGATTACCAAGGCTGCCTATGGACCCTTATTGCCTAGCCTACAATATCTCCTCTTTAATTTTGGTTCACTACACTTGGTTATCAACCAGACCACAAACCAGACACTTTTTGAGCATGCTTTGGTCATTGAATCCAAACTTGCTGCCCTTTAATCCTCAAATATTTAAACATGTAAAATGTAAAATTGTGCATGCCTGAACCAAATATTTACTCTTCACTCAATTTGATAGGCTGCTATCTGCTACAAAGTACAAGATAGTTGGAGTAACTTTACATTATAATTCTCCTAAATGAAAAGTAATATAAGAGCATAGAACACCATTTTAACTAGCATAGTCCCGTTCCTCTTTTGGTGGACAAAAATCAGTTTTATATGAAATGTGGATCATTGCAGTCTATTATTTATCTCTTCGCATGACAACTATCCACAGCTTGACACAGATAAGAGATTAGCAAAGTCCAGCGGCAAAGATAAACCTTTCCATATTAAACTTGTTCATTGATATTGTCCAACATCATCTCCCACATTCTTATATCCACTTCTCTAGGCAGTACCAAGAAAGCAAACAAACTAGTGCGGGCTAAATTGGAAGGCAAAAGGCATTTTATTTATTTATTTATTTTGGAACCAATTAAATTACTGATTGAAAAATTCATTTTAATTAGCATAATCTACAAATATAGAATTAGGACTGGAAAAACCTCCTGTAATTTAGAGTCAGAGAAACACCGAGAAGCCAAAATAAAGATAACCTAGATTGCAAAATGTGAGTTTAATTGCCCCAAATCAAAACCATGAGCCAAAAAAAAGTTGTAAAAAGCCCCTAATTCAGCCATTAGAAACAACAACTTGTACAAGTCAACATTCTAAAATGGACACATAAATTGTGGAATAGAACAACAAATAAAGAAAGAAAAACAAAAGATCCCACATAAGCAAAACCTTCCCCATTGTTTTCTCGAGAAACAAACATAAAGCAAGTCCATTTATTCTCTCCTTATAATTATAATTGAGACAAGAGAATATTGTGACGGAAGAGGAAGTATATTAAAATAGTAGTATAAAAAGGGAGGGTTGCTTACCAACGGAGGAGGAGATATCAGTGGAAGTGACTTGTGCTTTTTTAAGCCTTTTGAAGTAGTAAGCAGCAACCCAAATGGAACCTAATGGACCTTTCCTTGACAGAAGGCAGTGTGAGTAAAACATTCCTTCCCTTCTCACTCTCTCTCCACTTGTGATTTTGCTATTCAAAATACTAATATTATTGCACAGAAAGATTGTGGTAAAGAAGAAGAAGAAGAAGAGAAGGTACGGTAACTGCAAGAAGAAAAGGAGCCGTCTTTCTTTTAAAAAATATCATCTTTTTAATAATAATAATAATAATAATAATAATAATAATAACAAGTAAATCCAGAGAGTTTTTACCATGAATTATATTAGTTTTACTTTTTATTTTTTATTTTTTTGCTAAATGTTTTTTTGACTTTCTTTTCTTGAAAATTAAAATGCATAATTTTTTTTTTATCAAATTAAACATA
>Ga0307511_10008256_pt1 | contig 10421 bp, 9 predicted proteins | sample 13_EM_MG_FD_200266 | JGI IMG/M metagenome (GOLD analysis project Ga0307511, IMG submission 200266) | Populus trichocarpa ectomycorrhiza microbial communities from riparian zone in the Pacific Northwest, United States - 13_EM | ecosystem: Host-associated > Plants > Roots > Unclassified | place... | reverse complement strand
GCTAATTATACTGCTGTGTTTTAGGTTTTGTGAGAGGAGAGAAATTATTGTATGTAGAGCTGCAGAGACAGAGATTGAACCGGATAATAGCAACAATGATAATAAGGTTATTGCTACCTCTTTTCTTTTCTTCTGTTTATATATATACAAATACAATAATAACATGCAATGTTAGCTAGATTCTACCGTTTATCTGGTTAATTAGTTAGTTTGGTGCGTCTTTGATTTGATTTAAAGTTATTGAATTTAACTTAGGAGGTGAAGTAACATATGATCCCTTTCACATGCTTTGGTTGAGTTATAGATTTAGTTTTGAATCCCATTTCATGAAATTGGATATCTTACTTTGGATGTGTGGGAATTGGAATACAAATCCAAGATCAATAACTTGAGAGTTATAGATTTAGTTTCATGTTAATGTTTTTTTTTTGCATTCACATACGTGGGATTTATTTAACTTTGAATTTGTTAAATGTATCTAGGAAAAAGAAGTGCATGAAGGAGGAGAGGAGCATCCTACCATAGATTCCGTTGGCCAAACTGACGACCAACCTGATTCTCAGCCTACAATTCTAAATCAAATAAATGGCGGGGAAATTACTACTGGAGGTGGCACCCAGGTATTTATATCTCTTACTTAGTATAAGACTTGCAGTTTTTAGATTCTTTGTTTTTATCAATATAGCTGTAGACATAATGTTTGCTCTATGCGGTCAGCTATTGCATTTCCTTTCCCTTTTAACACTTATGCATGGAATAACTGTATGTTTAGTCTCCTTCTCTTGAAGGGAAAGATGTGCTGCTTCTAAGTGGTTTTGAATAACTACAGATAAATGAAACAATATACAATGGTTGGCCACAACGTCCTGTAGCCATTCAAATTTCATAAGAAAACTCTGGCTCCTGCCCTTGACAATTCTGTTCATCTCAGAGTCATGTTCTTTGACATAATATTATTTTTAATAGGTTCATGTAATTTTCTTTGGTTTGGGAGCAGGAAACTCATTATTAAATCCCCTGACCCTTATTACATTAAGGTTGTGTTTGAAACAGGAAGCTGATGATGAAGTTGTCAGTGGGTCCCCTCTGCCAGGTGTGAAGGTGATTTGCAAGTGCTTAGTTTTTTGCGTTTCAGTAGGGATCTTCTTTCAAAGCATACTTTCTTACTTATTTTTAAAATTTCCTTAACAGCCCCAGCAACTGGATGAATCAATCAGGATTCCTAAAGAAACAATTGATATTCTCAGGAACCAAGTGTTTGGCTTTGATACATTTTTTGTGACAAGCCAGGAGCCATATGAGGTGAGCTACTAATGCGCAAGGCTTTATGTTTTTGCATTTGTTTCCTTCTGTCCATTACAAATTCTCTAAGAGGGAATAAAACCAAATGGATTTGCAATCTAGGCTAGAAGTTCTGACTGATTATCCAAAGCTTACATCTGTTCTAACCAGTAGCCCAAGTTTATGTTATCCTCATTGTGCTTTTATCATGGATATCAGACATTTCTTGAACAGTGATTAGGTTTGCTCCATCTTACTCATTCTCCATGAAAGAAATGCTTTTGCTGACATCCTTGCTAAAAGGGATCTTCTCAAGATTGTCTTATAGTGTGGACTAGTCCAACATATTCATCCACAGCTTCTATCTGATTGTTCTTGTGTCTTATTTTTGAGAGGGTAGTTTGTTTTTGTTTCTTTTTCCATTGTACCAAAAAGAATTGCTCTTTCTTCCTTTAAATTTTTTGAAATTCTTTACAAATTTACCTGTGGAAGTTGAAAATCCATTTAAGAAGGGGGACAAGGAGTGTGTGAAATAGATACATAAGAGGAGTTTGCTATTTCATTTTACTCTTTCTAGTCAAGAGTGAATATTTCATGTCTTTCTAGTTAATTTGTTTGATTTTTTGTTATGCTTTTGGTAGGGTGGAGTCTTGTTTAAAGGAAACCTGCGAGGCCAGGCAGCTAAAAGCTATGAAAAATTAACGAACAGGATGCAGGTGAATTTATTAGCTTCTTCATTTTCCCCCTTTTCATGCAGTTTTGTCACTGATACTGCACACAATTCAATTAAACAGAATAAACTTGGGGATGAGTATAAGATTTTCCTCCTAGTTAATCCGGAGGATGATAAACCAGTGGCAGTTGTGGTTCCAAGAAAGACCCTTCAGCCAGAAACGACAGGTAGTTTTATAGCCTAGTACAGTGTTGTTATTTTATTTTTTTTGCCTGATCAGCACCTTTTTTCACAGTAAAATACTTAAATCTCTCATCACAAGAGTGAAGACACAAATCAGAGCCAATTTAACATCTGGTTTAAACTACAATGGATTTAGCTTTATTTCTGCAGCTGTCCCAGAGTGGTTTGCAGCTGGCGCTTTTGGACTGGTTACAATTTTTACATTACTTCTCCGGAATGTGCCTGCATTACAGTCAAACTTATTGTATGTAATTTATTTATCTATTCTTATGAATCATATTTACATTAATAAAAGCTATGTTTTGCTGAAGCTGAGGGTATTTAGATTAACAAAGAACTTTTAATTGTTTTCTGTCAGACTTTTCATTTAGGCAAGTATCTGAAAAGGTACAGTGTGATTTCCATGCATACCCTGTTGTGGTTCCTTGTGCCCTCCTTTTGTGTTACATCTCTTGATTAAGGGTGATAACTTAAGCAAATTCTTTTTCTTTGCCTTCGCTGCATGCATTTTCCAGAGAGGGTACTTCACTTTTTTTTGTCCTTATTCATGTGGATAATTTTTTGTTATGCTGGGTGTTAATAGTGCCTTTTATATCTACTCGTCTTGTAGTTTATCTTCAAGGTTTCTAATTCATTTTTGTATGTGCATTTTCTTTGACCTTCTAGACTTCTTTCATGACACAGAACTCATAAAAATTTTCTGACTAGAACATTAATATTTTAAATGTTCCAGATCGACTTTTGACAATCCTGAGCTGTTGATGGATGGGCTACCCGGAGCCCTTGTGACTGCACTTGTTCTGGGGGCACATGAATTGAGCCACATACTGGTTGCAAAAAGTAATGAAGTTAAGCTTGGGGTGCCATACTTTGTTCCAAGTTGGCAGGTGAAATATATATATTTATATATATTTATATATATTGTTGTCTTGTCTTGATCTTTACTTATGCTGTTCCCTAGCGTGATTTCTTTGGGGAACTGGCTAGGAGACTGTTTTCTATCCAAAGCAATCCTTTTCTATTGACTGATCTATCTGGGTCGGTGGCAGATAGGTTCTTTCGGTGCTATCACAAGGATAACAAGTATCGTGCCCAAACGTGAAGTTCTTCTGAAAGTTGCAGTGGCAGGACCTTTAGCGGGGTTTTCCTTGGGTCTTGTTCTTTTCCTTTTGGGCTTCATCTTACCACCTAGAGATGGTATTGGTCTTGTTGTTGACGCTTCTGTTTTTCACGAGTCATTTCTTGCTGGGGGTATTGGTAAGTTCATTTTGGAGTTTATTGCATACAGATCTGCTAGTGCATTCTGTTATGACTTGCAATGCTACAAAGATTGATGGAGATCAAATTTATCTAATTATAGTTGACTACCTTGATCTTTATATTTCTTTTCCCAAAAAAAGACTTGCATTTTTTTTTCAGTGATCAAGTTATTTACTTCACATGTAATTTTACTCAAGCAAGTTGGAGACCGGTGATATTAACTTTGAGCTTTGCTTTTACCTGTAGCTAAACTTCTGCTAGGTGATGTACTCAAGGAAGGCACTCCCATATCTGTTAATCCACTGGTGATATGGGCGTGGGCTGGACTTCTTATTAATGCCATCAACAGCATCCCTGCTGGAGAGCTTGATGGTGGGCGAATTTCTTTTGCTATCTGGGGAAGGAAGGTATACCATTTAAAATTAAGCACAAGAGAAATTATAAGATACTTCCAATGGATTGCCTCCCCGCCCACATGAAAGCGGGACCCACTATGATAACACCAGTGGGGTCCGCTGCTATATGAGTGGGTAGTAGTACGCTGGGAGTATCTGATGATCTCTCTAAATACAATATAGCAATAACTTGAAGGTTTAAACTCGATGTTGTTGACCCGAAAGTCACTTTCAAATGGCTCAGGAATTAAAATATAACCTTTTAACCTCAGATATTTTTCTGAATGTTTTGAGGTGAAGAGAGTGTGACACAGATCTAGTTTTTCATTTGACAGGCTTCAGCTCGCTTCACTGGTTTCTCCATTGTCTTGCTTGGACTATCCTCACTACTTAACGATGTGGCTTTTTTCTGGGTAGTTCTAATATTCTTCTTACAAAGGGGGCCAATTTCTCCAGTTTCTGAAGAGATAAGTGATCCCGAGAATAAGTATGTTGCCCTTGGACTCTTAGTTTTGGTCTTAGGATTGCTGGTGTGCCTACCATACCCCTTCCCTTTTACAGATGAAACCGTTACAAGTTTCACAAGTAATGCCATTTCAAGTCTCTAGTCACAATACAGTTTCCATATACTCCAGCCTAAAGTTGTTCTTAGAATGTCAGACAGCCTTGTTAGTGTAACTTGTACAAGGAAATGCGATACACATTTTAGCCCATCAAATTGGTGAAATTGTGCTGTGTATTGGCATCAAGAAATTCATATGCATGGCTATTTTCTCCCGTAATTCTGTTCGTGTAATTTCAATAAAGTCGATGAATCTTTTTGCGGGTGCTTCTATTTTTAAGTAATGCCATGGTCGAAGTTAGTACAGGACCACATTCTGGGTGAACTGAAATCAGCGAGAACAGATAACTATCCTGGATTACCTTCAAAGGCATCGAGTGCCGTTAAGTTGATATGTACCCTTACAGAATGTCATGTCATTTCAGCTTGTAAGAACTGGGGAAAACGTTTCATAGCTAGCTAGATCCTTGTTGTCCAGAAAATTCAAGTATTTTGGAGCGGATTATCATGTGTGTTTTCGGGTAAGGATATACTTGGCTGCGTTTGATGCATAAATTGGGCAATTATCATAATAAATTTAAAAAATTGATGAATTGACATAGGTTAAAAAAATTCAAGTATTTAGTAAATGTTATTTTTTTTAATGCGACAAGATAGTTGTCACGTTTTAGAATAGTAATATTTAGTAAATGTCGTGTTTTTGAAGCGTGAAATGATCAAACTGTATCATTTTTTGCTTAACCAGTTGACCCAGTTTATAATGGTTAATGAAATTAATCGATTAATTTTAAAAATAATAAGAAAAATCTCAAAACTATCAAAATTAAAAGGCTCAGCGAGATTTTTTATATCTAAAGATCTGATAGCCTACGTCGGTCTCTGAACTACCAATCGAGTTCAATCGAATCAAAAGTTATGGTTTTTTTGACATGTTATTCTAGTCTGGCATGACTAGATCTTCTCTCGAGCCTAAACATGTTCTATTGATTTATAAATATATTTGTTAGGTTATTCATAAAAAAATTTAGGATAAGGACATGTTTATTTAGTTAAGACATGCATTTTCAAACCTAACTCATAGGTGTTATTTTGATGAGAAATCATCTGCTATTTTATTTATAATGTTATTGATGGTGATACTGATAAAACTCTGTTTATGCAATTAAGTTGTGTGGAAAATAACATGCAAGTTGCCAATGCAGTATTTGGTTTCATGCAGATTTGAGGTGTCGATGACCAGTATAGATGGAGGACTCGTCCTCTTTTGGCTGATTATCTAAAAGCAAACTTACTAATGACAACCAGGTTTTCCCGATAATGCAAGTCACCGGAGAGTTGCATGATGATCACACCTTGCTGGGATGCCCTCCGTGCTGCATTGCCTGTCGGAACTGTCAGTGGGGCACCAAAGGTTTGCTTTTGATCGTATTATTTCCCATTCAGATGCTCCCAACTTGACCTAGTGTTTGAGCTGAACTAAATTTGCGAACATTATTTATTTCGTCACTACTTATGCTTTATCACGGCATGTCTGGTATGAGGGCATTCTTGCCTGTAGTGGCAAGCCTCTCTATGGAAGTCTGTCATGATAACGTATAGACTTTATGGTCCATTTTTTTCCAAATTGCTTTTCTAAGCACTATCAAGATGCAATCTTCCTTTCCCTTCTTCGGAAATTCTGATGATCATCATTTGAATTGTGATACAGGTAAAGGCAATGGAATTGATTGACCAAATGGAGGTGTCGAGGCGTGGTCCTTACAGTGGAGGATTAGGAGGGGTTTCCTTCACTGGTGATATGGACATTGCACTGGCTCTTAGGACCATGGTATTCCCAACGGAAACTCAATACAACACAATGTACTCGTATAAGGATGCTCAGCTACGCCGTGAATGGATTGCTGGTGCTGGTATAGTTGCAGACAGTGTACCCGAAGACGAGCACCGTGAGTGCCAGAACAAAGTTGCTGGGCTTGCTCGCGCCATCGACTTGGCTGAGTTAACTTTTGTTAACAAGTCATGAGGTTTAGCAACAGGTACAGATATAGATTTCCAATACCAGCTGACCTTTTGTATGTAGCCAACCTGCTCTGGAAGCAAGCTAGAGTTGCTTGAGGAGAGGAAGAGAGAGTAAGAAAAGAATGCTAGCCAATTGTATGTAAAACTTTTGCAATATAATCAATTTATCCATGCCATGCACCCTAAAATCTAAATTTCTCTTCCCTGTCCATCGTAATGCAAGTGGTGGCATTTTCTTCAAATACTGTAAGCATCCATACAAGAAAACTAGTGATCTAACTCTAAAAGATAGCTCAACTGATGAGGCCTTGAGTTTATTCCTCAATGATCACGAGTTTGAGTTCTTTCAAGGTAACTGGAGGCTTACATAGTCGTTAACTTCAGAGTCCGTGAGATTAATCGAGGTATGCGCAAACTGGTCCGAACACCCATGTTAATAATAATAAAAAAAAAAACTAGTGTTCTGCTTTTCAATCTTACAATGCCCGCAACTGTTCCCTGTGCTTGACATTAGTTATATGCTTCCTTATTGTACATTGTTGAACAAGAATTTGCAAGAAATAATCCTTTCTTCCGTAATATTAGTAATAATGAAGTATCAGGGGACAGTGCTACTTTAATTGCAAACTTGAAAAGGCCTCAACTGAAGCTCCAAGGAAATGCATTATTTTGGGTAACTAGCAGTATTCAAAGGGATTTCTTAAACATGACAGGAGAACAAGGAAAGCCTGTCAAACTTTCTGTATTTTAACACTAGAAAGACGTTCCAACATTACAATCTGCTTCTAATCTAGTGAGCCTCTTCTAGAGCATGGGCGTATCAGTTAGTTTTCATGGATGCTTCTGCACCTGAGCCTCTTGACTAAAGCATACCTTCAACCAGGGCGACGTTATTTTTTATAAGATAGAAATGGTTGCCATTTCAGTGTTTTCTGCAGGCGAAGATAATTTCTCCAGTTTGCAGCATCTGCAGAGAATTTCAAAGTAGCTCAGCATCTTTAAAGAAGTAATGGTGTCTCTTTGTTGCTTCAATATACCTCTCACCACCTTCAAAATATCCATCACTTGCAACTATTGCTTGTAAAAATCTCAGAATACAGTAAAAAAGAACCATAAAATATAAGTTTAACTGAGATGAAGATAGAAACGTACCACTACCTGAATAATATCAATCTAACCTGGGACACCCAGCAATACTCTTAGCATATTTCTATACCATAATCACCCTAAAAAAAGACAGTGATCACAATTAATACAGTATCTGACAGCTAAACTTCTGCCTAAACCATCCAACTAGCACATAGTATCACAAAAGTTACTTGTCACGTCATTAAAATCCCAAACTTAGATAGTGTTTATTTTTACAGTATAATCGTGTTTTTAAAAGGTTTTCAATTTTTATATTATTTTAATATATTAATATAAAAAATAAAAAATATTATTTTAATATATTTTCATATAAAAAAACACCATAAAAAAACTACCAATAATACAATAATAAACCATATCCGATGACATCCATAAATTGCACAATCAACCAACAGTAACCAGCACATTTATCAAAGATCTTATTAATCACCCCTTGATCAAAGCAATGCACACAAAATCACAGCAAATGATAAAACGTAAGCACCTACAATCATGATCACAATCATCTTTTACTATCATAATCAACGATCTCCGAATCAGTAACCGATCTCGAGTGCTGAACTATAGACCGTCCGATTGAATTGATCCAATCCTCCTTTTCCTTCTCAGAATCTGCAATAAAATACATGGTATCGTTCCTCGTAGACAACTCGAATGCGTACTGTTTATGAAGCACGTCCTCCGCTCCTTTAACTGTCAAGCAAGAGGCAACTGGGATGACGCCACGTGGCTTACACACACGAGTCACGGTGGAATCTTTGAACCAGAAGAGCTTCCCTTGTTTTAAAATGAACCACCGGCGTCTCCATGTCTTGATGTGCTCCCCTTGTTTCATTAACCACCCTGTTCGTTCTGGGTTCGACCAGAACTCGACCCCGTCCGTTTGGGTTGATTGGGTTTGCGTTAGGGCCGTCGCGGCACGCCAGAGAGATGCCATGGAGTCAGAGAGTGACATGGGGGGTTCGGATTTGAAGGAGAGAGAGTTCCAGTTATTGACGAAATCGAGGTGGGAAAGAAAGGAAGGGAAGGGTTTTCTTTTTCTAATTTTCTCCTCGCTTGTCGGTTTTATAGAGTGACAATGTTCTTTTCTTTTTTATCTCTTCTCCATTCCATTTTACGATTCTTTCTCGATAGATAAAGAAAATATCCATTTAACGTTTTATTAAAGCGAAGAAAAAATAAAATTTGCCGTAGATTTATTAAATTTTATCATAATTTCCTATCATATACTGTCATGGCATGTTTAATACACCGAGTGACATGAATTTGATCTCTTTCTTCTCCTTTCTTAATATTAAATAAGATAAAGAAAAAGAGAAAGAAAGGGAAAATTTTATAATGTTAGTAGCTACTAGCTAGTAGTATTTTATTTACTTTTAAAAACCAGTTAAATAAAGGAGGAAAAAAATAAAATTAATAATTCACAAAAAAATAAAAAATATATACTTTCATTTATAATTTATTTTTTTACATTTGTTTTTTAAAATTGACTTGAAAATAATTAATGAGAAGTAATTAATTACATCTTGAGCATAATAAAATTTCTCAAGAATAAAATAATTGGTTATCAATATTTTTGCAAAGTAGTATTTCAACTCGTTTGTGTGCCTGCTGATAGGTTTTTTTAAAAAAAAAATGCTTGTTAATTATGTATCTATACAGTCGCATTTATAAATTCTTACGCATAGAAATCATAATTCGGATGTTTCCCTGTTTAAATGTTTAATTCTTATTAAAAAAAGAAGTTAAATGAAAATAAAAGTTTTAATTTTTAAAATTACTAAAAGTTCATGCCAGGCATATTCGTCCAAATTAGTTTAAAAATATTTTATAATTGAAGTTATTGATTGAAAATATTAAAAGAATATGTACATGTTTAGTATGTAATTGAAAGTTAAAAATATCATAAATGTTATGAAATTATATTTGGAATCTATTTTAAAAACTATAAGAATAAAAAAATAACTTGAATCCAATTTTCATAAAGAATTTATTATTAATATAATTATTTTCATATCATACATGTAACAATTAAAAAATATTAAAGTTCAAATAAAAATTTATAATGATATTTGAGAATTGTGTTGAAAATAAAAAGTAAATGAATGTAGTGAAAAAATTTAAAAGTGAAAAAAAAAGAGAGAGGGGGAAACAAAAGGATAAAAAAAGGGTGCTCATGGCTCACCAATAGCAGGTCAGTCCCGTCTAGCCTTGTTTTATTTTATTTTATTTTTTTTATCAAGGGGTGGATGTTGTAATGTGTGTTTTTATTGCTGCTCTTAGCTCTCGAATTCCCAACACTTAAGTGACTTTTTTTTTTGTATTTTAATAGTATTTTAAAAAAAATAAATTTTTTTCATTTTAAATTAATATTTTTAAATTATTTTAATACACTGATATTAAAAATAATTTTTAAAAAATTAAAAAATATTATTTTAATAATTTTCCAAATAAAAAAATAACTAGACTTCTAAACTCCTTTTTATATATATATTAAGCTATGACATGAATTTATTATCAAAACAATTAAACAAATATATTAAAATAAAAAACCTCATTTCTTAGAGTGTTTAGACAATTATCCTGTTACTTAAGCTCGCACCGAAATAAAAGAAGCGGGCTCATGTAACTATGCAATAAATCAGAAGAACGGGGCAGCAGGCGAATTGACCATCCTAGCTGCTTGCGAAGGCCATGCCCTGGCACCTTCCAGATAGATACAATCATTTCAAATTGAAAGTGCCATCCGGCTACGACCAAATATTTCATAATTCTCTGGTTGCCTTAATATTGAATTATTGAATTTAGATCTATAGTATGTTTCTGCTGATTCGTTAAA
>Ga0307511_10008255_pt1 | contig 10423 bp, 6 predicted proteins | sample 13_EM_MG_FD_200266 | JGI IMG/M metagenome (GOLD analysis project Ga0307511, IMG submission 200266) | Populus trichocarpa ectomycorrhiza microbial communities from riparian zone in the Pacific Northwest, United States - 13_EM | ecosystem: Host-associated > Plants > Roots > Unclassified | place... | reverse complement strand
GGGTCGGTGACGGGGGGAATAAAAGGGGGCGGGCATCATGGTTTTGACCCGAGCTTACCGGAGATGTATACGGGCTTTATTGCTGGGGGGGAGGGTATCCATAAAGGGATGGTGATCCCGGAATTGACCGTGGTGGATATTGCCCCGCTGGTGATGGGACTGTTAGGCGTCGAATTCCACGCGAAAGATGGGGTATTGATATCGGGGCTGATTGACAAATAGTAGAAAAACTCCTTCTTGCTGAAGGAGTGGCCCATTGGCTTCTATCCGGTGGGCCTTATAGGATGGCAAACCAGTTAAAATCTCCCACCAACAATCTGGAAGGGTGGACACCCAGTCCCCGGGCTAATTCTACGATAGTAGAGAGGGAAACATTGAATTGTCCGTCTTCGATCTTAGCGATCTTACTGTTGTCCAGGTTGCAATGGGAAGCGACATGCCTCAGGGTAAAGCGTTGGTTTTCTCTGATCTCCTGAATGGTGGCTCCGAACCTTTTTTTTAGAATCTCTTTTTCTGCTGTTGTCATGGAATGGGTTGGTTAATGGATAACCAAGGTGAAAAAAAATCTTAGCACAGGTTATGGTTTAATCAGGGTGCGGTTTAATTAGACCAAATTTAGGACTTTATAATAGATAACACAAAAAAATTTATGGCCGGATAAATTAAGTGGATGTGGAAAAAAAATGAGCGCGAATGGCTAAGTTATTTTTTGAGGCATTTCTGTTTTGTGTATTTTTATGGTGTTATTATTTCCCCGAAGATTTCATCCCGCCAAAGTGGAGAATTGAAGTGTCCACTGAGCTAGCAAGTCTACTGCTTGCTGTACAGTCTTTTTAAATAGCAGAATAAGGCTGCCGGTATTGCCGGAAGTGGTCATAACTATTAACCACGTAAATTTATTCTATGTCACAGTTTTTGGAACAGCCGGAGTTATTCGACCAGGTGGTGCGATTGGAGGAGGGGGAGAGGCAGGAGCCGTTGGGGGTGATTGAGAAGTTTTTCAGCGATTATAAGTTACATGAATGCCGGCATATATTATGGACGATGGTGGAAGCCTGTCTGACGACTGACCATTCGGATTTTAGCGAGCCGGAGGAGCGGGCGGATTTGTTATTACGGTATAATGATCTGGAGAAGTTGTTGGAAGCCAGTTATTTGTTGTTGCAGGGGAGGGGAGGAGGGGGAAAGGAATGATTTCTATAAGGTTGTAAATGATATCACTTATGGAGTGTGCAAAATTTATAACCCAAAAGTAATGGGGATTATTTAAATTGAATTTGTAATTTGCTGCTTGAAAGGAGGCAAGATGTAGTAAATATATTACCTGATCGTCGGAAATAATGCTGCTTTTTTATAGGGTGATTTTGTTAGAACGCTAAATAAAGCCATTAAAAATTGTTGATCCAGGTCAAGTTTACTATCATTGTCACTTCAATCTCCAGCTCTACCAAGCATCAACTGTTATGAATTAAGGCTCTGGAGTATTTAACTGATTAGCGACAAACCAAACACTGCATTCCAGCAGGTATTTTAATTCCAATATCCGGGTAAATCTTATTCAAAATCTGGCTTAAAAACCGTAAACCTTATGCTGTGGCATTGTTTCCAATAGAGACAATGGGCGCAGGCCACTGCCTGTGATTAAGATTTGTTAACCTGAGTTTATTTAGTAGCAATTTAAGGACATGCAAGGTATGAGTGGCAAAACTTCTATACACGACTTTTCGATTGAGCGATTCCGTGAGGGAAGCCTTAGGGATTTCCAGTGTGTTTATGAGCTCTATTATGAGACTATTTATACTTTCGCTTATAACTTAGTGAAGAAATCGGAGGAGGCGCAGGATATAACTACAGAGACTTTTGTTAAACTCTGGCGCCTTCAGGCCAATTTTGAAAATCTGAATAATATAAAGGCATTTTTATACATCACTTCCCGTAATGCCTGTTTCGACCATTTCCGGAAATTGCAGCGGCAAAGGTCCGGGCAAAAAGAGATTCTTTACTTACTCCGGAGCGAGAATGAGGTAGAGAATGAAATGATCGATGCTGAAGTCTTTGGTGAACTTTCCCGCCAGATAGAAGACCTTCCTTTTAGTTGCAGAAGAGTATTTGAGTTGATTTATTTTAACAACCTTACTACTTCAGAGATCGCAGAAAAAATGGGGATCAGCGCCCAGAATGTCCTGAACCAAAAGGCAAAAGCCATCCGCATTTTGCGTTCGGGGCTGCTCAGTAAGGCGCTGTTGCCAGTTGAGATGTGCTTACTATTGGCCTTCTCCTTTTTCGTGTAAAATATAATGTTCTTTACGCTGCATACGGCGCCCATTCCTGGCTTCAGGAACGGGTGGTGATTATTTTTATGTGTGCAAAAGACTTAACTTTTTCTTCATATTGTAGGAACGCGAGAAATTTTTTTTTAAAAAACCGGCTTTTGGTGATGTTAAAATATGGGTCCGCGCGTATTAATATAGAATACGGCCTAAAAACATTGCCCGGGTCATATAGTTAAAAATTGGAATTAATGCCAGAAGAACTGAAACATATAGAAAGAATAGCCGGGCTGATCATAAAATATCACCGGGAGAATCTCAGTGATTCCGAATACCGGGAATTGATGGACTGGTGTGATCTGTCTGCGGATAATCGCCGGCTCTTTAATAAGATCTCGAATACCGATTATGTGAAAGAAAAAGAGCTTCCGAATATACATGAATTGAAGGAAGCCGGTTGGGAAAAAGTGTTGTCGGTTATTACGGCAGAGAGACCTTCGTTATCATTAGCTATAACGCCAGTGAGGCGGATAAAGGGAGTGCATTATATGGTGGCAGCTTCCCTGGTAGGAATTCTTACTGCCGGAGCCTGGCTATATATGAAACACCGGTCCCTTGATAAGAGCAATACCCCTATTGCCTCTAATTTAAAGAATGACGTAGCGCCGGGTGGGAATAAAGCTACGTTGACCCTTTCAAACGGGCAGCAGATCGTACTCGACGATGCAAAAGCCGGCACGCTTACAGAACAGGGCACGACACAGGTGATTAAGAAAAATGCGGGTACCCTCAGCTACGCTGCTTTATTGAATGAAAAACCGAAGAAAGAAGAACTCAGTTATAACACGTTGACAACACCCCGGGCCGGTACTTTTTTAGTGGAGCTACCGGATCATTCGAAAGTATGGTTGAACAATGAATCCTCATTACGTTATCCCACCCATTTCGATGGGCAGGATACCCGGACGGTGGAACTGACAGGTGAAGCCTATTTTGATGTAGCGAAGGATGCCACTCATCCTTTTAAAGTGAGAATAGGAAACAGGCTCATTGAAGTATTGGGAACTTCCTTCAACGTGCAGGCTTACGCCGACGAACAATCAATGCAGACTACATTGATCAGTGGTGCGGTGAAAGTAAATGCCGGAGAGCAGTCCAGTGTCCTGGCGCCCGGCCAGCAGGCCGGCATCAACAATCAGCCTGGTGCAGCCCTCAAAGTGACGAAGGCAGATAACCTGCGACAGGTGACAGCCTGGAAGGATGGTCTTTTCTTTTTTCATGACAATGACATAGAGACGGTAATGCGGCAACTGGCACGCTGGTATGATGTGCAGGTCGTTTATGAAGGTAAGAAAACCACGAACCTGTTTTCCGGTATGATCCGGAGAGACAACCTGGCGAGTGATGTGCTGAAGGTACTTGCCTTGAGCGATGTACATTTCAGGATCGAAGGGAAGAAGATAATCGTTACGCCCTGAAATTGGATGAGAGATAGTTTTTTAGGGACGTGACTGTTTGTGGATCGTTTACATCTTTATTCTAATTCACTTTACACATATAACCTTGCCGGCTCCTGCCGGTCCTAGCTATTGCGCCTATGAGTTTTAAGGTATTTTCTTATACTAAGTAAGAAAATAGATCTGATTGTTGATCGATCAGATACCATACACCGTTACACCATCCTGTTTATGGTTTGTCCAGGACAAATCGACCCCTTATTCGTATGGGATGGCTGTAATTTATTAATTAATTTCAAAAGCTAGGAGGCTCAACATGTCAACACATCTACTCGAATAACAAAAAAGCCGGAAGTGGTGCGAACACTAACCGGCATTCAGGCAATCTTTGCATTTGCGAATAACAACTGCTTTTTTCACCTAGTTCAACCCTAAAGTTATGAATTTAAAGGGATTCCCCAAAACCCTATCGGGAGGGATGTGTACGCCCCATTGGATCAATAAACTGTTTTTAACGATGAAACTGACTGCTTTTATAGTTTTATCCATATGTCTGCAGGTAAGTGCGAGGAGCGTTGCTCAGCAGACGATTACCCTGTCGGAGCATAATGCAGCATTGGAGACCGTATTGCAGAAGGTTCATGACCAGACAGGGTATGAATATTTTTTTAAGGCGCAGGATGCGAAGAATGTAAGGGTGACGATTGATGTGAAAAATACTCCGGTCGATGAGGTCCTTCCGATGTTCTTCCAGGGGAAGGATTTTACGTATGAGATTGTTAATAAGATTATTGTGGTGAAGAAAAGGGAGGAGATTAAGGTTGCTGCTTCGCAGAATGAAGGGGGGCGGGGGCCTACTTTTGAATTTGAGGGGACTGTGGTGGATGAAAGTGGGGAGCCGCTGTCGGGGGCCAGTATAAAATTGAACAACGGGAGCGTGGTTGCTATCACGGATGTAAAAGGAAGGTTTAAGTTGAAAAATATAAATGAGGATGCAACGATTGAGATTTCGTATACTGGGTACGCTTCACAGAAAGTGAAGGTTGGAAATCAAACTTCTTTTAAGGTTTCATTAAGTTTAGCAACAAACAAATTGGATCAGGTTCAAGTAGTTGCTTATGGTACTACCACTCAAAGATTGAATACTGGTAATGTGAGTAAGGTAACGAGTAAAGAAATTGAGGAGCAACCGGTCAGTAATGTATTGGCAGCTTTGGAAGGACGAGTACCAGGTTTGGTTATCACACAATCCACAGGTGTTCCAGGCGGCGCATTTACCGTTCAAATACGAGGCCAAAACAGTATTGGCAATGGGAATGACCCCTTTTATGTGATAGATGGTGTGCCTTATAATTCAAGTCTCCCGACTCTCCCAAATTCTTATGCATTAATCAATTCTTCTTTACGTGGAGGGAATCCCTTGAATTATATTAACCCAAATGATATTGAAAGTATAGAAGTTTTAAAAGATGCGGACGCAACGTCTATCTATGGTAGCCGGGCTGCTAATGGGGCTATCCTGATCACAACGAAAAAGGGGAAGGCTGGTGCTATGAAGTTGGATCTTAATTTCTCTTCGGGTTTTACCAAGCCATCGCGTGATATACCTTTGTTGAATACTCAACAGTATTTGGCTATGAGGCATGAAGCCTTTAGCAATGACGTGACAACTCCTCAATCCTACGATTATGATGTTAACGGTGTGTGGGATACGTCCCGATATACTAATTGGTCAAAAGTACTGACCAATAATTCAGGCGCATATACAAATGCACAAGCTTCCATAGCGGGTGGCAATACTAATACCCAGTATTTTGTAGGCGCCGGGTATAACAGACAGACTACGGGTTTTCCCAAATTATTGCCTGGTGATGGATCAGACCAGAAGGGATCAGTCCATTTTAATATGAATACCATGTCAGGTGATAAAAGGTTTAAGTTGGTGTTGACAGGGAATTATGTATCTGATAAAAACACTGCCCAATCAGAAGATTTTAGTAATGATCGACTGGCATTGGCTCCTGATGCTCCTTCTATCTTTAATAAAGATGGTAGTCTAAATTGGGCGCCAATTGTACCGGGGCAAGGGGGCACTTGGACAAATCCCTATTCTCAGTTATTTATAAAATATAAACAGGCTACTGCCAATCTGGTTGGAAATTCAGTTCTTAGTTATGCTTTGCTACCAAATTTAGATATTAAGGCCAGTCTTGGATATACCACGACGCGAACTGAAGAAGTACAGACTTATCCTACAACTACTTATGATCCCGACTCACATATTACTTCCGGTAGTTCTTATTTTAATACAATCAATAATCACGGATGGATAATTGAACCTCAGATAAATTATAGATTAAAACTTGGCCAAGGATTGTTAGGCGTTTTATTAGGCAGTACTTTTCAGGAGACCAATGCTGCCATTCAGCATTTAAGTGCAAGTGGTTTTATCAGTGATGCACTACTTGAAAATAGCCAGGCGGCTAACAGCATTTCTGTGAGTAGTAATAGTACCCAATACAAATATGACGCGGTTTTTGGACGCCTAAACTACAATTGGGAAGACAAATATCTTCTTAATCTGGTGGCACGGAGAGACGGCAGTAGCCGCTTTGGACCAGGCAAACAGTTTGGTAATTTTGGTGCAATAGGCGCAGCTTGGATCTTTTCTAAGGAGAAATTTGTTCAGAACAGTTTACCTTTTTTAAGTTTCGGTAAATTGAGAACAAGTTACGGTGCTACAGGAAATGACGGTATTGCAGATTATCAATTTTTAGACTTATATACCTCTACATCCAACCCATACCAAGGCATACAAGGGCTTTATCCAATCAATTTGTTTAATGCAGACCTAGCTTGGGAGGTGAATAAAAAATTAGAAGCCGGCTTGGAGTTAGGAGTGTTAAAGGATAGGATTATTTTTCAAATAAGTTATTATCAAAATCGGTCCAGTAATCAACTAGTCACTACATATGTATCTACGGTTACTGGCTTTGGTTCAATTCCGTATAACCTGCCAGCTTTGGTTCAGAACAGCGGTAAAGAGCTGACTGTAAACACTATAAACGTTAAATCGAAGAACTTTACTTGGTCAAGTTCTTTTAATTTGACAATGAGTGAAAATAAATTGATGGCATTCCCAAATTTAGCTAATTCTGCTTATAGCTATCTTAAAATCGGTCAACCAATTAATATAGTACCCTTGTATCATTTAGTAGGAATTAATGATACCACTGGTTTATATCAATTTTCGGATTACAAAGGAACACCAACTTACAGCCCTAATTATAAAACGGATAGAACAGGCTTCGTAAATACAACGCCAAAATTTTATGGCGGTTTCCAAAACAGTTTTACTTACAAAGGATTTAGCTTGGATGTTCTTTTTCAATTTGCGAAACAAATGGGCAAGAATTTATTTTCTGCTTATCCAGTTTTAGCTGGCACCATGGCTAATTTACCGACTTCCTTTTTGGACCGTTGGCAAAAGCCGGGTGATAAGGCAAAATATCAAAAATTTAGCCAGGACTATTCCGGTGCTGCGTATAATTCCTTTAATTATGCTACACAAAGTGATTTTGGATATAGTGATGCGTCTTTTATTCGATTAAAGAACCTCGCTATTTCTTGGCAGTTATCCAAACCAACAGTAAAAAAATTGCATCTGGAAAATTGTAGGATCTATCTGCAGGGGCAGAATCTATTTACGATTACTAACTACAATGGTATAGATCCAGAAAGCCAGGGTACTGGTTTGCCGCCAATGCGAGTTTGGACTGCAGGTTTTCAAATGGCATTATAAAATTAAAGAATGTGTTTTATCTATAATTGGAAAAATTAATAATCAAGTATGCTGACATCAATTAATCAATCAAAGACATACAAAATTTTTCTATTTGCTATTACTTTGTTATTAGGAGGCTGCAAAAAATTTGTCCAAATAAATCCACCAGTAACAAAAATAACAGGGGAAACGGTATATAGTAACAACACCAGTGCGGCAGCCGCAATGACAGGCATTTATAACAATATGATTGCTAGTCCATCCTTCTCGAGTGGTAATAACAGTATAGGTTATTTAACGGGATTAGCAGCGGATGAGTTAAAAAACTACTCATCTACGATAACTTTTATTCAATTTTATCAAAATGCATTGTCTAGTTCTTCGAATGGCAACTCCAATGCTTATTTTTGGCCAGGACTATACAATAAAATTTATGATGCAAATGCGGTTATAGAGGGGTTGAATAATTCAAACGGTGTCAGCGATTCCATCAAACGGCAACTAATTGGTGAGGCTGAATTTATGAGAGCTTTCTTGCATTTTTATGCGGTGAATTTGTACGGAGATGTGCCTTTAGTAACTACAACAGATTATCAGATAAATAACTCAATTCACCGAACTCCTGTGGAACGGATATATCAGCAGATTGTTGCGGATTTAAGAGATGCCCAGAATAAATTGACTGATGATTTTGTTGATTATTCAGGCCTAACAACAAGTGAAAGGACTAGACCGAATAAAGCTGCTGCTACGGCATTACTCGCCAGAGCTTATTTGTATACCGGAAAATGGGACAGTGCAGAGACACAGGCTACAGCCATTATTAACAACAATTCGAGATATACTATAGTCAATAATTTTGATAGCATCTTTCTGGCAAACAGTTCTGAAGCTATCTGGCAATTGCAACCTGTTACACCTGGACATAATACATATGACGGTCAGTATTTTGTTCTTACCTCCACTCCTGGGAGCGCTTCACTTTCTGTTGCATTAAGCACCAATTTGATGAATGCTTTTGAAACAGGGGATAAACGTTTAAGTAATTGGGTAGGTACTTATAAAAAATCGGGGGCAAATCAGAGTTATTATTTCCCGTACAAATATAAGATATATAAAGTTAGTACGAGCCAACCTGTTACAGAGTATACAATGGTTTTACGCTTGGCGGAACAGTATTTAATTCGAGCTGAGGCAAGAGCTCAACAAGGAAATATTCAAGGCTCACAGGATGATCTCAATACAATACGTGCAAGAGCTGGTTTGCCAAATACGTTGGCGAATGATCAATCCACTCTATTGACTGCGATTTCGCATGAGAGGCAAGTGGAATTGTTCACCGAATGGGGACATCGTTGGCTGGACTTAAAAAGAACTGGTGCTGTGAATTCGGTTATGTCTGTTGTAACTCCTCAAAAAGGTGGTTCATCATGGAGTTCCAATTGGGCCTTGCTTCCTATTCCATTGTCAGAATTGACTATCAATCCGAACTTAGTACAGAATCCTGGCTATAATTGATATGAAGATTGAAGAATGACTCTAAGTGTAAACAAGTTTTTCATGTTCTTTGAAAAAGTATACTCTGATTTACGGATAAATCAAAATCAGTATTGTATCCGTTGTTGTAAGCAACATTAGCTATTCAAAACTATTAAATATATTTTGTATGGAGGGGAATGGAAAATTTGATAATCCGACCAAGAGGAAAGTATTCTTGAAAAAAAATCTAATTTTAGTTTTTATAGAACTATTGCTTTTAGTAGTTATTTTTTATTTAAGGAACCACTTTGAACATATCCGTCAGTTTTTAAATCATCTTATTATTATCAACGTTCATATTTTCCTATTTATTTTCTATGATGTTTGGCGAATTGAAAAGGCAAGACTCAATTCATTAATCAAAATTGGCGTGGCTTATCCTTCTTATTCAAATGAGAATGCTAAAAGTATTAATAAACAGATAAAAAAGATTCTAACGGAATTAAACAAAATAAAAGGATTGGAATACGTTTCTCTCTTGCCTCTTAAAGAGAATTTAACATGTAGTTTTAGCAGTGCCATAAATTATTTAAAGAGTAATAAAGAAAACATTGAAAGTATTTTGTGGTTTGATATTGATTTTGAGAATGGGAATAATTTGATAAAACTATCTGTTAGAAGTGGCGGGCTAATTTATAAAAGTGAAATTAATGAAATCCTAGTGCATGGCGTTAAAGTAAATCTTAAAAATCATATTGATTTTGTTGAGATGCCCGATAGCATAAAATATATAAGTATTGATCAATTTAGCGCAAAAAAGGGGCAGAAGCAGAGTTTTAAGGACGCAATTTTTTACTGTCTAGGGATACACAGCTTTTTGCAGAAAAAACTGGAGGCGTCTCTTAGAATTTTAAATGCAATGTATCCTTTAGAGACAGAGAACATCAAAAGTGGCTTAAACGGAGGAGGTAAATATGTAAAATATAGGCTTACAAATAATTTAATAACTATAAAACTACGATTTATTCTTTCTAGTATTTATAGACAAATTGTTTTTGAATATGGGAAAAAAGGTGATAGGTATAAAGGACTGCTAGTATGTGAAAATGCAGTCAAAATATTAGGTGATTCATTTCCAAGCGTCTTGATTTTGGGACACATGGTAAGAATTAGTTTCGAGTTGGAGTATTTTGATGATGCGAGAAATCATACATTAAAACTAAAAGAAATAGTCGGTAGGAAAACAGATGAAATATTATTGTATGAGGCTTTTCCAGCACTATTAGCAGAAGATGTAGACATCTTTGTTGATAAGTTTAAGCGGCTAAGGAAGGAATTGCTCCCTTTTCCTCCTGAAGAAATGATTTTCTTATTTCGCGATTTTAGGCCGAAATCGAGTATGCAAAAAGTCATGATTGAATATGCTATTTGTA
>Ga0307511_10008254_pt1 | contig 10423 bp, 12 predicted proteins | sample 13_EM_MG_FD_200266 | JGI IMG/M metagenome (GOLD analysis project Ga0307511, IMG submission 200266) | Populus trichocarpa ectomycorrhiza microbial communities from riparian zone in the Pacific Northwest, United States - 13_EM | ecosystem: Host-associated > Plants > Roots > Unclassified | place... | reverse complement strand
GGCGTACCCTTTTTGTAGGGTTTTTTTTTTTTTTTTTTTTTTTTTTTAAAATCTCATTACTCGTATGCGTCCCTGTAGGAGGGATATGACGAGCCTAACGGAAGCCCGCTAGGTTTCAAGGCAGCCCAAGTTAATCTGGGGGGCCGTGCACGATCTAAGTACAAAAAGCAACGCTAGCGCCCCTCCGCCGCCACCCTCCGTCCGGCCCCCGTATCCTCCTCCGCCACGCCCTCTTGTCCGGCCCTCCCCGAGAAATACGAAATCCTCCTCCGCCACGCCCTCTCCCGGCTCCCCTGGTTTCTGCGGTCATCCCTTCCTCCCCTTACCAACTCCGTTTCTGTCCCGTGTGAAGGCAAGGGCTGGCTCCACGTCATCTAACCAGCGAGGGGCTGGGGGAAAGTCGTTGCAGACTTTTTGCGATGTCAGTAGTGGGGTGGCGGCCCTACTTCCTTCTGCTCGGTGAGGTTTTCGTGTGGTGGGATCACGACCCGAAGTATAGGTAGTCCAAGAAGCCCTCGATGGCGTCGTAGGAGTCGTCTCCTTCCTTGCCCCAGTCTGGTTTGTCTATGTATTCCCAGGTCTTCTTGCCCCCTAGGAGGCGGCTTCTCGTCGAATTGTGGTTGGGGCAGTGGAAGACTATGTGTTCCCCTATTTGTTTGGGGTGTCCGCATGGGCAGGCGGGGTCGTCGACCTTGCGTATATGGTGGAGCCATGCCTTCTGGGGTCCTCTTTCGCTGCGGTACCAGCTGTAAGTGCTGAGAGCGTGCTTGTGCCAGTCTGTTCTCCTTGTCCCGAACCCTGCTCGTGTGCGTGAGGCTCTTCTTATCGCTCTGGAGGCGGCTTTGACTCCCTCGGGGGTGGCTGTTCTTAGGTGCAGGGAGGTGGTCCCCAGGTGGGAGTGTAGTTCTGGGAGCTCGTCTGCGATAGTGTTCCCCACCAGGCCTAGGTGCCCCCGGATCCAGGCGACTGCGGTGGTCTGTCCCCGACCCAAGATGGCCTCGCGGAGTTCTATTTCGATACCTGACCTGGGTGGGGCCCCGCTGGATAGTTGGAGAGCAGTCTGGATAGCAGTGGAGGAGTCGGAAAGGATGCAAACTTTGCGGTCGGGAGGTGCGTTTTGAATTGCTAGGGCTATCCCTTTCCGTTCTCCGTCTGCTACCGAGGCTAGGTCTCCTAGGAACCCCCCGAGCCTTTTCCCCCTGTCTTTGGCGTCTTGGATGAAGGCTCCCAATGCGACCTCAGAGTTTCTTCCCGTTCCGTCTGAGAATGCTAACGTCCATCCGTCCGTGGTGAGTTGTGCTAGGGAGGCGGCCCAGTAGTCTTTCTCCCTTGATCTCGGGTCTTGGGGTTGGAGTAGGATGATCTGCCTGAGATGCCCTTGGCGGTGGGACTGGGTGTTGCCCCATCAGATCTCTTCTGGGCTGGCGATAGCTGTCAAGGGGAAAGCGGCTGAGATCGGCGACTCTAGAGTAGTCTGTGGGCCTCCTGTGCCGTCGTGCCAGGGTGGGAAGCCTTGTAGGGGGCCCTCTAGGAGGGATCGAATGTGGGGGTCTCCTGTAGCGATCGCCTTCGCAGCCTAGCAGGCCCCCATGTCTGCTAGCTTGGTCTGGATGGGTTCTATGTTGGCGATGAACCCCAGTTTCTCATGGGAGGCTCCGTGGTAGGCCCTAGTGATTTTCCTGAGGGCTTGGTATTCCAGCCTCCTGAACGTGCTGAAATTCCCTGGTTGATGTAGCCATAGTTCTGCTCCCTAGGTGAAGATCGGGCGGATCATTCCGGTATATAGTGCCCTTAGGGCCAGTGGGGACATCCCTCCGTTGCTGTTTCCTAAGCGTCGCATTACACCCCAGATGCGTACCGCTTTCTTAGTGCGTGCGTTTATGTGTTCTTGGAAGGAGAGGTTGGAGTTGACTGTGATCCATAGGGTAGTGCTTGAGTGTCTTGGGCCCATGAAGAAGTGGACCTGCGAGTTTTTCTGTGGGCCCAACCCTAGCTTGTCTTCTTTCCCCGTGTCTTCTAGTGAGCGGTCCACCTCCCTGACGAGCCTTTTGTGCTGGATGTGTTGTGGGTGATTACAAGTGCGTTGACGTCGTCCGCGTAGCTGACAAGTTTGACCTTGTGGGTGGTGTTATCAGCCATCCAGGGTTGGTTAGGCGCGGACGCTCCCCTGGTTATGACTCCCGCTCTCCTTGTTGGCTGAGGGGAGGCTTTGAGATTTTCATCGGCTTTTTTGAGGGTGTCGGCTAGGAATAGCAGCCATAGAACTGGGGACAGGGGGCTTCCTTGGGGAGTTCCTTCGTTTATGTGAGTCCATCCTCTAGGGGTTCCGTCCCAGCTGATCTGGATATAGTGAGGGGTGTGGAATAGTCTAACGAAAGCGTAGTTGTCCGGACTGCAGGACTGAATCTTGGCCAGCGTGGGTTGGTGTCTTACGTGGTTGAAAACTGAGACGATGTCTTTCCCTAGAAGAGAGATCTTGGCCCCCTTCCGGGATTCCCTTAGGGTGTGGCTGACGATTAGTGATGGCCGACCTGCCCTTGCGGGTTCCGTACTGGAGTTCGTGGAACCCTTCTCTGGCTTTTTGGAGTCTGTCGGTGATGACTTTCTCCCCTAGTTTGCTGTTGGTGTTCCTAAGGACTATGGGGCGCAAGCCCTTAATCGAGGTGTGATCTTTGCCTGGGTTGGGGATTATGACCATCTTGAGGCCTTTCCAGGGGGGGGGCGCGTGGTCCGGGGTGTCGGTGTTGTAGGCGATGTCATTGATGATGGCCTGGCATAGTGATGTGTCTTTTAGGATCTTGAGTAGGCGATAAGAGATCCCGTCGGGGCCTGGGGCGCTGTTGTTCGACGTCCTGGAGAGGGCTTGTAGGATGGCTTGATGGTTTTGGGCTTGGCTAGGCGGTATGGTCGGGTGGGTGTGGGTGTCTCTTGGGGGTTCCCTGGTTGGTGAGGAGGTGTTGTTTTCTGAAGGCTTCCAAAATTTCCTGTGGTGATGTGAGGGTGTCCTCTCCGACTTTGATGGATTGGAGTCTGGCCTTCATGTGGAATGGATCTTTGGCGATCCTGACGATGTCCCATGGGTCTTTGTCCCCGTTTTCCTGAATGAACTTCCTCCAGCAGGTTCTTTTTTTCTGTTTGATTAGTTTGGAGAGAGCCTTTCTCTGGTTCTTGATGTCTTGAGGGGATTTGGCTTTGCGGCAGCGGGAGAGTTGTTGATCGATTTCGGAGTCCCACCACTTCTAAATGTGTGAGGCGGCCTTTTTTGTGATGCGGTGTTGGGCTAGGAGGTCCTTGAGATCTCGGTAGGCCTGTCCTTGGGTTTGGGTGGTATAGGGTGGTGGGTCTTCTGCGTATTTAGTGAAGAAGTTCCAGTCGGTGACGGTGTAAAGGTGGGTGTCGGGCCTTAGGCAGGTGACTTCTCCTGACAGTATGCAGTGGTCGGAGGCGAGGAAGGTAAGGTGTTGGGGCAGGGGTCGGAAGGTTAGTGCTGGGGTATGGAAGATTAAATCTAGGGTGCTCCACTTGTCCCCCCTTCTCCATGTGACCCTGTTACGTGGCACGTGTTGAGTCAGGTTTCTTTGGGTACCCCAGCGTGCCACCTCTTTGCCCTTCTGGTTAGTCTTGTCGCCCCACAGAGCGTAATGTGCATTAAAGTCTCCGACGACGCAGCTCTTGGAATGGGGTTTGATGGAATCGAGCAGTTCGTGGAGTTGGTTTGGTGAGAGGTGTGGGTTGGCGTAGACTCCTATGAATCTACACGCCGCTACCGAAACCTCGCAATGGTGTTCCCTGATAGTGAAACGAATGTTGTTTCCCAAATTCTTGTGTTTGTAGGCTAGGATCCGACAGCCTTTCTTGATGTTGGAGTTGAGGAGGTGGAAGTTGGGGTGGGTGGCTGCTCCCCCCTTTTGGTCCTGTTAGAACTGAAATTTGTGTGGCTCCGCGATGAAGATGATGTCATAGTGTTTGAAGGATTCGAGGATGCTATGGGTGTTGCTGTCAGATCTTTGGACGTTGTTGTAGGTGACTTTGATAAAATTGTGTTATCTCCCTATGGGGACTGACGCCGACCTCTGAATCTTTGGCGGGGGCGTTGGAAGTAGGGGTTGGGATTGGGTTTGCGGGCTCTCCCAATGTTGGCCTGGACCCTTTGTGGTGGGAATTGCGTTAAGCATGGGTTCGGGCGGTTCCCCGCCGATCTGAGTAAGGAGCGTATCCGAGAATTCTGCCTCTGTCTTTAGAGTCTACGTAGGAGTTGGATTGGGCCCTGGGTGATGCCGAGGTCGAAGGGGGGGGGTTTGGAATGCCTTGTCTTCCTGGTGGTCTTAGGGTGTTCCACGGACGGATTGCCTCTTCATTGGTGAGTCTGAGGGTCTTCTTGGAACAAGTGAGCCTCTCGTGTCCTTGACCTCCGCACCATTCGCATTGTGCCCACTGTTTCGGCGGAGCGGGAGAGAGTGAGGGTCTTGGGAGGGTTGCTGTGTAGCCTAGAGTATCTAAGTATTTGGCTGTATCCCCGGCCCTTTGGTATAGCTGTATGAGCTAGTCGCCTTGTCTGAAGGGAAAGGTGAGTCTTATTTCTTTGAGGTCGGAAGTCAGGACCGGAATACGGAGGGTCGGTCCTTCGCACTTGTAGTCTTCTATGTACTTGGCGGGGTGATTGGCTCTTCTCAGGTCCAGGAGGTTGGAGATCTGAGTAGCTGCCGTCGTGGCTTGTAGTGGTGGTTTTGGGGCTCCTTCCCCGAAAGTGGCGATAATGTCGGTGAAGGTCCGTGCGATCGTGAAGTTGATATTGCCTTTCCCGAAAAACCCCCGCTTGGCAACTTCTCGGAGCCCCTGTGTCAGGTCCGCGTTTTCGAGGCCGGGTGAGTATGTGACTCGAAGGCAGAGCATCTTGGGGTAGTGTGGGGCGTAAGATACTGACTTGAGTGTCAACCTGTGGTGGGGGTCTGAATTTGCAGCCGAGTGCCTATCGAAGGCCCTGGTGAAGCCGGTTTTCCAAGCTTGTCCTCTGGGGGGTGGGTCGGTGTTGTGGACGTAAACTGTCGAAGACGTTGTGTTTGGGTTCGGGTATGTAGGTGGCAGCTCAGCGCTGTGTGTTATGTCCCTTCTGAAGAGGGGGGCGTCTTTTTTATGTGGGATGGGGGGTAGCCTATGGTGCCCGTTTTGGGTGTCAAGCGTTGATGGTTTCTGGGCCCGGGTGCCTGTAGTGGTGGGGTCCAGTCACTCCTCTCTGGTGCGCCTGGTTTATCGAAGGTGCCCGTTGTGGGCGGGTGTTTGTCGTAAGTGCCCGTAATCCGGCGGTAGCTCGTATCTTCAAGCCGGTGTGAGCGTAGCGGAGGGAGGTTGGTACCTGGGAGAGGAGGGAGTGGGATTGGGGTGATAATTGGGAGGCCGCGATGGGCTAGCTCCATCCGTACCCTTTGGTTCAAAACATGAACTTGTGAGCATGTGAGGGGAATATCTTGGGGGATGTCCAGGCCCGACGGCCCGTGGGAAGCCCAGTGATAGAGATGAGCTCGGAGGGGATCCGTCTCCTGTAGGAGGATCGTCGAACGTTCTTGGGATAGTGACTTGTCCTGTTTCAGTTCGACGTGTTCCTGTTCCAGTTTGTGTATTAGGTCGAAAAGGGTTTCCCTTTGCAGGCGGTCAAGATCTTCCCAGTCTGGGAAGGTGGAGCCTCTTGTGCCGAGCGGGTTGGTGTTGCTATCGGTTGCTGGTTTGTTCTTCAGGGTGTGCCTGTGCCTGCTCATGAGACCATTCTTATGGCAGCGAACGTCGTTGGCTCCCGAGCGTGTCGCAGGGGGTGGTGGTCTGTACGGTTCTGGGAGTGGCTGGGCTCCAGTCTCCATCATCCGGCGTCTCATGGGATTAATATACTTATAAAAGGGGGTCCCCTCCCCTTGGAGTTGTTCCTCGTGTTGTACCTCGTGGTCTTGGTGCCACGAGCGTAGTGGGGAAGGGGCTGGTGGACTGTCGACGTCGCCGTAGTTAGTTCTGTGTCCCTCGTTGGCTGGGAGGTTGTTGGTAATCAGTGTGTCCGTCTTGGTTGGTTGGCTGATAGTGCCGAAAGCTAGCGGTGCTTCTGTGTCGCGCTCGGGGGTGGTCGGTGATTCTTTTGTGGCATTGGGTTCTTCTCGGACAGGAGTATATGTCTGGAAGGGGCCGGTTGAGGAGAGAGCTGGTTTGGTACTGCTCTCAGGCTTTCCTCTGTGTCGTGTAGAGGGGAGGCCCCTTGGACTGCCTGCCAGCCTTTGTTCTTGTGTACCTCTTTTGCGCAACGCTTAGCTAGCCCCCCCCTTTCTGGGGAGCACTCCCTCTTGGGCCAAGGTGGGGTTGGTGTCGGGGCCGGAGAGGTTCCGGGCTCTGGGGTGATGAGGTTGATAGTGAGTGTTGGTGCCTGTGGGGTGATAAGGTCAATGACGTGGACGGATGGTGTTGGTGGTGGTGGGGCGTGGGGAGCCGGTGGTGGTGGGCGTGCTTCCGCGTCTGGTATGTTCGTGTCTGGGTCTGGCACGGGTGAGATGGAGCCCGCTGGCAAAGGTGGCGTTGGGATTGGGGAGATGGCGCCGGGTGGTAGAGGCGGTAAGTCCCCTTCCATGACCCTGGCGAGATGACCTTGGAACTCGTTCCTCATGTACTGGGCCTGGGCTGGGGTCAAGGATCCTCTGTCTACTTGCGTGTCTATCATGTCTAAAAATTCTTCGATCGGTGTGCGGAAGGGGTGTGGTGGGGTGTTTGGGCCGCGAGGGGTGGTAGCTGTGGTGGTGGTGGTAGTCCTGTTCGGCCTGTTCCGGGGGCTTGGGACGGAGCGTGTATGGACCTGGAGAGGTTGTCGCTGGAATATGGTTTGCAGTCCTTGTTGAGGTGGGGATCGCTGAATTTCATGGCTGTGTCTTCCGGAGTGACCTCCGCCCTTTTCCCCTTTGACTTGTTCCGGTTGGGTCTGGCACTCTTGGGTGGAGGTGGGTTGTCAGGGCCGGGTGTGGAGCCACCGCTGCTCGACCCTGATGCTGGGGTGTTATCCGGTGGGCATTTGCCGAAGGGAGGGATGTCCACCGCATGCGTTGAGGCTGAGGATGTGGTTGTGGGGGTGGTGTCGGTATTCTCGATGGTGGGGGAGGAGTTGGTATTTTTCCTGATTTCGAGGAGTATGGTGTCTAGAAGAGACTTGATCACCCTATTTTCCCTGATAACGCGTATCAGGGCTTCTCCGGTGTTGCCTGACAGGGTGTGTAGGTTCTCTTGGATGGACGTGATGGCCGACTTGGTGTCTGCTCTGAAGCGGAAAGAATCGTCTAGTTCTGCGGCTCTTTCTTTGGCCATGGAGCGGAATTCGGCAGCGAGCTATCTGCAGGTGTTTGGTGTTCGGCGGTCTCTATGTCGATGGTTGATGAGGGCGTCGTTGCTGTGTCTAGTCCTTTCCTATCCTCGGAGCTTGAGATCTCGGGTTGGTTTTGGAGTGGGGCGTCTAGGAAGATATCATCCTCCTCTTCCTCGGCTGGTTCCTCGTTGAGCCAGGAGTCTGGGATGGATAAGTCGTCGTGGTCAAGGATCGGGATCTCTGGTTGGAGCGCTGGTGAGTGAGGGGGGGGACGGGTTGGGGTTGAGTTACCGGAGGGTGGGGTGGTGGGCGTCTTGGTGAGCTGGGGTGGGTCGGGGGTGGAACGGTCTTTGGCCGTCGCAATGACGGTAATGGATTCGGCCATTTGTTCGTGGAGGGGTTGGCGGCTGACCACGATAGTTTGTTCATCTTCTAGGTCGGGTGTGACTTCTGACGTGTGGTCTGGGAGCATGAGCGGTTTCTTCTGGTCCAGCCTCATGGCTCCCCGTGCTACCGCTAGGTCGAGGGCCGTGGCGTCGATAGGTTCCCAGTCATAGGATTCCAGGGTGCGGTAGGTGTGGCGTCCGATGACTATCAAGTGTTGGCCTAGTCGCCAGTTCCTGGCAGGGTAGAAGTTCAGGCTCGAGCCGGGTGGGGGTCGGTTGGTGGTGGTGCGCCCCCGTCGTGGTGGGGGCATGGTGACGAGCGTGGGGATCGGTCGAGGTTGGGTAGGTCGGGAATGTGGGAGTTATGGTGTGCGGGTCAGGGAAACAGGACTCAAAAACTTGGGTGGTAGGTGAGCATGCTCGGGTCTGTATGTGGTAACGATTGGTGGATGGTTGTGGGTCGAGTGTTCTGGTTGGGCTAATGGTCGTGCCGGCGGCGTATTTGGAATCCGGCGGGTGTGGGAAATGATGGGAGTCGAATATGTCGGGTGGGATGTGAGGTGAGAAGGAGAAGTGAGCGTCGCCTGGGATTGGTTCAGGGAGGTGTGGGAGTTAGGAGCCGTCCTAGTGGTTGTGTTCTGAGAGTGATGTGTTGGGGGAAGGGTGTAAGGAGTAGGTCTTTGGTGTAACTCGGGTCGGGCTATCTCGTGGTGAAGTTTCTGTGTCGATTAGGGTCCTGGGTCGGGAGATATGTCGCTCAGAGAGACTGCCTCGGATGTGGTTGGGTCGATGGTTGAGGGTGGTGTGATTTTGAATCGAGCGGGTGTGGGAGTAGTGATTGGTCGTTCAGCCGAGTGCCTTGGGTGAGATGTGAGCGTCAGCCGGGGTTGGGCAGGGAGGAGGTGTGGGAGTTAGGAGGGTTCCTGTTGGTGGTTGTGTCGCGAGGGTGATGTGTTGGCAGTTTCCGGAGATACACTGAGGACGGGAAGTCGTGCAGGTTATCGTGGGTTTTTCGAAGTTCACTGAGGGGGGAAGGGTGTCGGGAGTCCGACGAGGGAGGAGTTAGAGCGGGGCTTTGATAGAGCTCGGGTCGGGCTTTCTCGTGGTGAAGTTTCTGTGTCGATTGGGGTCCTGGGTCGGGAGATATCTGCAAATCCGCACTTTTTGGGTCGTTGTCATTGGGGGTAATGGGGTCACAATACGGAAAAAAGAGCAGGTGAAATAGACAACGACAACCTGCTCAGATATGTATCCCATAGCTCTAATTATTTATTGGATATCTTTACATGTATTTGGGATAGACTTGAAACCACTTGGGCCTTAGTTGAGGAGCTCAGTGTTGCCTAACCCCCTCGTAATTATCACACTTTTCCGTTATGTACGGAGATTGCTGTACATCTCCTCTCGCTGGCGGTAAATACAAGTTAGCCAATATCTTGCTATCAGAAAACCCCGCCATAACCGTTCCCAATTTTTCTCTGGCCCTACTGAATGGCCAGGTTTACTATTTTGATTTTTTAATATTGTTAGCTGGCGCAATGCGCTCATGCCGACCCACCACAATTCCCAAGCCCTTTCAACATCCGATGGCATCGTAAAGTCCCACTTTACCTACAGGTGAGTAATTCTGGAACATTGCTTGGGCCTGTTAAGTGTTGCAGAGGCAGGAGCACTGCTGGTACGGTGTTGCCATGATAGTAGGAAGAGGAGGCGATTGTGATTCTGAGACATGTCCGTGCGATCGCTTGGCTAATATTATTTCAGTATTAAACCAGCCCTACGCACTTGCTTTATTATCTTACTATGGAATATGTCGCTTCATGAACCTCATCAAGTATGCAATATTCTCTGCTTAAGTGTAATTAAGGAACCAAGTGTCCGTATGATCACGAGTGGAGACTAGGGAGCCTCAGTCAAGTGGAAGTCCAACTGTTTACTATGCCCTGATTTACCATAGTGTCTACAGCCCGCTCATTACCAGTTAGTGTAATCATAACTTGGTAGCCATTATAGGGCTCAACTCTGATACCGGTATATCATACAATGCCCAAAATATATTAGCCAAGCAATCGCACGGACATGTCTCAGAATCACCATTGCCTCCTCTTCCTACTATCATGACAATACCGTACCAGAATGCTCCTGCCTCTGCAACACTTAACAGACCCAAGCAATGTTCCAGAATTACTCACCTGTAGGTAACGTGGGACTTTACGATGCCATCGGATGTTGAAAGGGCTTGGGAATTGTGGTGGGTCGGCATGAGCGCATTGCGCCAGCTAACAATATTAAAAATCAAAATAGTACACCTGGCCATTCAGTAGGGCCAGAGATAAATTGGGAATGGTTATGGCGGGGTTTTCTGATAGCAAGATATTGGCTAACCTGTATTTACCGCCAGCGAGAGGAGATGTACAGCAATCTCCGTCAATAACGGAAAAGTGTGATAAGTACGAGGGGGTTAGGCAACACTGAGCTCCTCAACTATGGCCCCAGTGGTTTCAATTCTATCCCAAATACATGTAAAGATATCCAATAAATAATTAGAGCCATGGGATACATATCTGAGTAGGTTGTCGTTGTCTATTTCACCTGCTCTTTTTTCCGTATTGTGACCCCATTACCCCCCTTCTAGAAGGGTAGACCCCTTATACCCCCCCTTCACCCCTCAAAGAGGTCTTTCGATGGTCTTTGGTGTGTGTTCCTTCGATTC
>Ga0307511_10008250_pt1 | contig 10424 bp, 16 predicted proteins | sample 13_EM_MG_FD_200266 | JGI IMG/M metagenome (GOLD analysis project Ga0307511, IMG submission 200266) | Populus trichocarpa ectomycorrhiza microbial communities from riparian zone in the Pacific Northwest, United States - 13_EM | ecosystem: Host-associated > Plants > Roots > Unclassified | place... | reverse complement strand
GGCTGTAACCCTATTCACGATCCTCGCACCCGAGAGAACCGCCTTGACCGAACCTGTCCACGCTCCTGACAAGTTCTGACCCACTCAGCGCACTGGACCTCGTTCCGTCCAGAATCACGTTAAAAAATCCAGTCTCTGGAAAGCCATCTGCCGGCTTTCGGACTCCCAGAAGAGAAAGCGCTACGCCAACCGCGGTGGACTATTGCTCAGTCAAATTGGTTGGCGTTTTTAACAAATAACTTGAGCCCGGGACCGGTATGGCCGGGTTTGGGACCAGCGTTCAACATTCAGCATCCGGTACGAGACTGAAGTGAACGAGGTGACCGTGTGGGTCGGGAGGGGAGATGCCCGGTTTGCTGCGCAGAATCCACGGTTGAAGGTCCTCGAAGATCGGCATCGTGGTAGGACCCACGACATCCCAAAATAGACCCGGCGATCACCAGTTCAACATTCGGCAGCGTTCAACGTGCAACGTTTGACGCTGAGCGAGCCCGCCGACGGCGCTCCCTCCACCAGTTGGGGTTTCACGTCGTGGCAAGGCTGTGGCCAAGTACCACGAGGGATCCTTGTTTTCAACAACCTCCGCACCGTCTGGGCCTATCCGCCCATAATGTCCACATCCCAGGTCTTACAACAGCTCTATTCGCTCGATACGTCTTCCCCGAATCTCTCGCGCTACCTCTATTGCTTGATTCAGCGTGACGAAGAGGAACAGTATTTGTCCGGTCTTCAGGAATCAGAGCTGCGTCGGCTGGTGGATTTCCTCGACGAAGTACGTGCTCTTCAAGTTCCGCCTTTCATCCAGTTACGGAGCAGATCCTGCAGGCTCTTGGCGCCATCCCCACCACCGACGATGTTTACCGACAGTGTCTGCACAAACTACAAACCATCTGTGCTTACCACATGACCCTACCGTCCTCGTACATCGTATCCGGTGACCTCGCCAAAGTTGGTGATTACCCGATCTCCATCGACGGTGGCACTTCCGATGTGTGGGAAGGCACCCACAGTGGCAGGAAAGTCTGTATCAAGTGCCCGAGGGTTTGTGTTCAGGATTTCGAGGCCGTTACACAGGTTCGTATTCAGTATTGACACACCCGTTTCGTACCTGAAATTTTGTGGGCGCCATAGTCATTCCTCAAGGAGGCCGTCATATGGAAAAGGTTAAGACACCCGAATGTCGTTTCTTTCATCGGCGTTACAACAAAGCCTTTGCAATTCATTTCGGAATACATGCCGAACGGGACTCTGACGAAGTACGTCGAGAAGAATCCGAGTGTGGATCGGATTAGCCTGGTGAGCCTTTCCTCTATAGCGGTCGCCTGACTGATAACACTGACTTCCCAAGCTATTGAATGTGGCAGAAGGGCTCAACTACCTCCACACAAATTATACAATACACGGGGACCTGAAAGGGGCAGGTAAATTTCTCCGCGTCGTTTCAATCTGCACTGACAACTATTGATTAGCCTAACATTCTCGTTGACCACCATGGCAACGCCCGTTTGACGGATTTCGGGCTTACCTCAATTGTTCGTGGGCTGAACTCCATTCTTGTGACAAAGGTGAAGGGATATACTGAGGCGTGGGCCGCGCCGGAGGTTCTCGAGATAGGTGATAAAGCCACACAAGAAGCGGACGTTTTTGCTCTTGGTATGGTCGTGATAGAGGTTGGTCCTTGTGTCTTCCCACATCTGGTATTGGAGGTGGAGGGATGGTTGGTTTACCTGACATTTGATTCTTGGTTAGGTCTTTACTGGAAGTTACCCGTTCAGTGGCTTTACGGACCCTATCATCATTTTGAAGATCACGGGTGGCGAACGACCGGCTCGTCCGCATGGGACACGAGAATTAGGTCTGACGGACTCAGTATGGGATATGACGCTCAGATGTTGGCAGCAAGACCCCGCTCTTCGGCCAATGGTGACAGAAGTGGCCGGACTCGTACGCGAATGGTTAGCGTTCTCTGTCTCCACAAGACGAACATCACAACATTCTCCTTGCAGCTATAGGCTACGTACTTTGAATCCATCTTTGCCCAAATTAGCTTCACGCCCACCGGTGGAGGGTGCAGATGCTGCAACAATCAACACACCTATCTCCCAGATGTGCACGAATGGAAAACCAACTCCCAAAGAACCGTCGGGAACCCCACAGCAGTCTGACCAAATGAACTCTGAGACATGCGAGGCCTCGGCGGATTTAAATCTGGTGCCCAACCCGCCGGGAGAACCGCTGTCTGACAGACCTTGTTCCCTCTCTATTTCCGGTAATTCCAACGGTGGTCATCCCCTTGCTATCGTTCATAATACACATGCAGCCTATACAGACAACCATCTTACGATACCAACACCAAGTGGCTGTCCAGTGGAATCCATCCCCGAAGCAGCCGCGAAGCGTATCGAGGAGATCGCCGAGGTGACGCAGCTGGTTATTTCCCCTTTCGGTTCTGACAATTCCGTCTCAGGAGCTCGCCCATGGGAATCCAAAATCAAGGAGAAGTGCCGCCAAACTCCGGAGGTTGTGTGGTCTTCATTGCACCGTCCCAACATCATACAGGCTCGAAGGTGTCACGAAGGAGGGAGACCACCCCCAACGCATCTTACGGGCGACCGAGGTTTGGAAGGGTATGTACAAAGGCGATGTGGTTACGCTCAATATTCTCAGGGTACCTCGGGGCGCTCCTCACACACAGACAATCAAAAGTGTAAGTATATTGCACGTTCTCCGGGGGAGACAGCTCATCGTCGTTCTTACGGATGGAATAGTGGTTTTGCGGGAAAGCAGTGTTGGTAAAGGAGCTTGAGCACGGCAATATTCTCCCCTTCTACGGGGTATCGACGACCGTCGCCGACTTCTGTCTGGTGTTCCCCTGGTACGAAAACGGAACCATCATGGAGTATCTGAAGAGGAAGTCAGATGTCAGTCGATTCGCTCTGGTCAGTATTTTGGAGCATGCCCTATACGCCCGACACTTACTTCCATCCGCGAATAGTTATCCGGTGCGGCCAGCGGATTGCGCTTCATGCACGAAAACCGTATGATTCACGGCGCCTTGAGACCAGTATGCGAAGCTGCGTTCTTATTAATAAGAATTAATGTCCTAAACAGTGCCGCATCTTGATCGATGACGAGGGTGTTGCTCGATTGTCTGCCAATGGTTGCGGCCAAACTGCGGCCATACCAGACACCTCAACTGTGGATCATGGACAATCTGTAGGAGACGTCGACAATGACCGGTATTCGGCGCCGGAGCTTCATCAGCTCGATGGTCGTTCCGTGGACGAAATTCCTGTAACGAAGGAGAGCGACGTGTATGAGATGGGCATGGTCATCTATGAGGCGAGTTCCCACCGTCCTGTTTTATCTGGCGTAAGGTTCAAGTCTCATATTAATCCCCTAGGTCTTGACAATGGACAGACCGTACTCTGGCTACGACGATATCGTTGCCATGTCAAAGGTACAGGCCGGTGAATTTCCTCAACGGCCCTCAGACGGGATCCCCGATCCAATCTGGACGTTCCTTGGGGAATGCTGGAGCAGTGATCCTACAAAACGCCCATCGACCGCCCAAGTTCACGGCATCCTGTCACGATTTCGACCCCTTCCCCCGCCGATGGAAGAACTACCCCGCAGCGATAACCAGCTTACAGTCCCAATACCTGGTGCTCGTTCAGAGAACTCGATATCTAGAGCGGCCCAAAGTTATATCGATAGGATCACCGAGGTGACACAACTTGTTGCCTCTTCTCCCAGTTCTTATCTCATTCCCGTCATAGAAACCAGCGCGCGCGAATCCAAGACTGGAGGCGAAAGGTACCACCGAACTTCAAGCGTTGTGTGATATCCGCCATACAGCCCCAACAACATGCAAACTTAAGGGCGTCATGAGGGAAGGAGCCTATAACCAACGCATCTCCAGGGTGCTCGAGATTTGGAAGGGTAGGTACAATGGTGAAGTGGTCGCGCTCAAGGTCCTCGGGGGAGCCAGAGATGATCCTTGCGTACTGAGTGCCAAAAGTGTAAGTACGTCGCAATCCCAGTGGAGGGTTGCTCGTCATTTTTTTAACGGATGAGTAGTGGTTTTGGGCGGACGTGGCATTGTTGAAACAGCTCGAGCACGGTAACATTCTCCCGTTCTACGGGGTATCGACGACCGTCGCAGATTTTTGCCTGGTATCTCCCTGGTACGAGAACGGAAACATCGTGGACTATGTGAAGAAGAAGCCAGATGTGAATCGATTCGATCTGGCCAGTGCATTCGGACGAACTCCTTAATCCCCACGCTTACCTGTGCCCATGAACAGTTAGCAGGCGCGGCTAACGGACTGCGCTTTGCACACAAACATGGTGTGGATCACGGCGCCCTGAGACCGGTACGCAAAGCTTCGTTCTTATCGGCGAGATTTAACTTTGGCGACAGAGCCATGTGTTGGTCGATGAGGGCGGAGTTGCCCGATTGGAAGTGCGATCTATGCGAGACATCGACAAGCACCGGTGCTCGGCACCGGATACCACGTCTTCTAAATACGGTTGCACACCTTCATTTCTGTCCGCAAAGGAGGACGACGTGTACGGAATGGGCATGATCACCTACGAGGCAAGCTCCCAGTCCAGGGCCAAATGTTGAACCTCACCTTGATCTCCCAGGTCTTGACGGGGAGCACTCCGTACGCTGGGTGCGATGATACTACTGCGATGCTAATTGTTCAGGCCGGGAAAACACTCCAGCGACCCTCTGATGGAATTTCTGATCCAGTCTGGCAGTTCCTTGAGAAGTGCTGGATCTGGAATCCTCAGGAACGCCCGTCAGCCACCAAATTGTACGATGCCTTCTCAAGATTTCACGCAACGCAGGAGCTACCGGAGAAATTGAAGTTGGAGGTTCGGGGCATCAAAATCCCTTTTGCCATACCAAAGGAACAGCAGTTTACCGTCAAGGTTAAATACGGGAACAAGAACCACACGACCCCTCTGACAACGAAGGTCGTGGCTGATGAGCATACATGGTTTGTGTTCCTTCCGACCCTACCCTTGGTACTATTACTAAGCCTCGTACAGGGACGCTCCGCAAACCTGGTTGATAGAAACCGACAAACAGCACGATGAACAGTCGGTCTCCTTTGAAGTGCTCTGCTGGACATCTTCGGTCAAATCCACAAAAGGCAGAGTTTGCGCAATGAGAAATTTCTCCGTATGTCCTTCACCATTGTACAATTTCCAACATAGTTGGTCACCCACATGTAGCTTTTAAACAACATCAACAAACGGATCCATGTGAAACTCAAGGCGCTGGGTAGCACTGGAGAGGGAGTACTTAGGATCCGCTTGACGTAAACGTCCCATCTCTCGGCACGTCTCCTCAGTAGAGTTTGACGATTTCGTAGGGCGATTTGAACTCCACCATAGACGGCCTGCGAACATAGCAGTGGCTCGGAGCTACGAGCCCCCCAGACATCGGCCTGACGGTTACTACGTTTCCCTCCCGTATGAACCCCAGTATAGCTTATGGAGAAGGATATGAGCTTATGAACACATTGACCGAACCGACGACCGAACCGACTGTCGCTACGTACCGTTGACAACCAGGCGACGGCATGGGGTTCGATTCCACCAGGTCCTTATGTAACAGTGCCTCAGAAACTCGCCACAGATGGTTTGAGAAAGTGGTCCGATCTCGCAGTTCCACCATTCTTTCATTCTCCTTTGCAGAACTTTCCATACCGGACAGGGGTCGAACACACTATCCAACATGCCAAGGCTGCGCTTAGTGTATGTGGCTTTCATGGCCGGACTTTTTGGGGCTATTCTATGACTAGTCCTTGAAGGGCCGAAACGGCACCCCGCGGACGGCGCGGGAACGACGCTCCGAGGCGGTAGTTACCATAACATAGCATTACAAACCGTCTCGGCCCTTGTTGGCAATCCTCAAGAATCATCGAACAGTTTGACCACAGTCACGTGGGAGGGGCTCACCGGACAAAGGTCGAGAATGTTTTCAGCGTAGGCCGTGAATCGTCCCAAACCCTTCCATATAGCGGCTGTCTAAGGTCTTTGGTGACCATGCGGGGTGGCAATAGATAATTGACCGCACCGGCCGCGACTGTAGTACACCATATCGCTCCAGATAGAGGGATCCGAAGGCGTGGCCCTACGGGTGGGATCAGCCAGCTGCCTCCCGTCGACTTTCAAATACCTAGGTGAGGAGTAAATTCCTCAATGAGAAGGTGCTCGCAACCCCAGCCGCCGCCCACCGCTCTCCGACGGAAGAAATCGACACATTTGAAGATGGTTCGATCTCAGGACAGTTTGGCAAGGGTGACCTTGTCGAGAAGAGGGAAAGTCTGGATCTGATGAGTTGTTTGCTACCATCCTCTGAGATTCTAAGGTGGAAGAGTGAGAGTTGGTGCCCAACTGAGCCAGGCAGGTCAGCGATCGACTGATCCGTAGGACCGTCAAGTCGCTGACAGATCGCCGGTCATTCCTCGAGCTTACAGAGTGTGTTTCGCGACGGGACAAAAGGCGGAAGGGAGAGATGGACACTGTTCTTCTTTGTCATGTTAAGCAATAGAGGTAACGCCAGAGATCAGGGGAAGAAATATCCAGCGAGTACTGGAGGTATCGTAATCAGCATAAGTCGCAGCAGCACGAAGGGTGTTCGTACGCATCGGCGAACTCTGCAGTGACTGTGGGGGAAGCCTTTGGCTGCGTAAGAGCCACTCAGAGATAACGCTTGGGTCCACTGGCTTCATGTACAACATGGACCATGATCTGGGATACGACGGGAGGACCGTTCTCCAGTACCGTCAGACGTAGACTCGTCAGAATCTCTGGGGGGGAAGTCGGTGCGTCGGAATGGCATTGTTCAGAAAGACCGTTACGTGCGCTTCCGCGGTCTTCAACACCTCGTGTAATCCTCAAAGCTACGGCAGGCAAGTTAGAAGGTGGACCTAGGAAGAGGACAGGCACAAACTCACGACGCCTACGTCTCCCAGATAATCCCGTTGACTGTGTGTGCTGAGGGTTGGCGGACAGATCGCCGAAAGTTTGGCAGTCGACTGACCTGAGCCGGAGAACCTTCTCACTCGCTGATGTATCCTCGGTTCCATAGATTCCAGGCATTGCGGTGTGATTGGGAAAGAGGAAGAGGGGTAGCAGTGTGACGTGGGAGGAAGAGAAGGTGGATGGGCATATCGCTTCCCACAACCCCCGAGTAGGTAGTGCGCAGCAGTCACAATTGGTTCGGCGGCGCTGCCGCTCGACCGAGTTCTCACTGGGCTTCACGATCAGACGGTCCCGGACCGTCTGAAGTACCTCGACTACCCGAGTCTCTATCCGTGTCTTACGCCGGCGCTCGTACTCATCGGAACGACAGGTTCCTATCAACCGGCACAAAATCCCGTTAACATCTACTTTCCATCCGAAAGCGCCCCGACTTCAGAGTCCTTGTTCGGGCCAGCGGTGACTAACTCACCGTGCATGAAGATGACGATCCCCGAGCGACCTCAGATTTCCGGCCTGGTGGAGATTTCAGTAAGGATGGATCTGAAGAAGCCAAAGGGTGTTTCTGTCGATGTCAGTGGTGCACTGTCTGCCGACCTGAACACAGGTGTATTGGAAGAGGTCTGTCGACGCGGGGGAGTTCTGAGTCTGCCAGGGAGGGTTGGAACGGAACCCGTTTGTCGTAGCATTCTCTTTTCTGCCCCAAGTAATGTACAATTATTACCGCTAGCTGTCATTATCGAGAGTAAATACTCGAGTCCCCTACAGGGGGGATTCTCGGATTTCAATGTGACTTCTATCCTGACCTCGCCTCCGCCCTTCCTGAACTCAGGGAGACATCCTTCTCAAACTGGCTCGTCCCCTAGCTGTTGCGCCAGTATCACCGCCAAACCTCCCTTAACCTTGGTCTGCATCGCCATCCGTACTAACCATTTATCCACGTCAACCCACAAACCCAAGGGAAAGCATCCGCCGGTGGGCCACACGTCCGATGTAAAAACGCCGGATGCTAATGCTGGAGCGGAGTGGATGGAGGACAGTATATATACGAGGCGAGGGAAGGGATCATTATTACGAAGATCAATGTTCACAGTGGTGACGGCGGGGAACGGTGGTAGAGAGATGGCAGGGGGCGTTCCGTTTGGGGAAGGGTATTGATCTACTACGTGTAGTGTTGCTGTGAGCCGAGCCAGCTCACATCACGACTCAGAGAAGACTGATCGCTCGGCTCACTTCTCAAGTGAGCCTGACAAATCATTCCCATTTATGGGAGACAGGAAATCCGATTGACTTCCGATTTAATCTCGTCTCGCAGAAATTAAATCCCAAATTCCACGTGGGGGACCATGCAAGGACGTGGTCGCCACAGCCGCAGTGTGATCACGGGAGTATTATTCATTAGATATATACCAAGCAAACGAGCTACATTTCAGCCAATCATGCGTGATCTCTACCGGTGTTGCAGACAGCTTCCAAGGCCTCGCATACTTCCAAATCATCGTCATTCAGGGGTCGGAACCCGGCCGATAAGTGCTCGGTCATGTTGAGCGAACTGTCGCGAGACGATAATTTCAGAGCTTGCAGGGCCTCCATGAGTTTTGGCTGGATTCTGTTTCGGCGAGCGGTGTGGGTCTCCTTCCCGGACGAGAAGAGCCGCTCGCATGGCACAGAACTTGCTTGTGCGGGTAGGACATCCATCGCGAGGCAGAAGAGGTTTGGGAATCGCTCCTCCGCATCCTGCAGTGAAGTTAGAATCACCGGGAGGATAGAACGGGGACGTGCGAACCTGCCAATAGGTGAGAACGTCAAAGACAACTGTTTGCTGGATACCGTTCACTCTTTCAATCCTACTGAAGCTCTCCAGCGGCTCCTCGAGATACTCCTCCAGTTCCCGATGAACGCCACCCAATAGCCTCGCCCTGGACCGTTGCCCGGCAATACTCGCCTCCCTCTCTTGGCTTTGCCCAGAAACACTTGTTACAGTGCTCCCACCCGAAGTTGGAGTACCGAACAGACGATTGAGGCCGCTTGAGATGGCCAAGGTGGAACGTTTGAGGATGGCTTTGTATGTAGTCGGCGCGTGGCTGACGGCGGCTGCAGCGACACTCGCTGTCTTAAACTCGAGCATCTGGAAGACGTGAGTTGTGGCCGTCAATCGTGTCATGACAATAAACATATTGACCTGTTCGACAACCCAGCCCCTCACCATTTCTGCATTTCCTTCACCTCCCCAGTTTTCGGAGATCCACTGCAACTTGAGGCACGGGTTCAGGACTGGATTCTGGTTAGCTCAGGAGACGGCGGCAGGATTGCACACTGCACACCGATCGCAAATGCGTATATCCGAGACTCTTTAGTCTTCGCAATATACTCTTGGAGCTTTGCGATTCCCACTTGGATGGATGGGGATAAGAGGGGATATTGTTGCTGCTTTAATTCCCATTGTTTGATGATCGTATCATAGACGGGAAGGGAGAAGGCGAGCGTCGGTGTTCTGTCGGTGGAGAGAAGTTCTTGGGCGAGGTGCGGAATTTCTACAACCTCATGAATGTGCGTTGCAACGCACGCCTCCGCTTTATTAAGTACAAGGGATGGCAAGTCGCTATCCACCTGTTTTGGGCGCCAGGCAAATGCGTCGATTGCCTGCGGATGGTGTCAAAATGTGTTTCTGAAAGTGGTGATGGGTCCGTACCGGGAGGAGCGTTAGCACGCGGTCGAGCAGGAGAAACGTTGATGACCACCGTGTTTCGCAGTCGCGAAGTAGCTGCAGTACTGGGAGTGAAAATGGGTTTCCCTCGGAATCTGTCCAGGACCCTCTTTCGTTTCCTTCCCGTATAGTCAGTTGAAAGTCTTCGCGCCGCTGACCTGAGGCTCGGCATGCCGTGACTAATTTCCTTGCCATCCCAACAATGTCAGCCGCAAGTGCATCGCGATACTCTTTGATCGTGACACCCTCTGGGAGAGGCATTGCTTGCAGTGCTTCCTCCATGAGCTCCGGAAGTCCTCCCAATAAATACTGGGTGTCTGATTTTGACCCACCCTTTAGTGTTTCATAGATCGCTTGTACTGCTAGGTTTATGACGTGCGGGAAACACCTGTTCCTTTCACGTTCAATGCGTGTCAATTGCAGTGAAGAAATCCAAGTACCTGACTCGGTTCCCAGTTTCATCAAAAGGGACACCAACGGCTCGAAACCGTCCTTCGAGACTCCGCATCATCGTGTTGTTGTTCGAAGCATTATCCGCCGTGATCGAGCCGACCTTTGGGAGAGAACTTCAGTCAAGATCCGGCATGTGAAGGTGAACATTGCTTACACGGTTTGTGATCTCCATCTCGCAGATGATCTCGAATAGAATTCCAGCGAGGTTCTCACCTGTGTGCGAACCCTTGATATACCGGAAGGCGAGGAGACCAGACCGCAA
>Ga0307511_10008249_pt1 | contig 10425 bp, 11 predicted proteins | sample 13_EM_MG_FD_200266 | JGI IMG/M metagenome (GOLD analysis project Ga0307511, IMG submission 200266) | Populus trichocarpa ectomycorrhiza microbial communities from riparian zone in the Pacific Northwest, United States - 13_EM | ecosystem: Host-associated > Plants > Roots > Unclassified | place... | reverse complement strand
CCCCCCTAACCCCAACCTAGCAACTAGAAGTACTTACAAATCCGCCAAATGGTTAACCGGATGGCTCTCCCTCAAATACGCTGACAAATGCCTCAACGCATCAAACACCGCCATATACAACTCATAATACTGTTTCGGGCTCAAACTCCCCGTCCTAAGCTCACTGACCAACGTACTGCTACACTTAAGAGCATCCATCAGCTTCCCCGGCGTCTCCAGCGCCCGGCGCATGAGTGCTGCCTGCTGCCTCACAACTGCCAAAGCATCAGCCAACAACTGCGCGGACTCCTCCGTAGTTATCGGTGTAGCCATGGTATTTGTTGAGCTTGCGCAAGCGATGACCTTGATCAATCAAGAGTAGGTTGTTTTGGTGACGTAGGTACCTGAATGGCAACGGTATTTGGGCTAGGCCTAGATCGATGAATTTGGCCTGGGACAACTGTCTTAAGGTTCGATGTGTAAGGTACCGTGGAGGGTGGGGTGAGGTGGGGGATTGGCGACGGATGGGATGAGGCTCGATATGGTGGGGGGAGGGGAAGAAGTGGTATTGGCTGAGACAGCAGCGAATCTTCTATCATCCGATAGCTGCACTCTTACTCCTCTATTGTTTGTCGATAACTAGAGAGATACCAGACGGGTTGTCGTAGGCCAGCTTACATAAGTTTGGGATCGCCACATACAGGGAACCTATCTCAAGTTCATATTGGTGAAGCACAGCTGCGAAACGCTACATTAATATATTCCACATATAATATAATTAAATGATCACGTATCCATCATACTTATTGGCAGCTGACATTTTTGATGATTCTGCTAGCTAATACAAGGGTACTGACTATTAAGTACATATACAGTTACAATCCGTCTTTCTTTATCAAAGTCGGTAACTCTCACGTTCCAGCTGCCAAAACACCTCTCCGGCGGACCGGCAGCACCTCGCTCAAACCGGAGCAAAGGAGACCAAACAAGTAGCCTTTCCTCATACTCGATACTGAAATACCTCAATGTAACACACATACACGTCCCCATGGGCCACTCTTCCAGAAAAAGCAAAAGCACTAGAAAATCAGAGTAGAGAGTGGAAGGGTAAACAAAAATAAAATCAGGTATTAAAGAGGCCCAAGCGAAGGTGGAGAAAATAAACCCAAACACTCAGATGAATCTGAACCAATAGTAGGTCTGAACCCATCCAAACTTCGGGTGGACGAAAGCAGTAAATTCAAATGCATGATACAAAATCAACAGGCACATCCCATTCTGACCCCACCCTCCAACACAGCCTTCATATCATCCAAGCATAACCAAAACCAACTTAGTCGCCCAACTCGTTATATTCAATACCTGCTCTTCTTCCTACTCCCACCTTGCACTTCCAATGCCCACTTCCCAGTATCCTCCAATGCCGAGTCCTCGCTCCTACCCCTCTTTGAGGCCAACTTTTGCTTAATGGTAGCCTTTCCAATGTCAGGGGTGGGCTCTGGCTCGACGCTCGCCAGTCGTTTGCTTCGCCTTAGTGCAGGTGCTTTCCCTTCGTCATTACTCAAATTAGAAACACTCTTTGTGATCCTAGGTCTGCGGCCGAAGCTAAGAATGTTTGAAGATGCAACTGAAGACACAGACGGTGCAACTGAAGGGGCGCGTGTACGTTTGTCAGGCTGCTCTTCCAGGCAAACTTTCTCTGGCTCAATCTTCTCTTCTTCCTCTAGAGAAGTAGCCTCTATCTCCTTTTCTTCATCCGATTTCTCCTCATTGGTCTTTTCTCCCTTTTCCTCCTCCACCTCCACCTCCTCCAAGACTTTCACTTCCTCCTCGATAACCGTTTTTAGCTTCTCTTCGACCTCTTCCTCAACCTTCTCGACGGTCGTTTTCCTCTTAGATTTATTGATGGGTGTCGAGGGGGTATTGTCCGAGTCAGAGATGGCAGCGAAATGGTCAACTTCGTCGTCATCAGATGCCCCTCCAAGGAACCCTTCAGTTGGGGCTGCAGGCTGCGCTTCCTCCACTTCAAGGGAATGAGGCCCTCTGCTGCGAGTTCCTCTAGCGGATGGGAAGAGAACACGCTGGACTGGCCCACCAAGGACCCCGGAATTATCTTCTTCAAACTTCCGAAAGACTTTCATCCCACGGCTAAAACAAATATTAGAATAGTACGGTATTATAATAATCTGGGAGGAAAGCCGTACACTGTATAAACCATCCCATCCTCCCTTCCAGCCCGGAGAGCCTCAAACTCCTCCCTATTCTTCTCCAGTCTCTCCCTACGCTTCCTCTCCTTCTCGCGTTGTTTGTCACTAAGCTGCCTGGTCCTACCTTCTGGATGGTCAATGAACGGGTTCTCTGGGCTGGGGTCATATTCTGGGACTCTAGCGTTGGAGTCGGTGAAAATTTCAATAGATCCGCTATCCCTTGAACCAAGGACATCCTCGCTTCCAAAGAGGTCTCGTGCAACATCCCGCCCAAGGTCGAACTTGTGACTTGATTTCTTGCGTGTGCTGGATTTGCTGGATGCACGAATGCTGGATGATGGTTCTCCAAGAATTTCTGCAAGAGTAGCTGCTGCTGCCGATGAGATAGGAGTCTTGGGCTTAGTACTATCCGGGAATAAAACCCTGCTCGCAGAGTCCAGATCCTCTTGTTCTTCAGATGGTATCACGAACTTCCTCTTCCTCGAGGGTGTCTTGGCAGGAGTGGGTAGAGACTCTGCACCATTAGACTCTTGTGATGCCTCCTCAGTAGCAAATGGGTTCCTCATGTTCTGGGGAGCTGGTGGGGGCTTGAACTTCTTGTACTTCGTAGTCGAAGGATGGGACGGCCCGGTAAGGGGATCAGCATTAGTTGTTGACTGTTTATCGTCTCTGAATATGCTGAACGTGTCCTGAACTGGGGATGGCAAGCCAGTGCTGACGGGAGAACCTGGTGGAGAGGGAGCGAACGACACAGACGACTTGGCTTTGCTGGATGTAGAAGGACAGATCCGTGCCTTCTCTTTCTGTTGTTCCCTCTCTTCCTTCTGTCTGGCCTTCTCCTGCTCCTTCTCTTTCCTCTCCCGCCTCTTACCCTTATCGTACTCTACCCCATGAAGCGGAGCGTCAGGCGTCTCGGCACGAGTCCTTCTAGGTGGAGTTCTTGAGCATGCTTCCATGTTGTGTGATCGATTGAAATATGCACTTGCGAGAAAAATCAACAGCAAGAGATGTAAACTACCAAGGAAAATATGCTGAATAAATCCCTTAAAGCCCGATGGAGTCTATTGTGATCGGATGTGTTTTGTGAAGCAAGGTTTTTCAACGTGTTGCTATGACCGATCAACAACAAACAACTCTGAGACACAGTGCGACAATGTTGACAAAGAGCGAGCGGGGCAGCGGATGCAGATGCTGAAGAAACAAACAGAGAAAAATCGTCAAAAACAGAGATGGAGATATGATGAGCTACCAACGGCAGTGTGTCGGTGCGTGTATGTGTGTGTATGTGAAGTGGTGTTCTGAAATCCAGAACTGAGTGGGCGATGGGGGTGGCAGATTGTTTTGAAACGGGTTGCTGCGAGACGCGTGCTCAAATCTGCGTGTTTATTGGCTCCTGTGTAGGTTGTTTGTGGCACAGGTACAAAGAGTCTTGGCACGAGACCATCAGCTGTAAGCCGGAATAATATTGCCCCAGTGGTAATTCTACAGGGTATAAAAGTATAATGAGAAAAATAAAAGGATAACAACCCAAACCGAACCGTGGCTGCTCCATGAAATTCCAAAGATTAGATAAGCACCCTTTTTGGCCGTCCGCATGGTAATGTCTGGTAAAAGGCAAGACATTAGTTCTGTTACGCCGAGCCGGGTGCTGCAAGAATAATTATGGGTCACCCCAAATATATACCACATGGCTGAAGTCTCAATATAAGCAAAGCGTCCAATTACAGGCAAGGGGCTAAGCGAGTAGGTAGTTTTGAGCCATTGAATATTCAGACGCAGCCCCCAGTTTCGCCCGACAAATACATCTAATATCTACAGCATATACCATAAACAACTACTCATATCATTAGCCACCAGAGTATGTTGAACAACAGGAAGTAAAACGTCCCACCAACAAATAGTGTTACCTTGTGGCTGCCACGCCAAGCCTATAACCCCCCGCAGGCCGATTCGGGAACCCCACCAAGCAACCCGCATCTTGGAACCGTTCCAGATCTTCAGAACTGCAAACATCACAGCAGCAATGGCCAACTATCGAGATGACCCCCTAGATCTCGACAGCCTCCAACTGTCAGACGAAGAATCTCCCCAAACAACCCGCACCCCCACTAATCGCCCAAACCAACGCTCACGTTCCCCGGTTGACCCGGTTGACCCAGAGACCCGAGATGCCGCTCTGAGAGCTGAGCTTGCTGGAGTACAGCAAATCAATAAAGTTATTGAAGGCGTCATTGGGTCACTAGAGAAGGCCAAAGCCAATATGGAGGTGCGGCTGAAACACCCCCAATCACCTTTTGGCGATCAACATTTAACATAGTCTATGCAGACTGTCTCCTCTACTGTCAATTCCGCCAATACCCTCTTAAACCTCTGGGTCCGCATCCTCTCACAAACCGAACACACCCAACGCCTACTTCTATCCGGACACTGGGAAGGCGGTAACAAAGACCTCAATGACATCGAGCAAGAGGCTCTCGCAAAAGCACAAGCAGAACGACGTAAGGAGGAAGAGCGAGCCCGAGCCGCAGCAAAAGAACGAGAACGGGAGAGGGCAACAGCAGCAAGAGAAGCTGCAGACAACAGACCACCAAGTCGATCCGGGCGAGGCACTTCCTCAATATACGGAAGGGGTCGGGGGAAGGTAGGCGTTGGTGCTGGAGGAAGCTCGAGCACCGTAGGAAGTAGCAGGGCCCCAGCTCCAAGCTCCATACCGGGTACAGATACTTCAAGAGGAAGGGGTATTCCCACGAGGGGCTTACGGAGGGGAGGCGGGAGGTTGGGAAGTAGCAGTGGTATTGGAAGAGGCACAACAGGAAGAGGGGTCAGGTAATACCCGATATATCACAATTGGGCAGAGTGGAGGCAGATTTCATAAACATACCTTTACAGCCAAGGATATAATTTGTTTGTTTATTTTTCACGAAACAAAACACACCTTGCCTGTCGTCAAATCCCAATACGTGAATTCATGCAGTATCGGCGCTCCAGTCGACAAGGTACATCGGCGAAGAGACAGCTGCTCTTCACCTTAGCCCCGGGAATTTGTCAAGTACCGATATATTTACTTATTCGTCGGGTTATTCCGAGACTACTTACCTATTCCCAAGCAAGCTCCCACTCTTTACGTTACGCCAATTGGTAAATCCCTGTCATGCTGATACCATTGTATGCACGTCTAACGAGTTGCTCAACAAGCAGCATTTGTTGGTGTACTGAAGTAATTGGAAGGTTGAAGATCGACAGTTCTCCAAGCGACTGGTATTTGGCCGTCCGCCTTCCCCCGCCCCCGCTCCCGTCAGTGTCACCAGTGTATTTTTTTCTGCCGGTATATTTGCTTGTTCGGGTTTTTTTTTCTAGGGATTTAAAAGCTCCATTGTTGTTCTGTTCGTTCGCAAATTCATGCCCACGGCAATTCAAATTGACGTGTGCAGTGCAATATGTCGAGGTCAAAGAAGCTCGGGTCTATTTATGCAAATAACCGCAAGCGAAGGGTTGTCAGCGATGATGAGCACTCCGAAGATGAGTCAATCGAAAACGTTAACCATAACACTTCCAATTCTCCGGAAGATATGAAGAGGAATAATCACCATGACCATACTAGCAATGACCACAAGCAGGTAGACCCAGTGGGGAGATGTCAAGGTATGTTTTCCCCAGCTCACTAAAGCCCTCAATTCTGGCTGTGCAAATCGCTAGGGTAGCTGTGTTTATCCCCTAACATTTAATAGCTAAACTCCGGTCTCTCCGCCAACACCTTGTCATCCTCCGCCATGAAGCCGCAGAGGTAGAAAAAGAAATAGCCCGCTGGGAGTGGGAAGCCGCTGCGGCTGCAAAGGCCGCGAAGGTGAGAGCCCGCGAAGCGGAAAGAGTATCTGCCCGAAATGGCCACATGCATGGATATGCGATGTCTGGCACAGGCGCACAAAAGCGACGACGGGTACTTCCCCACCTCGATGAGGAAGAAGATGAAGCAGACCTCTGGGGCCCGGCTGGTACAGCGCGGGGGGGTCGGTTTATGCATGAATTGTTTCCGGCACCTGGGAAGAGTGCCGCCAACGGCAATAAAAGGGCAGCATGGGAACATGCCATGGATGAGGACGATGACGATCATGAAGATGATGACCATCATGGTGCGGTAGAGATAGATGACATGGATATGGCCATGGAGCATGATACAGATGAGGATTCTGGAGCTAGTGCGTGGGGGAAGCTTATCGATAAAGTTCCCTCACCACGGCAGGGTTTCGAGGTGGTAATTGAGCGGCTCCCGCCTACCCTTCCCCTACATGGGAGTACACGGCCCGAGCAACGGGTATCTGAAGGCCCACTATTCTTCGGGAGCATCGAGGATTTCTCTGATAACGAAAACTCTCCTAAGCCTGCCCTTCCCAAGCAAACCCCAAACTTGTGTTTCTCCCCCCTTGCACTCTCTGCCCCTGCTGCATCTAACAAAAGCAACAACTCCCCACTGTCCCTCCTCCCAAGTACACCCATGAGGATGGCAACCCGTGCCAGGCCTCCATCGGACGGAGACTTCCCTGGGGGGGAGGAGTGTAGCGGTGAGGCAGGAAGCATTACTCCCCCAACCCAGCTCATTACACCCAAACGCCCACCTACAACTGCCGTCTCCTCTTCTACCCCCCGTAGCGCGGGAAAGACGTTCGTCCCTAGCCCGGGCTTCTTTGGGACGTATGAAGAGAAGAGGAAGATGGCTGGCTTGGAGCCATTGCCGAAAGTAGAGTTTGATGAGTTTGAAGGAGGGATCACCAGGCCTCAAGCATCTCAGGCAAAAAGGGGGATTGAGGTATCCCCAGGGGAGTTTCTCAAGATGGGTTGGGATGCAGTGCCCGGTGTCCAATAGGGATTGATGTGGTCTGGGAAGGATATTATGAAAGTATCTGGAGGAATGTTTGGTTTTGATAGTGGAGGAATGGGTTCGGGGGGTTAGTTACCTAGGAAAGGTTCCAGAATTACTCACTAAGAAGTAGTAGCTGGTCTGGTTGAAGACTGCTAATGGGCAGGTGGGATAAAGCAGTTTGGCTGGGGATGGAGTTGGGCGCATGGGATATTTATGGCACTCGTGAGATTGGGAGCAGGCTTCTTTCGCATTCTTATTCATATGGTATTCAGGCATGTTTGGGATTATCATTGGGGATTATTGGATCAAAATTTTCGGGTGTATCAAAGCTTAATAGAGATGCTTGCGTTTCGATAGGGGGTAGTCTGGTTGGTTGTAAGGGCGGGGGCATGTTTTAACTGGAGATTCTCTGGGTTTTAGTCATTTCTTCCTTTGATACCTTATTTTAAGCAGATAGCTATAGCTATGCTCCCAAGGCATATCTTGATCATTTACTAAATAACAACTCGAACTCTATTGCAAAACCAATATCACCGCATCGAGATATATTTCCCTCCAGTGTTCTCCCACCAACCCATAACAGGCTTCTAGCCCTTAATTCGTCTCCGGTTGTTGCATGCGCCCAATTGCAGAACCACTAGAGCCACAGGCCCCAAACTTCCCCAACCTCATCAACCTCTTCACACCTTCGGTAGAGTTCCCTCTTCTTCGTCTCCATCCTCTCCATTCTCCACCAACTCTCCCACAACCGCATACTTCCCTCCAAAATGCTCCTCCCAACCTCTCAAACTTCCCTTCTCCTCCTCATTCAAATCCCGCAATGTATCAATCCTCCCCTTCTCATCACTCAACATTTCCGCATCAAAGCTCCCCTTCGCTAATCCCCTACTTGCGTCTCTTCCCGAAAAACTCTCGTAAGGCCCCCCGGGACCGTAGAACCCCTTGCCGGGTGTGACGTCGTAGACTTTTCGGGATACAGCAAGGAAGACTTGTGGTTTATCGGTGCCGTTGTATGGGAGGAGGGTGAGAGGGGTGTATTTCCGGTAGACGGTGGGTAGGGGGCGGGAGATGACTGGTGTGGCGGGGGTGCGGAAGCGAAGGTAGCCGACGTAGATAACGAGGGAGAAGAGGATGAGGTTGAGGGGAGTGACGATTGGGATTCTGAATATGAAGGTTAGTAGGTTGGCGGAACTGAGCTCGAGTTGGAAAGATGGGAGACATACGCTTCGGGTGCTAGGGGAGGCGGTGATGAATGCGGCATTGTTTTGTACGGAGATAGACTATGTATTCAGGTCAGTGGTTAACGAGTGGTGATTTGCTCTGTTTAAATCGCTATTATAATTCGACAGGAGCAGCAGGTGCAGCTATCCGCTTCGTGTCACGTCATTCAGCAATCTGTCCAATGTTTAATATGACGTGACAGTACTGGATCGTGAAACGCCAAGACCCCTCTTGAGGGTAATCCCAAATTAGAGGTAGATCCTTAGCTTCAGCCCACCCTAGTCCATTCACCCCTATAAACACGTACCTTCCAAACGTTGTAACAGTTGCAAGGTATTAAATTTTATAATTTCTGAGATGTTACAATAGTACTTGTTGTTCTCGGTCCTATTCGTCTTCCTCCTAGTGTTTTGCTAGTGCATATGTACATACAGTTAGGTGGCAAAAAGAATTGGACGCTGCATACAAATGCAACGTATGTCATCCACCTAAACCCATACAAAAGTCTCAAATATGCAGCGTGTGGGCCTATTTATGCAGGGGGGGTGTCCAATTCTTTTTACCACCTGACTGTATGTCCGGATCCCCATTCTTACTGCGAAAACTTTAAAGTACGGCCATTCATAGGCTAAGTACAACCGGACTAGCTAAGTACATATGGTCCGTAAAAATGCTAGTGTCTGCACTAGTGCACTTGAAGTTGACATGCTCATTATGACTTTTGTTATAGATTCCATCAGGCCTCCTTCCCAGACGCCAGTCTCGCACAGTTGATCCAGTGGAATAAAGAGCTATGTCTAAAGCTATTTAGTACTTAGACTTGGTTTACATCTCAACTAGAGACAACTCCATTTCGAATTTGGACCAATCATATAGCCCGCCCTCCGCCATACTTTGCCATGATGATTGTGGATTTATTACGCTACGATAACTTTGTGGTATGCTACACATATATGCTTTGCTATCAGATCACTGGGCCCTAATTATCTCTCGTCACCCAGCCAGACTACAAGGCTCAGGGGAATAGTTGACACGCTCCACCCAGACTACATGGGCCTTGAGCAGCAATTTTTCCTGATTTATTGCTCCAATTAACTGCCTCACCCTTGCTGCCTAGCATGATCGCTCCTTCCACACTGGCAAGTTTAATTCTCCCTGAATCCTGCTGGGTGAGACCAAGGGTTCATTGGGCCTAGTCTCGTACCATTGGGCCATATTGTACATGTACATACACTGAATGAAGGTCCGGCAATTCGGATACGCATAATACGACGCACCCCTATGGAACGACTAAAAGTATCCATCTACTGATGCCCCTAAACCTTCTAGGTAATCATATCCTGAGTTACTTGTATGCTCGGTGTGCAGCCTAACCATAGGGCATGAGACTCTATCACTAGCAGGTTGATGGACACATTGTATCTATTGCAATAAGCACGGTACATGCACATTCCTTCGTTTGCGGCATTATACCCACCTATTATTTCGTCCTGTACCCCTATTCATGGAAGGTTAATCATGGCATGAGCCATATGAATACCTCCATGTAGGTTTTGTTTGGCTGGAGGATGGGACGGGCAACCGGCAACCGGCAACCGAGTAGGGTAGCTAATTGTCATGGCGTCATGAAACGCCAATCGTGAAGGATCTATCGCCGGATGTTGGGGATCTTGATAGGTAACACAATCATCACGGTTGTTCGGAGCGTGGGGGTGAACAATGCAATATCCGAATGTCTCTTCTTTCATGGTGGAGATGAGTTGCCGTTGTGGCGTAAGCCAAATGTCTCAGAATTGGTGATTTGCAGCTAGGTCTCATGGTGGCAAAATGTTTGATACCCCCCTGCATACGGGTTTTCATTTAGCGCGCATATTGTACGTTTAGCGTGTATGTTTTTGGTTAAGCGCAATTATTTTTCGTTTAGCGCACATATCTAGGCTGTCCGTGCATAGTGGACAATAGGAAAAATAAGAGCGAGAGCATGAACAATAGAGAAATGAACAATATATCTATATACACAACCTCCTAATAGCTAGTATACCACCTATCTGCTTTAATGACAGCTGCTACACGACGGGGCATAGAGGTATCAAGACTTTCCAACAGTGACTCGGGAATCTCTTTCCAGATCTCTTCTAATGCATCTGCCAGCGCCTGCTT
>Ga0307511_10008248_pt1 | contig 10426 bp, 12 predicted proteins | sample 13_EM_MG_FD_200266 | JGI IMG/M metagenome (GOLD analysis project Ga0307511, IMG submission 200266) | Populus trichocarpa ectomycorrhiza microbial communities from riparian zone in the Pacific Northwest, United States - 13_EM | ecosystem: Host-associated > Plants > Roots > Unclassified | place... | reverse complement strand
GGGGACTTTATCTAATACGTCCTTGTAAGTACTTGTTCGGATCATGTGGGTTCTGACCTCGGGTTGGATGGAGTTGACAAGGTGCTCCCAGAGCGCCTCTCTTGATAGACATGTTATCAATTGATGTCCTCTATTGCGAGAGATGTAATCGACCATCCTCTCGTCCTTTCGCTGGTAGTCCTTAAGCATGGTATGCGTAGCTTCTCGTTGTTCGTGGTGGTTTCGGTGGGCTTCCATGAACTCATTTTTGAATCATCCATAGGAGTCTCATTCAAGCCACCTAGTTTGTTCATTTGGTAAACCTTTGTGCTGGTTAGCACGGTACCAAGCATCCGCTCGTCCAGTTAATAGATCCGATACGTACAGGATCTTTTCGCTGGTAGTGCTATATGAAAGTGGCATACGTTCAAAAATATTATCGACTTTTTGAACGAATTCCTCTAGCTTAGAGGAAGTACCATCGAACTTGGGAGGGTGCGGAAGGTTTCAGGGTTCTTTCTTGACTAAAGGAACAGGAGCGGCTTGCTGTCCTAGGGTAATTCGGGTTTCTAGTGGTGGAGGTGGAGGTGGTGGAGGAGGTGGTGGGATAGTTCCACCTAATTCTCTTGCTAGTCCATCGCGAAGTGGGGAAGGAGTATGGTGCCTTCGAATCTCTTCTTCTATATCGTCTGAGATTCCTCGTTTGCACTTGGTAGTGGTATTCTCGAGGTATTTGAGCTTGCCTTTGATGGTCGTGGTAATTCGGTCCAGAGTCTCGATTAACTTCTTATTGTTTTCACAACCTTTTGACCAATCATCCTGCTCTTGTTTGATAGCCATCTGACTCCAGTCATGAAGGCTCTTCAACTCGGCCTTTATTTGATCAAGCTCCACTTGCGCTTCACCAATGATCTTATCATTTTCCTCACCCAGCTACTTAATTAATGCCTCCCACTGGATTACCAGTGCAGCTTTAATTTTATCGGTGAGTGTTTCGACTGCCTCTTTTTAGGCAGCAGCTTCACCTTTCAGAGCAGTGATTTCACCTTTGACCTGTTGACGAAGGGTGGTGAGTTCATCATAGGTGCTCTTTGCACCGTCATAGATGATTTTGTGGGCAGCTTGTTGGTCAGTAATAGTTTTTGCCTGAGCCAACAATGCATCGGTTAATTTTGTGGTCTCCACCCGTTGAGCCTCAAATTCCATCTTGCCATCTCGGATTATTGCTGCCAGTAGGTTCTCGTATTGTTCTTGTGACAAGGCTGGTCTTCGTCGCCTATATTCCCTTGTATCGACTCGTTGTCGGGATGAGGTAGTGCTTCCTGGAGCGTTCCAAACTTGGGGAGCACCTACGCGATGCATTACTCCTACTGGAAATGTTAGAGGGTCAGGGGAGTCATCTGCTTGTGGCTCATATGATTGACCGTCTCTTGATAATATGTCAGCCATAACAGAATCGTGTTCTAGTTCTGATTCTGAATGGGTTGCCTCTAAGTGAGGTCCTTCGGTTATCGCTTTCGGAGCGATAGGTGTAAATTTAAAAGGGTTATAGGGTTGGCGAGACCCTGAAGCCTTTGGAGTCTGGTCTTCTGAAGCAGACATATTTTTGGTATGGATTTTAGCACTTTAGCTAAACAAAAATACTACGACTAGAAAGTAATGTCACGGGGGCTCTATTAACTATATAGGGGATACTCCAACTATAAAATAGAGCGGCCGTAGGTACTGTTGCCACAACGGAACTTATTCAGAACTCCGAATAATCCTTCTGCATGTAAAGTCCCTTCTAGACTTATCCGCACCTTCAGGCTTCAATCCGCCAGAGAAGACGCAATCCTCTAGTTAACACGAAATCACTAGGGTATGACCGCGAGGTCAAAACCACAGGTAAAGTCAGAACTTAGAAATTGTCAACTTAGAACTTTGTAGGCTTTGCGTAGAATCGATTGCTTAGCAGATATGGTGAGCGCTATCCTCACCTTCGACAATTCTTTCACTATTTGTATTCCGCGGTGATGTATATTGTTATAGTTCGCGGGCTTCGCATTGCTTATGTCCGAAGGTTGTCACATCAGCTTTTCTTCAGGCAGTCACCTTCTGTACATATTCTGCCAGCGTTTCAGCTACTGCAGAGTCATACTACACACTTGACTCAACTAAGAATACTTTTCCCAACTGTATCTCTAGGAGATTACACTACCTATTCTTAGTCACCGCTTACGCAGAATAACCATAGTCTTATTCCGATGCCAGAGTAACTTTCAGATAGTAAACTTAAAGTCGTTCAGTTTACAACTCAGAGTTCATAATTCATATATCCGACATCATCCATCTGAGTTGTCTAGTGTCCATTGAGAGCCTGCCTCATATACACGTGGACCCACTTCAACTGCTGATAACTCCGCGGATATCACTTCGTTGATCTTCATTAAGGTCTCATTTGAAAGCTCTTTCTGCGTGTAATCTAATAGACTAAGTCAGTTAGCAACCTATGTCAACTGGGCATATGCTAGAACCTGCCGAAGTTATTTTAACAACTTCAACAGCCTATAACTCGCCCAGTATAACTCTGATCCGAAAACGGATTCCAGAAATGCATTCAGCGTGCAAGACTACCCCTAGAACCAACTTGAACCCAAAGTTTCTGAGAACTTTTATTTTTGCTCAGATTTCCATTGCCACTTATGGTGTCACCGGTCACACTTTAGTCTAAATTACGCCTTGGTAGCTTGATTTTTTTATTTCCCACTAAGGAGATTTCAGGGTAACCCAAAATGACTAGGTGTGACTAATGCAGCTAGTATGCTATGTCGGTTGGACCATAAAAATATGATGAACGCAACTATGATTACGGTTTCCCGATCGGGCTTAGTCTCGTCCCGCAATAAGCTTCCGAAGTTCCTTACCGGGGTATTGTTAACCTAAACCGCATTTGGTAAGAGGATCACCTAGCAGGTTCAGGATAACCAATCGTAGCTCTGGATAACTTGGCAAGTTTAGGGTAACTACTACCATACAATTTTCGACTTAGAACTATTTTCTTCAGTCGTATAGTAAGAAACTTTGTCTGACTGGAACTAGATCCCTAGTAGTCAGAATCACACGAAACTTGAACTGCAGCCTCAGCTACACGTTCTTAAGTAGTTCCTGTATTCCCGGACTCATCACCCAATATTTCTATTGTCGAGCTGTACTGCAGATAGAAGTATTACTGCTACGAGTAATATTTTCTAGTAACGTACAACACTTATTATTAAGTATTCCTTAGACATGTATAACATATCCTTGGGTCGTTCTGTATAGTACAAGTACCCTTAGGTGGGCCGGTAGTCACCCCGTGACAGTTGGAGTATCCCCTATATAGTTAATAGAGCCCCCGTGACAGTACCACTACAAATTCCATCACGACCTTGGAAATAGATCTCTATGGATTTTATTCCAGATCTCCCGAACGTCAAAGGCTATAACCAGTGCTGGGTTATAGTAGTCAGGTTCATGAAGATGGCACATTTCAATTCCATCAAAAATATGAAGGCAAAAGACCTGGCACTGATCTTTGTCAAGGAAGTTTGGAGACTGCATGAACTACTAACGAGGGTTATTTCGGATCGAGATACAGTATTCATGAGTTCATTTTGGAGTGAGGTTATGAATTTGTTGGAAGTCGAGTTGGACAAATCGTCAGCATACCATTCTCAAACTGATGGTCAAACAAAATGAGTCAACCAAATCTTGGAACACTACCTACGTACGTACTATATGTGGGACCACGATGACTGGGTTGACCTGCTACCCTTTGCAGAGTTCTGGTACAACAACCTAGTGCATATTACGACCAACCAGACACTATTTTTCGCTGCTTACCACCAACACGCCAAGAACAACTTCAAGAACCTCAGGGATAACATGACTAAAAGCCACAACTCTGTTGCAGTCCAGACGGTCGAGATCTTGGACCCTATGAGAGAAGCCATGAGGGAAAACATGAAGGGAGCTCAGACCCGGATGTCTAAGTATTCTTACCAAAAAGTGGCTAACAAGGAGCCACAATTTAAGATAGAGGACTGGGTAATGGGCAACGCTAAAAACATCAAAATGAAAAGACCATCCAGGACGCTAGAATATAAACGAAGGGGCAAATTCAAAATCGAAAAGCTATGTAGGAACAATACCTATACCAAGTAACTCTCTTTGTTTGAGGAAATCCACCTACTCTTCCACGTTACTCTTTTGGAAGGTTACCGCCAAAATACCATTCTGGCAAGATGCTCGCCAACACCCCCACCAGTGGATCCCGAGCAGCAAGAGTATGTGATCGAGGAGATCAAGACCACGCACATAGAAAGCTATTTGATCAAATCTCTTGTATCTTGAAAAGGAAATGGACCAAATGAGGATACATGGGAACCTTACGAGAATGTGAAGGATAGTGGTGAGCACGTAGTGCATCAACTCCATCTACATAACCCTCACAAGCCATGGAACCCTTAGGTATCAGTTTGAAGGATTCCTATTTTTTCCGATAGTAGGAATTAGGTTTTTAGGATAATTTCGTATGCTATTATTTTTTTTCTGTTTATCACACAAAACCTGTGCCATTGGTAAAAGGAGACGTGACTATCTCCAGTGGAGGCGAACTATAGGGGTAAAACCCCAGGCCTAATAAATATTTCCCAGTTTGAAAACTTTGACATATTACCGTATGCTCCAATAGGTTCTCGCGGCCAAGATCCTTGAGGAGGGGGGTATTGTCATGGGGTGACTACTGGGCCACATAAGGGTACTTGTACAATACAGAATGACGCAAGAATATTTTATGCATGTCTAAGGTATACTTAATAATAAGTATTGCACGTTACTAGATAATATAACTCCTAGTAGTAATACTTCCATATGTAGTACCGCCTGACAATAGAAATATAGCATACTGAGTTCAGCTATAAAGGAACTACTTAAGAATGGGTAGCTGGAGTTACAGTTTAAGTTTCGTATGATTCCGACTACTAGTGATCTTGTTACAGTCAGACATTGTTTCATATCATTTGACTGGAAAAAATATTTCTACGTCGAAAATTGTATGGGAGCAGTTACCCTGAACTTTCCAAGTTACCCTGAACTAGGATTGGTTACCCTGAATCCACTAAGTGAGCTACTAACCAAATGGGGTTCATGTCAGCACAGGGCCAGTAAGCCAGTGTGGAAGCGTATTGCAGAAGGAGACTAAACCCGATCGGGAAACCGTAACCATGGTTGTAATCAGCATATTTTTACCGTCCTACCGACCTATCATTCTAGCCGCATTCGTCGCTCCTAGCCGTTTTGTGTTACCAGGAAATCTCATTAGAGAGAAATGAAAAAATCCATCCATCTGGGCGTAATTTAGACTAAAGAGTACCAGGAAATGGAAATCTGAGCAAGAATATAAGTTCTTAGAAACGTTTGGTTCAAATTAGTTTTAGGGGTGGTTTTGCACGCTGAGTCCATTTCTGGACCCCGTTTTGCGATTAGGGCTATACCAGGCAAGTTATAGGCTATTGAAGTTGTTAAAACTACTTCTGCAGGTTCTAGCATATGCCCTGGTTAACCAAAGTGGCTAACGGGCCTAGTCTATTAGATTCCATGCAGAAAGAGCTTTCAAATGAGACCTTAATGAAGATCACCCAAGTGATATCCACGCAGTTACGAGAAGTTGAAATCTTTCCATATATATGGTAGGCAGGCTCTCAATGGACAATAGACAACTCATATGGATGATGCCAGATCTATTAACTAAGAACTCTGAGTTGTTAACAGAACGACTTTAAGTTTACTATCTGAAAATTACTCTTGCATCTGAATAAGATTATGGCAATCTCGCTTGAGCAGTTACCAAGAATATGTAGTGTAAAGCACCTAGAGATATAGTTGAAAAAAGTATTCTAAATTGAATCAAGTAGGTAGTATGACTCTGCAGTAGCTGAAACGTTGGCAGACTAAGTGCAGAAGTAGACTGCATGAAGAAAAGCTAATATGACAAACTTCGGACATGGGCAATCCAAAGCCCACGAGTTATTACAATATACATTACCACAGAATACAAATAGTGAAAGAATTGTTACCGTAAGGTTAGTGCCCACCATAGCTATTAAGTAATCGATTCTACATGAAGCCTACAAAGGTTTAAATTGACAATTTCTGTGTTCTGACTTTATCTGTGGTTTTGACGTTGTAGTCCTACACTAGTAATTTCACATTTACTGGACAGTTGTATCTTTTCTTACGGAATAAAGCCTGGGGGTGCGGATAAGTCTAGAAGTGACTTTACATTCTAAAGGATTATTCAGAGTTCTGAATAACTTCCGTTGTTGCAATAGAATATACGGCCGCTCTATTTTATAGTTAGAGTATCTACTATATAGTTAAGAGAGCCCCCGTGACAATAAGCTTATTGAACATTAAGCTTTGGAGTGGTGACTATGAGCTCAATCTCGAAATCCTTAATGAGGTCAGAACACGGGACAGCAGCAAGCGGACACAAGATGTCGAGGAGCCAGACGAGGACCCAATTCTACCAAGGAAGTGTAAATATGTGAGATTCTGGAGTAAACAAGCTTCATATGGTATGGAAGGGACGCTAATGGGCAGGCTTGCGGAAAAGCTAATAGTTCCTGAGCTTATACAGCAGTTCTATGAATACCTCAGTGGGCTCGCAGTAGGTTCAGTGAGATTAGCAGGGGTCACACGTTTCCCGCCTCACTGTTATACGAATCTCACAATGCCAGTGGCACAATTTCAAGGCAAGGGTATATAGATACACAACATCTGGGAGACAGCTGGACAGCCAATCCAGAGATTGGGTAAGCTAAGGGCTGATTGCCTATAGGTGTGCCTTGTAGGTTGTACAAAGGTGGCTAAAGGGGAACTAAGTAGAAAGATTGTAAGCAAACTAGAAGGGGTTCTCAGCGTATGGGATTGTATTGACATGATTTATTAGGCACCTCTAGTGTTATTACTTTCCTTGCGCGGCTTAAGCAAACCAGGTGGAGAGGAAAGAATAGTATATCTGGGGTACAGGAACACAGGGCGGAAGTTACGGATTGTGCTGCTAGAAGATACTGAAGGGATAGTACAAGTGATAGGATTGAAACAAGAAAGACTATGGCAGGAAAACAATTGTATATGTCTGAATTTATTGAATGAGCTCTATGATTGGGAAATCGGACTGTGGCTGAAAGATGTAGTACGAGGAGGGTCTTAATTGTATGGCAGTGAAATAAGTAGATATATCATTACAAGAGTGGGCTTAGAACTTGGAGATCCAGTGATAAATGATTGTGCCAATTGAATCATGGAAGGTGAGGATAGGGAGGAGTGTCATAGAGTCAAGCGAGTGGGGGTAGGGGGTACCGTTGGGGAAAGATGTAGTGGACCAGAAACGTACCAAACAAGAGAAGTGACACCTAGGGGTCGGAGAACTTCAAAAGGAATTAGTGTTATAGGTGAGCTGTAAGCAACGTAAATACTTCAAAGGTATAATAGATAGGTGGGCAGAAGCATAAACGAAGTTATAACTCGGATGTAGAAGAAGATTGGATTATACTAAAGGCATATAAGACTTACGACACTACTTGGGTCTTATTGCATTAACTATGTAAAACCGTCGAAATATATAGAAGCCTTGATCTGATAACCGTTTATCAGATCTAGAAAAGACTTCCTAACAAGCAAAGGTAGACTTGTCGTCTCTAGTTGCCTAACTGGGAAGTGACTACCCAATTAGGACTGCTTCAGTCTGATATACATAGATAAGGTAGGCTGTGTTGTAACACAATGCACAGAAGCTGACATACATGAGCTGAACTTGTAATACAATGAATAGAAACATATGAATGATACTTTTCGAAATATAACAGAAATATATCGAAGAGATAATATGTATGCGGCCAATTCTAATATTCTACAATTCCCTATTCCAGTTCCAATAATGACGTTATTGCCAGAGTTATCTACACATGCCTGGTAAGTAATCAGTTTACTTAATTAACAGTGTCTTATGATATAGTGGGAAGCTGGGTACCACGCTCTAGCGCAGGTCTCTTACTTGAACTCTCACACTCTGGCGGCACTATTGCCAAGGAGCAGGGAAAGAACTGATAGAAGGCACAAGGGCCAATGATAGGTAGGGAAACATATGGGAGGCACCAGTGGCAATGGGCAGGAAAGGGACTTACAGGAGGCGCAATAGTCATTGAGACAGAAAGGGATGTAGAGGAGGCACGAGGAGCAATGAGCCCAAAAGGTATGTACGGGAGGCACAAGTGGCAATGAGCCAAAAGGGGACGTTCAGGAGGTTAGAGGGCCGATGAGCTACAAGGGGACATACAGGATACCACTAGAGTCACAGGAGGCATGGAAAAAGAGATAGCGTCAGGGTGAAACAGCAAGGCAATAGGGCGCAAAAAGTTCTTTGTAAATGTAGACGTGCTGGTACCTGGTATGAAGGTAGAAGATTTCTTATTTATCTCTCCTCAAATAATTCTGCAATAGTTTGGTATTAGAAGAGTACCTACAATTAAGAAGAGCTGAGGGAAGAAGGAACTAGAGAAAGACTAAGAGAAGCACAATGACAAAGAATCAGATTCTATGGTATTATTGGTCAAGTAGAAGGGTATATTTAGGAAAATATACACATAGTCATTTTAAAGGCCAGATGGTAAATTGCAGACATATTGTATAAAATTGAAGTAGTTTGGGGGCTGCACTTGCTTAATACCTAAAGATGTATGTCAGTATCTAGGTCTACCCATGGATTTGAATATGTAATGTTGCGTACTAGGTGCGAATTGTCAGAAGGAGAAGGCATACGGGGTGTGCAATGATGTAGAGGTTTTAATAGGATGTATTGTAGCATAATACAAGTTCTTTGTAATAAAATCTCTCTCCATGATGTGATTTTTTATAGAATGTGAGAACAGTGAAGAAAACTAATACTGATAACAGGGATAATGGAAATTGCTCTATTACGATCATCTATCTAGACAGAAATTCAGTAATATCCTGTATGGTTTTAGCTAATCACAAGGGAAATCAAGAAGAAGTGAGAATCTTCAGAAAATTGGATAAGGAGGTTCAAAACATTCAACATCCAAGAATGTTGACTTATATACGTAATAGATTGTAAGTACATGTTGGTGACTATAGAGATATTTTCGTAGTAAAATTAGATAGTCGGGGTGGTATTATGGATATCTAAGAATAACAACCGTTGAATAAGCAAAATTTACCCTAGTATTGAAGAAAGACTATGTAGGTATAGAAAATTCCTAATCATATATAAGTAAAAGAAAGATAAGGTCAATTCTGCATATCATTTGCACATAGTAAGGGTGAAACCAGAGGGTAATAAGAATTAGAAGAAGTATTTGGCTGAATTTCTAGAACAGACAAGTGGCAACATCCCTAGTTAATCCGTAAATTCTCTCAAATTGAGAAACGAAGGAGTTTAACTTTAGATTAAGTAAGGAAGTTGAAAATTGGCCCCTATATTATTAAGGAGCAGAATGGTATTCTCTTACAAGTGTTATTCAATCAGCAACAAGGGATTTTCAAGCGTGCAAAAACGGGGCGAGTTTTTTCTGAATTTTTGGGGATCTACAGACTTCTGAACAATTCCTAAAGCTCAGTTTGACCTATTGGGGTAATCAAATTGCCTAAATTGGTTAAAGGGCAGGTTTTTTGCCCAATTTTCCCAGATCTGGCCGATTTATTCGCCCCTAAAACTCGAGCCGTAATGCACACTAGGATTTCCTTTCATTTCACTAAGAAGGGAATTTTTAAACCAGCAGTGTGGAACTGCCACATAATTTCTAAAATTGCATATGATTAATGACAAGTAGATGGTTTTTGAGTACTAATGGCCTCAGTGGAGCAGGTAATTGATATAGATAACAAAAAGCTAAAATGCATAGCAATAGAACACTTCAGTGGCCCATATAAGAACCACTAGTTCCTAGTCCCTAAAAAAGACAAGTGATACTAATTGTAGCCTGGCAGGCTAGGGAGTAGTCCTAGTGGCTTCCCTACACTGGAGCGGATGGACTTTGGCACTAGTACACCTAATGATGATATATTTATCGGCTCACACCTAACATTACTTCGCCATACTCCAGAGACCCCTAATCTCTCCTTACTCTCTCTTTAACTTCATTAGACAACCACTAATGAGGATGGAAATCAATAAATAAATGTCACAAATTCAGTAATATAGGAATTCCTTATTTCCCTTTCCTTTTCTGAAGATCTTTTGAGATTTATGCCATACTCATAAATTTATGTGACTTGCGGAGATTCCACCACCAGTCCTATAGAGAGTATAAGATTCTAGCCCTATCCCATTCGAATAAGGTGAATGAACTCTCTCCTATACATTTAAGCTGAATGAGTTCTATGGCATCGAAATGAGCTAAAT
>Ga0307511_10008247_pt1 | contig 10426 bp, 1 predicted proteins | sample 13_EM_MG_FD_200266 | JGI IMG/M metagenome (GOLD analysis project Ga0307511, IMG submission 200266) | Populus trichocarpa ectomycorrhiza microbial communities from riparian zone in the Pacific Northwest, United States - 13_EM | ecosystem: Host-associated > Plants > Roots > Unclassified | place... | reverse complement strand
TCCAAATTTAAAGGAAACTTTCCTAAGAAAAGCTAAAACCCGATTTGAATCAATACACGTGTATATTACCCATTTAATTCAGGAAAATCAATTCAAGAAATAATAATAATAATAATAATAATAATAATAGGAGGGAGCTGATAAGGTATGAAACGTAATTTCCAATTCAGTATTTAATGAATTTAATTACCAAAATCAGTGATAAATAATAACACCACTATTTGGATTATTAAATATGAGATTTGATTGGATCTTATTTGCCTGTTACATCCTAAATATCACAGCTTGAGGATGTTAAGAGAGTGGAGTCGTATAGCATGTCTCATCGTTACAACAAACCCATCAGTTTTCTTGACCGGTACAAGTAAGCAACCGGTTTATTTTGGTAACCTTCTTCTTCTTTTTTTAATCCTAAATCGCCTTTATTTTTTACTAAATTAAATCACGGGATTTCATTTCTCACACTTGAAAGTAACAAGATTAAAATCAAATACATAAATTCTTAAACAATACAAATATTCCGGACGATTTTTTTTCACGTTGAATTTTAAATTCTTAAATAATTCATTAAACTAAATTATTTTTCATGATATTCTCGACAAACTATACTCTGCTTTTTATATCCCTAAAACCCACATTGAAATATTTTAAATCTTAAACCATGTCAATGAAAATGCGAAGATGTTTTGCGTGTAAGCAAACAATTGATTTTAGAGATAAAGGTAGAAAAATCGAAGTTCGTGCTTGGGAAATACTTTATGAAAATATATTTTTTTTCGTTCATTTCCATTGTAGGTTGTAGCATACTGTTTTTTTTTTTTTTTTTTTTTTGAATATCACTAGGTAGAAAGGGCAAGTTGGGAAACAAAAGAGAGGTAAAGGTTGAGAGAAGAATGGCTGGGAATAAATTCAGAAACGGGCAAGCCTCGCATGTTACATGTCCCTCTTTCTCCCTTCATGCAAGAGCTTTAATTAAATTTTATGTAATGTTTTAATATATACCGTTTTAAAGAAAACCAATTAATCCTCTCAAAAAATCAAAATCACAGCTATATTTTTTTTAAAAAAAAATTATTTATTTATTTTGTATCTTTGTATACATCTCTCTTGGTGGAGGAATGCTTGTCACCTACTCCTTTTAGTTTCCACTCTTTTCCTCAACTTCTTTACAACTCTTTCCAGTTTCCCCTATAGAAAAAGAAAAATCCACAAGTCACAGTCTTTTTTCACAAAGAAGGAAAAATCCCTCTGTTTCTTTTGCTCTGTTTTCAAGTTAATGGAGAAGCACAAGTGCAAATTGTGCTTCAAAAGTTTCTCTAACGGTAGAGCTTTGGGCGGTCACATGAGGTCTCATTTGTTGAAGCTTCCAGTTCCTCCAAAACTAGAAGATCAATTCCCACATATTGAAGTTAGTGAAGACACTGAATCAATTTCATCTTCAGAAGAAGAAGCAGAAGAAGGACAAGGTGAGGAGGAAGAGGAGGAGGAGGAAGAGGAAGAAGAAAAGGGTGTTCTTTATGGGCTCAGAGAGAACCCCAAAAGAAGTATTCGATTGGTTGATCCTGAGTTCTGTTTTGCTGCGGCTGATGCTGGTTCTGTTGTTCTTCAAGATAGAGAAAGTGAGACCGAGTCATCAAAGAACCCAACAAGAAGACGATCCAAGAGAACTGAGAGATTGTTAGAGAATCATCACCATCAATATCATCAGCAAAGACCAAGGCAAGAGCAAGAGAACAACAACATAGTAAAGAAGCTTGAACTCAAGAAAATGGGTACTTTTAAGGCAGCAGCTGAGTCATCATCGGGTCAAGAACCTGAACCGGTGAGTTCAATTTCTGACACTACAACAGAAGAAGATGTCGCTTTCTGTCTTATGATGCTTTCAAGAGACAGATGGAAGAGAAAAGAACAAGAGAATCAAGAAGAAGATCGGGGACTTGAAGAGGAAGTAGAAACTGAAACAGATGATTCTGGTGAGTTCAAATCTTGCAAGACAAAAGTAAGAGGGAAGTACAAATGTGAAACATGCAACAAAGTGTTTAAATCTTATCAAGCTTTAGGTGGGCATAGAGCAAGTCACAAGAAACTCAAAGTTTATACACCAAGTAAAGAACCAAACTTGGAGCCAACAGAAAATGCAGGTGCTTCTACTTCTCTGCCAGAGAAGAAAATCCATGGATGTCCATTTTGTTTGAGAGTATTTTCATCTGGGCAAGCTCTTGGTGGCCACAAAAGATCTCATGTAATTGGTGTAGCAGCTTCTTCAAGTACTCCTGCAAGAAGTTCCACAAAGTTTGGAGACAATAACTTGGGTTTGATAGATCTTAATCTTCCTGCTCCAGTTGATGATGATGATATTAGCCAAGCTGATAAGCTCTCTGCTGTGTCTGATGCAGAATTTGTTAGCTACATCAAACGGTGAATATTTTGCTTAATTTTAGTATGCTCTACACGAGTAACGGGTTTGATCCATAAAGTAAGAAATTTTCGACTACTTTTGCGTTTTTGCAGGATCTGAAACTATGCAAATTTGTTTTGGTCAACTGAGTTACATGCTTCTTATTTATCTCATCACTATTTCCTAGTTCAAAATTTCTAACTGCAGTTCATTTCTTTTAGTACTGTTTCCTGTTCTGTTTATGTAACAAACTGATGATGAGTTAGATCAGCATCCATGAATGGAGGAAACTGAATAATTTTTACTTCAATTATTCTTTTTTTTACATGCATCTTAGCGCTATAAATTCTGGGTTTTGTTTATTTTTAGTGATTAATTTTTGTTGATAAAGTGGTAAGCATTGCTGTAACTACTAATGGCTGTTTCTGTTCAAAGTTCCAGTTGTCCCACGGGTCATTTTCTTAAAAATAGTTATTTTCTAATTAAGTTTGATCAAAGACCTGTTAATCTTCTTCTCCTTTTATTAATGGAAAAGTAACTTCCACCAACTGCCAATGCTGCCATTGTACAGTTCACGAGAGAGGGAGAAGCTTAGCCTGAGCCCTGAAGGAAGCCAACTAGGCTTAAATTCTGCCTCATGGAACTGTTTCATTTCATGATAAATTGATAATATAGTATCTTGTTCCTTTCTTTTCTCTCTCTCTCTCAGCATTTTCTTGCCGCTTCTCTGTCTCTGTCTGTCTGAAACAGTTTCAACCTTTTTCACTTAACAGATCTGCTAAGCTATTCCAGAGAGGGTGGGACTAAGGAGGGAGATAGCACTTAGTTAATGACTTGAATAGCCTTGAAGCTGCATCTGATTTACATTTAATAACTCTCCTAATGTTGGTCCTTGGAAATCTGAAAAGCTGATTGAGAAAAAAAAAAAAAGTTGAAAAATCCCTCTGTTTTTTTTTCTTTTTCTTACGCAAGGAATATATAACTTGTTTTGTTTAGGGTCGGCCTGGCCACAGTGTCGAGCCGGCTCACGAATATGGAAACTCAAATCTCATTCATTGAATTTGTAATAAATGAAAAATTAAGTATAATATTTGTTCTTTTTATTTTTTTTCCTGCCAGTTATCATAAGTTATTTTTAACTGTTAGGTTGTCCCAGTGGGTTTTAGGGAGATCACCTGTCTCCAAACCAGTACATTAAAAAAAAAAAAAAGGAATTATTTAAGAATCCATTTTAGATTTAAATTAAAAAATATAAAATTCGGAGAACAAAACCAGAGAGCCAACAGTGCAAGTGTTTTTATCTAGAGATTGAAACTTGACCCATCTAGTTAGGGTCAAAAAGTTGAAAGGAGAAGAGATAATTTGGGGCGTGGGGGGGAATATATTTTTCAACTTGCAAAAAATAGGTGACGTAATTAAGCTAATGGAGCATGAAAATAGGTGTTTAGCCTTGAATGGCTAAATAACCAACCAGCCTTCGGAAGTGGCAGGGGGCCATCCAGAATGAGTCCATGACCATGAGACAGGGTTGTGTTCTGACAAGGGACTGCTAAACCAGGGGTCATAAATCCTGCCAAAAAGCATGCACTCGGGCCCGGTCACTTGACACATACCAAGTGATTGGCTGTACTTTCCTTGTAAGTTACATAATCCATGATTCAGTTCAGTAGGCGCTGTCGTTTCTTCTGGATGCTAAACTAAACTGTCATCTTGTCTAAGGGTTGGTGTGAGATTTCAGTTAAAACGGCGTTTGGTTAAAAATAAAAATTTATAATTTTTTTTTTATATTAGTATCAAAAATAATTTTTAAAAAAATTATAATAATATATTATTTTAATGTATTTCTAAGTAAAAAATATTTTAAAAAACAATTGTTAACAAATTCTCTTAATTTCATGGATGCTTTAAGTTTTTTTTGGACTGTGAACCAATTTTTAAAATGATTTATTTTCCTTTTTAAGGAAGATTGTTTCTCCTTATCAGTATTAATGGAGAGAATCACATTGATTTGCCAATATATGATGATTCAATGAGAAACATGATGTCGGGGACAATGTGGATCTGGAGTTAAAAGCTAAGTTTATGCTTAATATTGTGTTAGAAATTGTTTTCTTTTAAATATATTAAAATACTTTTTTAATATAAAAAAAACATTAAATTAAGTATTAATTTTATATTTTTTAAAAGTGAAATGTATTTTTAAAATATACTTAAAAATAAAAAAAGTTATCACTCTCCTAAACTTTCACTATAAATTACTATTAAAATTTTTAACGTAATCTTTTCTTTTTTAAAATTAACAGAATTGGTGCAGGGTAATTTTTTTCAGCAGGTTATCAAGAATTGGTATTGGTAGATGAGAAGTTTTTGTCCTTGTAAACTTTCCATGACAATACACACACTCATATGCCCACAACCCAAGATTAGGTCTAATGTTTTATTTCTTCGACGGGAAGGGCCAAGATTGGCTAAGCAGACATGTTGGTTATATGGCTAATCACTCTGACTTATTTAATTTAATTTTAAATGCTATTATCATTTCAATTTTCAAGTTACTCATCATAATTAATATTTTGTTTTCGAGTGATTTGATTTCCTAGCTAGGCAAGCAAGCCCCGATCCCAAGGAAAACCATGCGGGAGTGTATTTTAGAATTCCATCGCATGGCTTCATATGCACGGGTCCTACTCAGCCATCGAAGTCGAGAGCTTGGGTGGAGTGTAGAATGTCGTCGCTAAAATTTAGATATTGGTCAAATGGCTATAAGTATCTAGATAATGTTTGATTAATATTTTGTAACAGAACAAACAAAAATAATTGAAATAGAGATAAATATTTATATACATATATTTTATGTAAATTTATTTTATATCTTTATTTTTATCTCAACAACTAAAAACATACATACCATTTTCATATTTATTTATTATGTTTTAGGGACAATAATCAAATATAATTTAATATTTTAGTATTGCCCTCGAAATGCTGTGTTGGTGATATGTCAAATTTTTCTTTTTAATTTCATAAAATTTAGAGTGGTTTTTTTTTATATATATATAAATAAACTCTAGTTTGTATAGCAGTTTTTAATGTTTTATGATGAAGTAAAACTGAATGTAACCCCTGTCTTTCAGTCTCCCATTCAAACTTGTCTCAAACAAAATTATTTATAATTAAACTACACTTTGCAATCTTAACAGGAATTAGCTTTCTTTTTTTATATATATATAAATAATTTCCTTTTCTCTATAAAGTACAAAACCACTCTCCTTTTTTTTTTTTAGATTCTTGTTGGGACACGTTGATGTACTTGCTCATCCAAAAAAAAAAAAAGGTTGATGTGCTTGATTTTTAGAGACCGGGGATATTACTATTATTTCTTAAAAGTTATTAACACAAATTTCACACCCTATCAAGCACTAATAGCACGATTAGAGTTCATTTTATCTCCGTACTTAGTATGTTGATGCATTTATTTATTATTTAGCCACCATCAATCACATTACAAATCCCTAGTCAAATATGTCTAATATCATTAATTACCCTCATCAAAAAAAAAAAATCATCACCAAAAAAATTGTATGTTCATGTGAATGAATTAGTCACTCCGACAAAGGACGAGTTTAAGGAGGGCCCGGGACACCCCCCCTCTTAAAAATGTTCAAAATCTCCCCTAATTTTGCAAGAGTTTTTAAATTAACTATACGAAATGACCCCTTCTAGATTAATAAATAAATAAATACCACATCTTGGTTTCGTGCCTAACCATCGTATGGTAAACATGAGTTTTGGACAAGAAACAGGGTGCGTGGAATCAGTGGCCTGAAAGTAGGCTCTCATTGTGGAGTGCGTGCACATAGGAATTTTATCATGTATCACATGTCATTGTGTATTATTTACTTCTAATTAAAAAAAAAAAACGTTAAAACATAATGGTGCTTGTCTGGGAATGAACTGGGTATATACTGTTGCGTACATCTTGCAAGGCATGTATTCTGCTTCTTTGTATCTCCACATTTTAGCTAGGAATTTTTGGTGATTAGGTCAACATTATCAGACTAATATCCTTGGTATGACGCTTTAAAAATATTCCCGTATATATACCTTTATCATAGTCCTCCCACTTCCCAAAAAGGAAAAAGAAAAAAAAAGTATGCTCTTAATAATTAATTAACATCGTGAGAAAAAGGCCCATGGCCTATAATTCAAATGATATTCTTCTTTTTTTTAAGAAAAAAGGGGATGAATTAGGTAAATTGAATGGATGGATAGGGGGAGAATGCATGATTTACTATCATTCTACTAGTTAATTGACTAAACAAGAAGAAGAAGGATATGAGAATCAATCCATTCAAATTGAAAACATTAAAAAATTATAAAGAAAAGGTAGGATATGAGACAATCCACGGGTTGAAATGATAAATGAGAAGTATTGGAGGGATCTCTCCAATCTTTCATTGAATCCTCATTCAATCAAAACATGTAGCAAGAAGAATAAGGATTCAATGAGGGATTGAAGGGATACCTCCAATGTGTAGCAAGAAGAACAAAAAATATTTATCAAATCCCTTCATTGAATCCTTATTTTTCTTTCAAGAGATAGAGGGATATGAGTCGATATCCACTCAATTTTGTGTACAAATATAAATACTTTTTTTTAATTACCCCTCGTGTTTATACAACAATTTCTTTCAAAACTTATCTCTAGTTCCAGAAAAAAGATTTCGGTGTAGAGAAATACGAGAGAGAATAAAAAAATATTTGTGTTTCTCATGTTTAAATTAACCGTAATTTTTTTCCAATTTTTATCTTTAATTCCAGCCAACAAAATATTTGTGTGCAGAGAAACATGGGAGAGAATTACTTAGAGATAAATAGATATAACTAGTTATTTCAGTTGTGTATCATCGCGGGTTGAATAATTGTTTTTGACAAAAAAAAATTATACAAGCTTTTCAAATATGTTTTTTTAATCAAATTATAAAATAAAAAAGCCTATGCATACATTTAATTAATTATATAAAAAATTATTTGTGCCAATAAATGCACAAAACAAAGTGTTCATGTATCTATTCAACTTGCCTCGCTGCAAATTGAATAATTATTTTTTCTAACACAAAAAAATTAATGTACATGTGTTATTGATGTGTTTTTTTGACATCGAATAAAAAATATAACCGTGAATAAAAATTTGATAATATAACTATGAATAAAAAAGTTAAAGCTTGCATATAATAAAATATATTAAAGATCATATATGTTAATAAAAACATATAAAATCTCAAGTTAATTTTTAACGTAGAAAAAAAATAAAAGGTGTTACAATTGCTACAGTGAAACACTATTTCCTCGGTCTTTAAATAATAATTTCTCATAAAAAAAAGCACAAAGAAAAAACAATTATAAAAAAATAAAGATAAAAACAAAAAAATGGTATAAATAGGCCAGTAATAAATATTCAAAATGTAAAAAATAATATTTTTTGTCTAAAAAAAGAGTAAAGAAAAAAAAGAAAAAATTATTACAAAAAAAATGATAATAAATAGATCAAGTGTAAAATGATAAAAATTATCAAATATAAAAATAATATAATAAAAACTTTTTTTCTATAAAAAAATAATTATAATTTTGTTATCGTGAAAAAATTAGTAAAATTTATAATTATATAATTTCTACATGAAAACATTATTTACTTTTAAGTGTGTGTTTCTGTGTGTGTATATATATATAAGAGCTTATTAAATAAATATTGATATTTACTAATTGATTATTTTAAAATCTCAAGTTGAAGTATCCTTGATTCCCCCACCTGTTAGGATATGTCCACTTCAAGTGTAACTTTTCACCAGGGATTTCCATAGCCATTCTTGGGAAAAGGAACGAGTTCCCATGTCGCATGACGTACCTTTCTTCTTCATTTTACTATTTCAGGATGCTTCTTACCTCTAATGCTGATCTCATTAGCCAAACTATTTCAAAACTGTAGGCATCACAATGGCCAAGATAGATTGGGTTGGCTGGCTGGCTGGCTGGCTAGCTTTTGTTGTTGAGAAAATGAGATGGCCATATGAGTGATTGGGTCAGTCATTTTGGTTCCATCTGAATAAAAAAAAAAAAAAAGGAACCAAAAAGGCTAGCAGAAGAAGGTAAAAAGGGTGAAGATTATATGAATGAGTGCCACTTTATATTAGCTTCCACTCTTTTTTTTAGTGGTGGGGATTGTAGAAGTTTGAGCGATGGGATAGAGAAGAAAAACAAACAAGATCCCCTTAATTTGCCGGCTTATGGCCTCCAAAAAGGACGAGTCAACATTGTGATTTTTTTTCTATTTTTCTTTATTTCTTCGAACTTGCAACAAGCACTACACCATCATCATCGTCATCATTAACATTGTTGAAAAAGGACTCTCCCCTCCAACTCAATTCACTTTATAGTAATTACAGTGAGTAATTTCTTGTTGTGTGTTAATGGCAGAAAGCTAGTCCATTTGACGCGGCATGGTGGAACAGTCTAACTTCCAAGCCACTAGCTAGATAAAGCATTTGTGATAGGACTTGGCATGACTTTCTCCTTGTGCATCTGTTGGTATTCTAGGGTGTACCCATATTTGACATTCCACCATGTTGTGAAGCTCGCTTAAGTATACCATGTGCTATTTCTCTAGGTTATGGCATTTATTGATGTAGTAGCCAGTGGATGTTCTCTGTACCGAACTATTTTACAGATAGAAATTGTACGAGAAGGAATAAGATGCAATCCCGGTTGATGCAATATTTGGAATAAATTAAGTATAGTTAATGTAGCAAAATACCAAAAATCAAAATTCTCGAAATACATATGTCAATTTTATACCTCTAATTACCATACTGTTTAATTATTACATATCTTGAGATGAAAACAACAAAATAAAAAGTAAATGACTCGTTACAGACACGATGGCCGCACAGTCCATCGAGTTATATCGCCCGGCCATCCTGAGGGATGTTTTTCCCTCCCAACTGCGAGCAAAAAAGCACGGGAGACCAGTATCCATCTCCGTCCTCGTGAGACGAGGAGAGTGGGGATGACATCTTTCTTGTACTTTATCTTTTGAAAATATAGAAATTTATTAAAAAGCTATCCTATATATTTTTTTTATATTTTTTATCTTTGTTTCTTCAATCAAATGTTTTTTATTTTTTTTGTCTTCACAATCTCTATTTCTTAATTATATATGTTGTCAAACAGTAACTAGTAACTAAACACTACCTTAACAGCAATGATTTTTTTTTTTAGTTTTCTACAATGCCATACATCAAAACGAACATTGTTCAGGAAAAATACATAAAACAAACTGAGAAGATAAAAAGATTAAATCAAAGGTAGTTATTCCTTGGTAACATGTAGCAATAATTAACAATATTGAGCTTGACAAACAAGTAGCGCAAAATCTAGGAATGATCATGTTGTCCAATTCCTGGCCACTACCAAAGTGCACGACAAGGCAAGAAAAAAGTCAAACAGGTTTCACTTACATTTGTGGTGGTGTATGCTACTTCATACCCTAAGAAGCACTTAATTACAACCTAATTGCCAATAAGCCGATCGAAAGACCTTGCATGAATTTATGACACCATGATTTCCATTACCTAACATGTGGTTGAGCAAGTCCCCAACTGCCGAGCCTTAGAAAATTGACACAACCTTGCAACCTCGGCTTGGATCTATCCAAGGTTGAGTGACATAAGAGGACAATGTCCATAAATATATGACAAGAAGAGGTATCTAAATTTTCACCTATGTTCCTTGTTTAATTATCAGCAAGCAAACAAAGGATTCTAACTTAAAGACTAGGTTAGTGTTTAATCATAAAAACGACTCTTTAACCACCTGTGGCATTATTGAAGGTATAGCTACGTACGACGTTATAAATCCTTTCCTTTTGGGTTGCGTTATTTCTTCCACGCATTTCTTTTAGCCCCTTTCCTTCTTTTTGGGCTCTTTGTCTGTGAACTTTAACTCTTTTTTTTTTTTTTTTTTTGCATTTGC
>Ga0307511_10008246_pt1 | contig 10426 bp, 6 predicted proteins | sample 13_EM_MG_FD_200266 | JGI IMG/M metagenome (GOLD analysis project Ga0307511, IMG submission 200266) | Populus trichocarpa ectomycorrhiza microbial communities from riparian zone in the Pacific Northwest, United States - 13_EM | ecosystem: Host-associated > Plants > Roots > Unclassified | place... | reverse complement strand
TTTTTTGGATTCAAGGAAACCCTACCCTCTGGAAAACACACTTTGTGGATCCAGGTGAGCGAGTAAAACCACGACCGTCCCAGACTCTTACAAGAGGTGCACGCCCTGACTCGAACTCGAGACAAGTTATATAAATCTCAAGTTTTTTACCGTCACGCCACGTCACTTGGACCTTTCTTTCTACATCTTCACATAGCAAGACAAGAATTGAAGACCTGCGTAATTAACTCGATTAATACTAGAAAAGTAACCAGCGCAGCTCTATTTTACAGCCTTAAACCACTTGAAAACTGGGAAGCAAGAATGGTTTTCTAGACTAATGAATTATTACATAATTTGTCATCATGCTCGGTGGTCCAATTACTTGATACAAAAATCATAATTGACATTCCATTTCAATCCTAGCCACTTAATACTGTTATACTATCTACAGAGCTCTGATTAAATTCCAAAACCTTTTTTTCCTTGATCTCTATTTTTATTTTTTTAAAAGATTTCATGACCTATTTAGAGGTATTATAAACCTCTAGTGAGACAAACTTTATTAGTTTTATTTTTAGATAAAAATTTGAAGATACAGGAAATCTTTAAAACAACTAAAAATCCAAAAGCAAAAAAAAAAACAAAAATCTAAATTAAACAATAAATTAAAAAAAAACCTAGAAAAAATAACAAAATTAACTTAAACGGTAATTTTTTGGTCTAATTTCGAGAGATCCAACATTAACATAATAGCTCCTCATAATATTTTTTTTTTTATGTTTTTATATTATTTTGATGTGCTGATGTCAAAAATAATTTTTAAAAAATAAAAAAAAATATTATTTTGATGTATTTTGAAATGAAAAGCACTTTAAAAAGCAATTACTACCACACTCTCAAACACACTGAAAGGAACCGTTTGGATGTGCCAAAGACAGAAATAGGATCCACAGCAAAAAAAAAATTTGAAAAACATTGCGGCATGTGAATTCCAGTATTGCTATTATGTTTGTTTGAGAACTAAATAGGTGGCCGGGTTAAAAAAAATTTAATATAAAAAATATTATTCAAGCGACGTCAATATTTTCAAATAAGTATGAAAAATATAAGATTTAGATAATTAATTGGGTTAATATACTCAATTAATTTAATGATATAATTTTAAAAATATATTGATAATAAATAAAACAATAAAAAACACAATAATTAACTATAAAAAATAAAACAACAATATTATCTTTGAGTAGAAAAAAAAAATAGCTCATAGACTCACTGTCTCTCCACCATGGACACCGCCCTGCAACTAAAAAAACTTACCAATATAATTTTAATATCATTACAAAAGGCTACACAATAATTCTAAAAGAAATCGCACGAGTCATCAAAATCAAGAACTAGAAAGTAAACCAAATAAAATATTATGAAGTAATCATTTCATGCTTATATTTAATCAAATAATATAATTTAATTCAAAAATATAATTTCTTTAAAAATACTAAATTTAACAAAGAATAAAAAATAACAAAACCCAAGATAATTCAAGTCATTTTTAAAATCAATAAATAATCCTACAGAATGCAAATAAAAAAATAATGAAGCACAATTTATAATTAAATAAATATTAAAAGGATGAAAATTAAAGAGATTTTGCTTTTAAATATAATTTAATCATTTTACTGTTTTTTAAAAAGCAAAAATACAAAAATAAACCTCTTATTTGTTTAGTTAAAAATAATGTAACTAATTTGATAAAATCTGTCTTTAAAAATAATTTAGTTATTTCAAATACCAATTCTCTGATTAACATAATAATGATAAATAAATACTATAGAAAAAACCATATTATCTCCAATAAGAAGTTAGTTGATTTTACTTGAGAACAGCAAAATAATCATATTACATCCTATTGCTATTCACTAATCCTTTTATTTTTTTAAAAAATAAAAATTAAAGGGGAACCCGTCTAGTACAAGAGAATATTTTATCTTGAGATTCGGGAGTATTGTTGCAATTTTGTAATAAAATCATACCTTCATGGTTACCTTGGATAAGAATTGAGAATGGGGAAACCTGTGGTGTACAACAAGTGCAGTTTGGTAATAAAATAATTCTTCCATGGTTATTTTCCCGTCGTGAATATTAACTGTAATTTCAATTTTCGATTCCAAAATTTACTGTGCTTCCAAGATCAGACACACAGACATGCAAGCTCTTGCTTCGTTTGGTCCACGTTTGTTGTAATGTCTCTTTGCTGTTCTCTGCTGAGCAAAATATAAAGTAGTGCCATTGACTGAACCAGCCTAAAGTACCGAGTAAAGCAAGCGCAGAATGGCATACGACTTCATCATGACTAGCTTGCAAATGATGAATTCCGCATGAATGTCATCTCATCAAATGTGAATACCTCGAGAAGTCGAGGAAACCAAAGGAGATTTCAACCCATGCGCCTCTGCAAGGGGCAAACTCAGAAATGTTCAACCCTCCTACACACTTTCATTTGGCCATTCTTGTTGAAAGAAGTTGCAGGTTTTATTTACTTGCTGATGGAGTTCATTGAAGGAATTCCTGCTCGCACAGCTCCCCTTTCCTCTATGCATAACCAACAGTTAAGGAGGCATATCGTGCTTTGATACTCAGCTAACACCAACCAACCAACAAGTTCATTGTCCCTCTTCTTTTCATGGGACTCTCAATTAGACAAGACTAGACGATTTCAAATAGGCAAGCAACAGCCTTAAAGTTTATTAACCAAGCTGTTCAAGATTTAGACAGTTTCTTCTAACACTTGCTTCTCTTGAGAAGTAGCTTCTAACCACCAATTAATAGACAAACGCTCAATGAAGCCTCAGGAACTCCACAGGTCAAACAATCCAAAAGTTTATTAACCAAGCTGGGGCATGATCATCAATACAGGACACATAAGTAGCAGAGTCAACTCACAGACAATTCCATCACTAATAAATAAGGCAACTAAGAAATAACCTAACAGTTTCAAGATAACTAAGACCTACAACTCTTGACAGGATATTCACTTCATGTCGACACATTCTACCAACAAGCATCAAACAAACTTCACCTCAGTTTCCAACAAACAGAAGCATTAAGGCGTTTTGGTCTCTCAAAGCCCAGCTGAGCCTTCTGCAGTTGGTTTAGACACAGGTACCTCACCCTTAGATGGCAACTGCATGGACCCAGAAAAGCTGTGTCAGGACAGTAAATTTTGACAAACAGCAGATTTTGGAAGAAAGATAGATCCAGCAAATAGGTATAACCAAAATTTATTTTCTGTATGAATTGCCAATATAATATTGCATGGCGAGGATAGCTTCTCATCCACATTCTTCTTCTTTAGTTTTTTAATCTACCTTCTGAGCTTCCACATTTTTTTTCTGCCATGAAATGGTACTGCAGACACTGGTCAGTATTATACACTTGGTATGCAACCTAAGGCAGTTTAAGTTACTGATTGAAGATGAAAGCAATTCTGTTTCACAACCCAAAACACAGCAACATAGAGAAACTGAAGATGAAGTATATAAACAGTGCTATACTCGTCATAGCAGTCTGTTTCAAAAAGACATGTAGGGGAAGAATAGCTTATAAAAAGACTTAGGTTCATGAACTCTGGTATGTTCCAATAATACCAAAACCACATTCAGACCATAAAACTAAAATTCTTACAGAAGCAGCAAAATCGAGACATTCCTATAACTAAAAAAAGAAAAGTGGCATTGGGACAAAATAAATAAAGGGAGTGGAATCAGTCTGTTGTATGTTCATCGGTTACAAAAGTACAATGAACCTATTGATGAATAAACTGCATCAATATAAATTCTATATTTTAGTGGTAAATAGTTATTAGGAGCACTCTTCAAATATATGCCCCTGGACAAACTATTAACGAATTTTCAGACAAGCAAGTTAAGGTGCACCCAAAATCATAACACTAGAAGACTACCACTGGATGTCCCAATTTAAGGCATAACACAAATCATAATATACCTTGCATTGAAGACTTGTAATTGTTGACTTCAGTAAAGCATCCCCAACAATCAACCTCAACTTCTTGACAAAATCCTCCCTGTTTACCTTCTTCTCCTGATAAAATAAACAAAAGGGTGATCAAATATATCATGAGAAACATTTGAATTAGAATGAAAGATAATAAAAGATCTTGCCATTTTACATACCCTGAACAGTTCATAATTGTTAGTTATGAGTTCCATGTCTTTGCTAGGAACTTTATTTGAAATTGCAGCAAACAACATAGGAAAAGGCATCCATGGAGATTTCGGAGCTCTGGTACTGCTTGAACTCAGACTTGGTGATTTTCCAAGAGATCTCCCAGAACCCAAAACTGGTTGAATTTTGCTTCCCTTGAAGATAACAAATGCTAACAGTTTAGTAGCTCAGGCACAGTTACGAACATCAGAAGCTAAACGAAACTAGTCAACAATACAAAATAGGCAATCTTGTCAAATGAGACATAATGACTTCCAGGCAACCATAACCATAAGCATATGCTCTAGGCACATGCCAGTGAAAGGAACTGTTCAATTGTCTTTTAATGTTTAAACAATCCATCTATTATTCTAGCTTGTACAGTTCAAAAGCAATGCTTGGCAACAGATGCTGTTTGTTTCAAAACTTTTCATTCTGCGGGCAGATCTATCTTTTAGACAGAATAAGACTCGTGAGTAATAAATCCAACAATTCAACTTTCATTTCATATTTTGTGCTTTCTTAAAGCACAAGTTGTCTTCAGTCTAAAAGGGACCATACTTCGCAGGCAAATGAAGAAACATGCATCTCCCCAAACAGTACAAGCAAAACCAACATTAATTTTTTCACCCGCTATATATTGCATGACAAACAACACACATAGCACAAGTAAAACCAACATTAAATTTTTCACCTGCTATATATTGCAGCACAAGCAAAACCAAACTTAAATTCTACATCCTGCTATATATTGCATAACAAACAATGGATAACAATCCTGACAAATATACAGAGAGAAAAATAGTTGCCATACCATATCAGCAGTTGGGGACTCATTAAGATCAACTGCAGAGGACTCAACTGGTAAGTTCAAATCAACTGCAGAGGACTCGACTGGTAAACGTCCCTGACCTCCATGAGAAGTGGTCACCCCTGAAACGGTATGCTTACTCTCACTAGCAACCAGAAACCCTGCAGAAAGAAAACAAAATACTACAGCAAAGTACAAAAGAAGTTCCAAAAAGAAAATTAGAGGTACTCATACAGCATCTGCAGAAGACACCGCTGACAAAGTCATTGAATCAATGGTTGAGGTGCTGATTGATCTCTTGAATGTAATAGAACACAACCAAAAGGAGATTTCCCCATCATGGATGAAACTTTTATCTTAAAACTACCATCCTTATAAATTTCAGCATCCAAGGAGGTTGGACTTTTGAATTGATACCTGTGCCCAACCATCAGAATTCATTGGCCGTGCTCCATCCAACAAATCACTAATGATCGAGGAGCACAAATCCAACACGAGCAAAGATTTCATTCCAATCCTAAAAGACAAATTCATACATGCACATATGTGTATATATATAGATATATGTATGTGTGTATATATACATATATGTATGTCATACATGCATTTGTGTGCATGTTTAAATAATTCATGCCAAAACTAACACCTCTAGAAGAAGTAACATATCACCTTCAGTGGTGGAAGAAATCTTGAAACTAACAACGAACTCCGGATAAATGTGGGTGTTCATATTCATATTCCAGACTATATACTCTCTTGGACTTTCAAGATCATCCACTCCACTATCAAAATTTTCACTACTAGGATGGAACTGCCGACTCCCAGAGTGAAGAAGCTCCATGTTTCCCATTATTACACGACAAAATACCAGGTGTCGTTCTCCATTTTCGTCAACATCACAATACTTGACACTGTAAACAAACCAAAAGTTGAATCCTCCACAACAGCACAGTATTTAAAGGAAAAAGAAAAAAGAAGAAAAACAAAGTTAAAACCAGTTATATAAGAAAACTATCACAGAAAACGCATCATATGCATTTCTGAAGGCAGGTGATCCGTGGCACAGGCAGCAAAACACGGAAAGCTTTTTTCAGTAATTCTTAATACAAAAGGTTGAAAGAAAATTTTCAAGGTTAACAAATCACATTGATCCAGATTAAATTGTTCAAAGACTTGAACTCTTCATTTGAGGATTTTTTAAGAGGACACAAACACAAACCAGGAAATCTCACACTAATATAATAGATGGTAGATATGTGAAAAAAAGAGCTGAAATAGCCGCCACCGTGACAGTGATATGAATAGTAAACAGATTGTTTCTGTGAAATAAATTAAGTTTTTTTAAAATAAATTAAGTTTTTTTAAAATAAAAATATCATGCAGATCTTCATGAGAAGCCTCAAAAGTGTAGCTTATCAGTCAATTGCTCATGTTACCAAATTCAACAGTGAGAATTGATAGGCAGCTCCTGAGAACAGACCTATAAGTAATTTTGCTAAATCTAACAAGACAACCAAATTGAAAATAATAGGATTACACACAACTTCATAGTATTATTAGACAAGCATGGCATAGAAAGATTAGCAATCTCCAAATTAACTTTTCAAAACCAGACTGACAAGAAAAGGGGATTCTTCTTTAAAGACGAGGATGACAATTTTCTAGCCAGTCTAGGGCTACTGTCTTAGAGTAAATGAACATTTTACCTTGAGAAAAACATGATATACTGCAGTTATTGCTAGACTATGACTGACAATTTCCACTTTAGACAAAACAGGAAAAACATCCAACCTGGTGTGACAACAGTTCGCTGCAGAAAGATGAACACCAATGCCATGTTTGGAATTTGTTGTGCATGGACCACAATGTCCAAGTCCATACGACATGATTGTGGAGAGTGCTCCTTTGGAAGAAGCAAGCCAGGCATATCGAACATTTGCATCTCCACGATATTTCTCTGTTAGTGCAATCTGCTTCAGGAAAAGCTCAAATCGAGCTTGCATCGAAGTACTAGAGCAGCGATAAATATCTACAATGTCTGCACCACCAAAAGGTTTCATAACTGTAACAAACAACTTCTTTACAGTATCAGAATCCAACATTTGCTTAAAAGACTCGGTGACTAAATTTGCTTCAATCTGTTGATTTTCCTCCATATCTTCATCAATTTTTTCACCAGGTTTCCTGTTGCAACTATCCTCCACTTCTACATGATAGTGGTCACTCATAGGCTTTTGACCAATTTGGATATGCTTGACAAGAGCATTTGACTCTCCACTATACTCCAATTTTGATTGATTCCCTCCATTTATATCAATTTCAAGCTGCAGCTTGATCTCATGGGGCCCAAGAGGCTCCCTGAAAATGGGCCCTTGATCTTTCACACAATCATGCTGGCAGCAAAGATACGGTTCATCTTCATCAGCATAGCTTTCTGGAAAGAAGCAGCTACCTGCTTCATCAATCCAGGCAATTGGTTGCTGAATACCTGTCTTCATGTCCAGACGCAACATGTGCAAGAAGTCAATCACATAGCAGCGCCCCTCCAACTCAACCTCAACAAATGCCTTCTTCCCTTGAAAATCCTTCCTAATCAAAGCGACAAGATCCTTTGGGAAATCAATCCATTCCCCTTTCTGATAACACATCAGACGCTGTGGCATCCCAGTCCTCATAAAATTTGAATAGGACCGGAGTAAAGATCGTCTAGAATGATGCCCACAGCTCACAGGCTTGCTTTGGCTTCCATCCAATTTCCTGCGCTTCCCTAGCTTATGACTTGAAATCAGAGTGAGCCACTCAGGCAACACCATGCGGGACGCTCGCTTTCTCTTAACTCCAGGCATAACTCTACGACTACTATCCAACACCTTGGTGATCCTAGCTTCCATTTCTACCAACTAGATTAATCCTTATCAAGAAGTCTAAATCTAAAAGTTCAAAACTAAAAAGAAGTAACAAATCTAGCCTTTAACCATTTTCAAAGACACAGTGCCATTGAAGATGACTGGCAAATCCTGGATAACAAACACTTGTCAGGAAATTTGATCACATATAAAATGAATGCATATGGCATCAAAATATACACAAAAGGCTACAGATCAACAAATATATTCAAGCAGAAGGATGCAATCAACCCTGTGTGATACATATATCAGAAAATGCTATATGTTTTTTTTATAAGCTTGTGGCAAATCATTGTGGTCCTCTTTACCTGAAATTTATATAATGTTGGTTCTTGAAACAGAAATACAGACTTAAAGTACCTCAAAATCATGGTCTAACTACATGGACAACCATAGCGATTGATGATATGAAGAGGAACGCATGGTAGGTTATCTGCCTTCAAAGGTCCAGTTAGCTTTGAGGAGCAATGATCAATTTATAAATATGAGAATGGTCTTCATTCAAGCAACATATGCCTACAAAATACCCCCCCTGCAGTCTCCAAACCAAAAACAATTTTCATTTCAAGAATAACCACAGTGAAGTTGAAATGACCACCCCTGACATGTATACATTAGTCATTTGACATGCGCTCCGCTACAGGTTGTATATTTTTTTCTGGCAAAAAAAATTAGAATTTTTGAAGATATTATTCTTATTCATCTATAATTTTTTTTTTCATGTTTTATATAGATGAAATTTATTTTTAAAAATAAAAAATATTTATTTTTAGATGATATTTCTGACATGTGCAACCTTGCATAATTTTTTTTCCCTTTTATTTTGTTCGCTCAATTTCACATGTGTGTCTATTTTTATTATTATATGATTGAATAAAAAATTATTTAAATAAACAAATTCAGTAAACACTATTTGGGTAAAAATTCCATCTTATATGATTAAATATCTTGATCAACATCCTATTGTTAATGATTTTTTTTTTCAATTTATTTACCTAAATGGTTCTCGATTTTTTTAATTAAATGCTTGCATAACCTTTTCGATTTACACTTGGAATTTTTTATGTTAAAAAACACATCGGAAAAGCCTAAATACAAAATAATTTAATAAAAGCCTCTATTCAAAAAAGACTAAATAATCAAAATAAAAAATCATAGAGGATTGAATTGATTGAAACATAATTAAAAAAACTATTAACAAAAAGAGAACTTAAAAAATATATCAACCAAAATAAAAACCAAAATTAGAATAAAAAAATAAAAATAAGGTAATGATAGTCTAAGTGTCGCAAACGCATTTAAAAGAAATAAGAAAAACAAATGACTCGGGTTATAGCCCCGATCGAGTTTAATAAGTTGGTTTTATTTTAATTAGACTATAAAAAATAGACAACAATTGTAAACGAACAATTTAAAAAAAAATCACGATAACTTGGAAAAATACCTTTGGAAACGCAAAATTAGATAAAAAGGAGAGAAAATAAATCGGCTTGAGTTAACTCAAGAAAGAGTGATAAACATGTAACTTGGATAATAAAAGACAATCCAACTTGGGTTAACTGGCAAAACTCGTGGTTCAAGTCATGAGATTACGATAACCCGAGAGAAAAGAAATTGAATTAAATCACAAAGCCAATCTTTTTAAAAAACAAATACCTAATATCAAACAATGAAATCAGAAAAGAAAATAAGCCGAAAAAAGGATGTTGGTCAAAGTTAAATTTTCAAACTCGTGAAAAGGTCATTAGACAAGAATCACCATACATGGAAAAACCATGAAACCCAATGCCCAACAAATCAAGCAGAAGGATGAGATCGGGGGTAAATCAATTACATAAAAGAATATAAAATAAAAAATGGTAATTGAAAGAATAGGGGTGAAAATTGAAATAAAAAAAATAAATTAGAGGTTAAATTGAAAAGAAAAACAACAAAAGAAAAAAAATCAAAAGAATAATGATCAAATCGAAAAAAATAAAACACCATAAAATTGGATTGAAAGATAAAATTGAAAACCAATAAAACTTTTACAAAAAGGCCAAAGAAAAAAATTAAAAAACAAAAGAATAAAGACCAAATTAGAAAAAAATAATACATGACAAATTGAAATTGAAGGACTAAACTGAAAACAAACAATTTTTTTATAAAAAGGACAGGAAAAAAAATTAGAAATAAAAAAAGGATTTAAATTGAAATATCAAAAACAGAGAGGACCAAGCTGTATTTTTTAAGGAAGGAGAGAGAAAAAAAAAGGCTTATCGACGACGAACCACCCAACCGCTGCCGACACATGCCACAACACGGCAAACAAGCATGTTTGTTAGGGGTGAGCAAAAAAACCGATTAAACCGAGAAAACCGGAAAAAAAAAATAACAGAAAAAACTGAATCGTTAAAAAAACCGATTAGAATTTTTAAAAAACCAACCGGTTCGGTTCGGTTTCAGTTTTATAAGCCTGAAACTGAAAAAACCGAACTGATCCCAAACTAAAAAAAAAAAAACAAGC
>Ga0307511_10008245_pt1 | contig 10427 bp, 4 predicted proteins | sample 13_EM_MG_FD_200266 | JGI IMG/M metagenome (GOLD analysis project Ga0307511, IMG submission 200266) | Populus trichocarpa ectomycorrhiza microbial communities from riparian zone in the Pacific Northwest, United States - 13_EM | ecosystem: Host-associated > Plants > Roots > Unclassified | place... | reverse complement strand
AGCTAGCGTAGTAACAAAAAACGAATGGATTAAAGCTTAAAATCAATTAGCAATTGCTCTTGTAAATATACATATTGAATAAACAGGATCTACTATTAATCAAAGAGGTTAGCTGAGAACTGATTTCTGTCTGCTAAGAGAGAAAATGGGGAGGATTACGTTATTCAGTGTTGAAATCGTGTCTGGATATTTTGCGCGATTAAGAAGGATGCCTAGGGTTTGCATGCATGCATTCTAGAATCTAGAGTGTAGATCGATGGTGACGAGCTAGCTAGGGTTGGTCCAAAACGTTTTCCCACGTACTTGGCCAGATTGATCATCAAGGGCTAAGTATCTGTTTATGGCTGACTGAAGGAGAAGTTGTCTGCTTGTTTTCAGGATTAAATTAAGGTTTAGGGACCAAATTAAAATACATTCAATATGCAATACCGGTGAAGGTTTCAAGGGAACCCAGCTTGTAATGCAGAGATTCAACGTTTTCATGTGGGATTGGGAAAACGTGATGACTGTAAATGATGGAAGATACCCAAAGCTTATTAATGGCCTAGATCGTAATTGATTTTAATATTAATTAACATATGATAAGACGCTTAGAATAAATCTACAAAATGTATTGGATCTAATTAGGAATGAAATTATGGACTGAGATTCTTGGTGGTCTTTTTATTTATTTATAATATTTGAGTATTTTCGTGGAAGCTCTTGTACACTTATTCATCATGATTTAATGATGACGAAACAGTGTCGATGAAGTGTTAAAATAGAAAATATTTATATAATTAGGTTTTTTAGTGGTTGAATTATATATTAGTTAGCAATCTAGCCCGGACACCCACGTTAAACTAAAAAAAAAAAAATTCTTTCATTTTAAGGTAAAAAATTTTAATAGTAAAGCACTCGGCAACTTTATAGAGAAAAATAAATGAATATACTTAAAAAACTTTAAATTCTAAAATTTAGATTATCTTGTGTTGAATCTGTATCTTTTTAATGTAAAAAAAATTTGTCATTTACTTAATAGTTGAAGAGATATTTATAATTCTCAAATTTTATCTTTTTCTTAGGTAAATGGGTTAAAGAGTAATTTTTATCATGACAACATTTACGAGGGACACAATATCTTTTACATAAGCATTAATGAAAAATAATATATATCTCTTATACAAACATTAATTGACATTAATAATGAATGATATCTCTTGCTTAAGCATTAATGATTATTAATAAGAAAATTAATTACTCTAAAAAATTAGATCAAGACATATTATTTGAGAGGTTAAGAACTGTTTTAAAATGGAATTTACCCGGGTCATGTTTTGATTTAATCTATTTAATAAGTATTTTGCTGCTTTACATGGTTGAGTAGACTTTGTGGCTGCAATTTTTATTTTATTTTTGGATCTGCAGAATATATCAAGTCCTTGTTTGGTGCAGCTCTTCGGTTCCCCTCCCAGGTGGGACCAATTCCTCGAATTGATTATTTATGTCCAAATTATGTAAAAATATATGATCAAGAGCACATTACTAATAAATAAAATAAAATAAAAACAATGTGTTTATATTTAGAGAATTAATAAGTCTATCTTTAGAGGCTTGACGTTGTTGTAAACAAGTTAATTTATTCTTCTATATTATTATTATTATTATCCAGGATTCTAAAAGAAATTATTGACAAGAAATTATGAAGAAATTCAAGATAGTTAACATGAAAGTTGATTTAAAATACACTGTTTTTTAATTGATAATTAAGTATATTTTTTAATCATTATATATCAATTAAATCTTAATTTCTATAAGATTTTTATTTGATATACTCAAAATAATAATTTCTATAAGATTTTAGCGAACATCATTCATGCAAGATAGCAACGATGGAAAATATGGTATATAAAATTATAAATAATATTTTAAAAAATAAAAATTCCAGGAGAAACACGTGGAGGCTGGAAAGTGAACACTTGGAATTCTGGGAACCATTTAGCTGTCATCTGATCATCAGATTCAGACGGTTTGCTGCCGTTGCCCGTTCCATCACCAACCTTCTCTGCTCAAATCCAATCTAACACTCCAATTTTTATTTTTATTTTATTTTTAATATAAAAAGCCAACAAAACTTTTCTTCTACTCTTGTCCGTACACGTTAAAAACGATGCCCCTCGAAGCCTATATAGCATGTGTAGAGAAGAGACTTCTGGCTTGCGTCTAGGCAATTGTTAAAAAACAGAAAAAAAGTAAAAGAAAAGGTGACTTTTCTCACCACACATATTATTTAATGGTGTTTTGTCTTCTTCGATTTTTTTTTTCTAATTTATATTTTAATTTTTAATTTTATAATTCAATATTTTATATATATATATATGAAATTGTGTGTAATTCTTTTCAATTTATTTTCTATAAGATCATTTTAGTTTCATGATCCAGATTACATGTTTGATCGGTTAGCTCGAATTTTTTTTTTATAGTTGATTTTTTTTTAATTTCATCATTCAATAATGAGTTAATTGAGAATCAGGCTTTGTGATTTGTTTTGGTTTGTTTTTTTATGAAATTATCTTAATTTTATAGCTCAAATCATAGGTTTAACAAGTTAATCCAAGTTGACTCAAGTTGTTTTTAGAGAATGAATAATTTGTTTTAATATGTTTTATATTGGGTTATCTCAATTTCATGACCTAAGTTATAAGTTTGGTAAGTTGATTTCATAACATTGAATTTATTGCAAAATTAAGTTTCATAGTTAGTTTTGATTTGCTTTTTACAGTGTTGTCATGGTCTCATGACTAAACATATGGATTGACAGGTTAACTCAAGTTAATCTTAATCGATCTAATATGTTGCATCTCAGTATTTATATAAATGAATCATTTTGAATATTTATTTTGAGTAAACTACGTTTTACCAGTCGTCTGTGTTGCTTTTAAACTCATTAAGAGGATTAGGTCACATCGGATCAATCCTCATACGATTAAAAAGATTTTTCACTGGGAAAATATTAGCAACGCCCGAATATTTTTTTATGTTGAAAACATTTGACCTGACTCATAGTACAGTGCGATCCAATGACCTACTGTTACATAAAAGATATAATATATGCTTCATGTCGTAGTGCAATATTTTAAAGTGAACTTCAATCAAAATCTCACTATTATGAAGACTAACATTTCTAAATCTTGTTGTGTTTTGAATCTTAATAGAGGATTTTAAGTGATTCAATATTCTCGTGTTGAGAATATATTAAGAAAAAGATTGAATATATCTATGAATTAAAGTAATAGATATTGCAGCAACCAATCAAATTATTTCAATTCTCATGAATAATTTAGTTGCATAAAAGAAGAACACTATAGAAGAACTTTATAAGAAAAGTGATTTCACTTTTGTTGACCGGTTGCTGCCGGTGACAGTAAGAGAGGTTTATCTTCCAAACTGTGGTGCGGTGCCGTATCTTTTTACAAGAAACCAAAACGACTTTTGGCCCTTTCTCCAAACTTGACGAGACGGGGGCCGTTAGCGGATCAGAACCGTTAGATTTGCCCAAAAGATTTGGTCAGGCACACGTGTGCACTGGTCACTGGATGGTTTGTTTATTTATTTATATATATATAATAGTCAGGCCCACGTGAATCTTACATTGCTGGCTAAAAGCTGGAAACAATCTTGCTGCAGTTGAATATTGATATAGTAAAACAGGATTAAATTCAGTGTCGGATCAATGTTAAATGATTTTTTTTAAATAAAATAATTGACTTGATAATTTATAAATTAATCTAATAATTCAATAATTCAAATTCTTTTTAAATTAATTTTTTATAAACCCTTTCTCGTTGAAGAATACATATAAATAATATTTATTATTTTATCATTTAATATACATATAAATACTTTAATATATATTAACTATTTTATTTTTTATTGATTAATAAATAACAATAGATAATAAATACCCATTAAATATTCAAAACCCAACTGATAATTTATATATATTTAGATTTTTTACCTAATAAAAAAAAATCTGAACAGTAGACACCCATCAACATCCCTGGTTGTCATGCATGCCAGCCCTTCACCGAGGAAAGTAGCATTCAATGAAACTTCCTCTCAGCCGACAGTACAGGTTCATTTCTCTCCGGAGGGGATTTCCTTCCGAGGGAGATCTAGTCCAAATTGATTAATTTATTGCCCGTGTAAAGAGTCCAATATTAAACTCCGGTCTTTAGCTAAGCATCCTTTTATGATCCTTTAACATGACTGCCACCAGCATGACCAGTTGAAGCGCAGCAACTAGGTCCAAAGCATGAGTCACAGTGGGTCACCATCTCAAGCGGCGGTCAATTTATCGCCGCTGCCGGGCGACCATTCTATGAAGGGAATCAAGGGATCAATTCTTCATAATCTTTGAACATTCATTCACAATTTAAGTCACAGACCAGATAATGATGATATGATATGTAGCATGTGCTGACAGGCAACAGCAAATGATGATAGTGCAAGTCCTCGTCAGTCGTCGGCAGATTTATTTAAAGATAGATCATCCATAATCAGTTTGATATTATTTACAAGAAATCCTGTTTTCGGAACCTTTCTTTAGATTTTAAACAAAAGATCTTCCATCAAAGCCAAATCATTGTAGATTTGGCATGAAGAAAAATTTATTATTGAAACAAGAGAATGGGATCTAAGCACTTCAAATACACAAAGAACATCTGATCACGTAGTGTAGTATATTTTGGTGTAGTTATCAGAGTTAAGTTGGCTGAAAACATCCATCTAGAAATCTACCAACCCAGGACATGGTTTGGGCTAGTTTTGATTTCAAACCGGTTTGAAAATTGACTCAAGTGTCCATGACATGGACAAATCCGAGTGAGATCTGAGTTGGTCTATTAACTCATAAGTTAACCCGTCCATCTTGTGACTGTGACTCAAGCTTTGGATTATAACTATGCCAGATATTCAATCAAAATAGATTTTTTGAACGTGAACAAGAACATGAATAGAACAAGCCACTTCACAAACCCTAGATAATTTTGTAAAATGTAGAAGATGAAACTAACCAACGTCAGCAATTTACATTGCATATATGTTTGTGTATAACATAGAGGAAGCACAGACACCAAACTAGTTCATGAATTAACGATTTGATGCCAATTCTTTCATAACAAGCATTTTCACAGTACACAAAATATAATGCATTCAACGAATAAGCCTGTGGGAGATGCGGATGGCCTCCAAATCCAAGCTTTTGCAGCTAGAGTTGCAGCTATCAAGCATCCATAGTAAAACATTTCTAGTACTCCATACAGTTCGGTGTTGGTAAGGGATAAAATTAATTTTCCTTGGCCAGGTCAGCCACAGCTTCTGACTCTATTGAGCCGGAAGAGGAAACAAGTCGCTCAACAGGGATTTTTGACACGTCGCGACGAACTCCGATATCAGAAACGAGCCGGCTGACACAATACATCCCATATCCCACAGCTGCCAGGCCGCTAAAGCTGGTTGTTAGAAATCGAAGTGGTGAAGAAACAATAGCACTAGTAGCAGCTAAGAAGGAAGCAGCCTGCCCACTTCGACCAACACTGAGGCTTGTCATCACGAGCAAGCCTGTCTTGCAGTAGATTGCAAAATCCTCACAGTTGTTCTTGAAAATGTGATATCCACCAAAACCATTTAGCAAGAGGAAAGAAGCACGGTGAAGGACATCTTCTGGTGGGTCGGGTTTGGCAAGGGTGCAGGTGCCACCTCGTGGTTTAGCAATGAAGAGAGCTGGAGAGACATCATACTCAAAGAGGTAGAGATAGCCACCTGATAGAAAACAATCGATGCAGGATGAGATGACACCATCAAGCCTTGATTGATCACCACATTTTGGGCACGGATTATCTGAAGGACGAGAAGGAGACAAGCTGAAAATAAGACGGTCTAACACAGTTCCTGTGCCAATTTCTTGGCCTGATCCCCGAGTGAAGTGTATCACCTTTTCATCACCAAAGTATATGCCTAATTTCATTTGAGGATCTGATTAGAAAAGCATGTTGAAAATGCTAACATCATATCCAAAACTCAGAAATGCACATAAACACAAGCTTCATCTTGAGCGTATAAACCAGAATTTGATAGCTCAGATTTCAACCAGGATAAATTGCGATACACAATTAATAAGTTTAGATGTATTGATGAGTCGAGGAGAGAACAGATTGAGAATGCAAGAAATATGATAGCCATCAATGAAGCAACTCTAGAACTGGAAAGTAAATAATCTACATGAGTTAAACTTCAACTTTCACATGATCTCCTATAGAAAAGCGCCACTCCTCCTATCTCCCTCCCCCTCTCACTGAACATAAACAATCACAGAGTCCTTTTTCACGTGAATTCATAAATGCAAGACCTAAAATTTAAAATTTAAGCGTAAAGATGAATAGAGAAGAAGATAAATGGAACCTATCCAACACTATATATGAACAAAGTGACAAATCTACAACATACTTTAACAAAAACTACCATGTATGGACAACCTATAAAAGCTTTTGGGAGTTGTACCATAATGAGAATCCGATGAAAGATAGGGAAGGACCTTTAGCGGTTACAAGATACTTATGGCGAATCAATGGACCTCCTTGTGAGTTAAAACTCAATTTGACATGTAAGAGTTATTGAAGCAATATCATCAAACATAATTCTAGGTCCAGTTATCTACTATATTATTAGTACTGTATATCTTATATTAGGGTCCTTTATATTACCTACAGAGCAACAACATTCCCCACGGATAGCATGGATCCATAGTACTTAAATTCAGTTGGTACTAAGCCAACTTTTAGATTTTATTTCTTCTAAGGCTTGCATATTATAATGATTTTATTCTAGATGGCGTGGATTGGTAATATGATTCAAAATAATAATAATTCGCGAGCACTCAATGATGTGAAAACTGCGAAAACTATAGAGTGGAGGAAATGTTACCAAATTTCAGGAATAGCCATATAAAATTGTTGGCAATGACAAAAATGTATCCTGTCCTAAAGGAACATTGAATAAGACAGCAATGGTATGGATGGTGAACAAGTTATTCTTGTAAAGGCAAATTTTACAAGATAGATGCTACCAATGCCAGTAGAATTCCTAACAAAGGAGCCAAGCCTATTCAAACTTTTAAAGGTCTTTCCTCGATTCCTTGATGTAGTACCAAAAACAACTAAAACAACCTCACAAACAAGAAAACCGTTGGTTTTAGCAAACAGAATTCATAAAATACACAAGAATCGTGCTATGCCGCACAGAGGTTTTCACACTAATCCAATCACTCCCTGTCCAGGATACAAAAGAAAAGAGACTCCATGGATAAAAGAAAGTTGAGAGAGCAGCTCCTTGATGACTGACAAAACAGAGAATATACAAGAGCAAAAAATGTGTGGAGAAACAAACAATATTTCAGTGACTGAAGATGTTTCTTCTGCGATTAACCATCTCTCAACCCCCTTGTGCCTATTAGCCATCATCTTACCACTCAAACTTAAAAGAATTCCGCCCAACAGATTCTGAACTTTAAAAACATAGTGATATGCAGTAGATTAGCACTTAGCAGGCCCAATTACCAATGTTTCTGAGAAAATAACTTAATTAAAACCTTACGTTTCCAATTCCATCCCATAATTCTAACCCTGTAATAGTGTTTCCAAATTTTAAATCCAAAAGTTCTTATGCTACATCTTAACTACTTCGACAAATTCCCGAATTGTTTTCAATGAAACTCCATAAACAGACGTCTAACCATGATTGATTAACATACGAGCTAAACTTTTTCTTATAATAAGTAGCAGTGTAAAACTTTAACACAAACAGCAAGAATTTAATGTTTGATTTGATTTATTCAAAGAAATGATGTCTACCCACCATGAAAGTAAGATAGACATCTAAGACCTTAACCATCTCCCAGCCCCATTTTACCCTATTAGCCACCACCCTACCACTCAACCATAAATGACCCTGCTCCCCAAAAGATTCTGAAGTTAAAACACAATACTCACTAGATTAGCACTTAACCAAAGCTCTGTTTTTTTCAATTCCATTCCGTATTTCTATCCCTATAATTGTTTCGCAAGTTTTAAATTCGGAAGTTCCTATGCCAGCAGATATTACAATCATTTCCAATGAAACTCCATAAATAGGTATCTAACTATGATTAATTAAAAAATATTACAATCACTTCCTGTAACAGCCAGCAGTATAAAACTCCGACACCAAAAAGCATCACATAAAAAGTAAAAAAAAATAATGTTTGGTCAATTCAAAGATATAATCTCTACCCACCAATTCAATTGCACCTAAAGGAATAAATCCCCCCATTTTATGCCCATTACTCCATCAAAAAGTCCCAACCTCGCGTTCACAGGCTACTAATCCTGCTCTCAAAAGGTCAAAAAGCAATGGCCATCCTAAAAACACACCAAAGCATCATCTTCGCAAATTTGAATCCATCCAAAACACTGCTCTCCAATATCAAAAACCAATGAGAAAAACCAAATGAAAAGGAAAAAAACAAGCCAAGATATCAACTTGCCAACAAATTTAATCCCGCTAGGTACCCAAAACACCAATCACACAACACCAAAAAACGAATAAAAAGAGAGAGAGACAGACCGTGATGGGCATATAAGTAAGCGTTTTTCCACGAGTAGATATGATCCCCTGGCCTTAACACATCTCTCTTGATACTATTCGAAAGAAGTCCCATTGCAATTTGGTTGCTTTTGCTCTGCTTCCTTAGCCTCTACGCTACGCAGTTCCCATGGGATATTTTTGCTTTCTAACTTTCCAGTTCGAGTCTTGCTATATTAATGAAAGTTAGTTTGGAATCTGCCCTTTTAGTTTTGGGACAAGTACAACTTAATGCCCAAATTATATGTTCATAGCAGATCGGTCCTTAAAAGCCTGTATGGGATTGTTTCAGTGATCGAAGTAAAAGTTAAAAGTATTTTTTATTTAAAAATATATTAAAATAATATTTTTTATTTTTAAAAAATTATTTTTAACATCAACATATTAAAACACTAACTAAAAACATAAAAAAAATTATTTTATATAAATTTTATTTTTTAAATTTTAAAAAAACTGCATTCCAAACATCCTTTAAATATCTCTGGTTTCTCCCTAAGCAAATCAAATTATTTTTCCAATTATATGGTCCGTAAAGAGAATCATTAACTTGAAAAGATGTCTTTTGATTATCATTTATTTTTCTAATTCAACTCAATAATTTCTTCATTTAAGGAAAAAATTATATCTGCATGCACAGTCAACAATCAATAATTTTTTCAAGAAAAAAATTCATTCTTAAAAATTGGCTTTACAAATTTTTTATAATAAACAATAATGTCTTATATAACAAGGATTCTATTATAATCATGATAGAGCTTTATTACGTAATATTTATATTAGATAAATAATTTATACAAAAAAGGGTTTAAAAACTAAATCATATACCCATAATCATTATTTTCAAGCTTATTATTACTAATAAAACTAAAACACATGGGGTGGACAGTGTGTCGCTTGCACTATTCACCCTCTTATAAAACACTGTGAATAACACTATATATTTTTGTTGATTTCATTTTGGTTCTTAAAGTTTTATTTTGTTCGATTTGATTCTAATTGAAGGCCAATTGCTTCTGAATGCTTAGTCAATGGTGAAATTGAAAGAAAAGAGACCGAACTGAATAGACACCAAACATAGATGAAGTGCCTAAGATTGCATGAAAATTTCACTTAGAACCTCGATCTTTAAAAATAACACAGTATATACCATTCAAGTCCCTTTAATTTTTTTTTAAAAACCAATTTTCATACCCAAGTTTATTTGTGTTATTTTTCAGATCTTGATTAAGGAGATGAGACAAAGAAAGAGTTGTTGGATTCCAACGATGAGAGAAAAATTCATCGTTAACTCTATTTCTGGATACCAAAATGAGTTTTCTTGGTGTCCATGAGTCCTATGAGATAAGAGGGACTTCATGGTGGTTGTTTAGATCCTCGATGTTGTATGAAAAACCAAATCTGAGCTAAAAAAAGCCAAAACAAAACCAATTTGATTTTAAATTTTTGGATTGTTTTTTAGATGTTTGGAGTTGGTAGAATGGTTTGTGGGTGTTATGAGGGCATTGGTGAGGTGTTTTTGAGTTTAAATAGCTTGAAATTTTGGTTTTTTGGGCAAAAGACAAGTTGCACCAATTTTTCGGCCGAAATCTAGGCTTGCAAACGATATGTTGTCTCACTAGCTTATTTTTTTTCTAGAAAAATAGGAGTAGATGATATGTCATTCATCCCTTTAAAAAATTAAAAATAAAAATAAGCTCAGGCCTGCAAACCCGACCTTAAAGGCTCATCAATGCTCATGGGCTCTTCATTTTAGTGGCCCAGGCGCGCTA
>Ga0307511_10008244_pt1 | contig 10428 bp, 9 predicted proteins | sample 13_EM_MG_FD_200266 | JGI IMG/M metagenome (GOLD analysis project Ga0307511, IMG submission 200266) | Populus trichocarpa ectomycorrhiza microbial communities from riparian zone in the Pacific Northwest, United States - 13_EM | ecosystem: Host-associated > Plants > Roots > Unclassified | place... | reverse complement strand
CGACAACGCTGAGATCCAAGTTTTATATTGGACAGTCGGCTGCCCAAGGCCTGGAGCCCTTCTGAGAGTCAATCGCAGTCCATCGACATGATCATGAGCCCAATCTGGAAGCCTAGTTCATCAAGCAACCGACTCATCCAATTTCGCACTAGTTCCGTAACGTACCCTTTGCACATATAAATTTATTCGACGATCATTGGTTGCTGGCAGTGCTCCACTGCACTTATGTGGCACTTTTCGTTGCTTCACCGAACCAGGATAATATATTTCTCAAAATTCGCACTCAGGTGTATCAGCGTCTCAGTTGGGCCACACCAAAACACTTGTCCTAAGCATTACACTTGTTGATCTCACACACTTTGTATGTTTGGGTGGTTATGCACTTTCAGCTTCGAGAGGTTTTTACGCCTATATCTGACAAGGGGATGCCGCGAGCGTGCCAACCGGGCGACGACATTCGACGAGGCTGCACCCATGAAAGTGTGCGGGGAAGGTTTGTTTAATTTCATACAGGTGGTCCCGGCGGCTGGAACGAGATAGCTTGGCTTGGAAATTAATTTGAACCTTCGATTTGAACGTTTGCCGACGAGAGGAGAAAACATATATTTATTCAACTCCCCCCAGCGCATGTCAGTTATGAAAGTACCCAGGCCTGGCTACTACAACACTGCAACCTACTGCAGAAAGTTAACCTTTACATATTCCAGCCCCCTCCACATCTGGCGGTACTCAGCCCAGCTACCTCTCGAGAGATGAACAGCAGGTCGAAACTTCCAGGCCCCATAGGTTCCGCTAAACTCGCTAAGGGTAAAAGAAAAGCGTTTTCTGATGATCACAACAGCCCCACACCAGGACGGAGCAGCCTCATCGGTATGACAGCTCCATACTCCGGGGCGGGACAACAATTCCCAAATCTCGCCCCGAAGCCTTCGAGCAACAACCATGACCCTGGCAGTGCCTCCCTTGTGGAGAGCGAGTCCCTGCAGCTTCACAAACGACCGCGCATCGATCATGGTCCCCAACCTCCTCCACAATTCTCCCTTAACGATCTCGCACAACCAGAGGCGAACTCTACGTCGGAGCAACCAATGCACGTCATGAATGATACCTGGCCCCACAGTGACATCCTGGGTATCGGTACTTCCCCGGGAGGCTCGAACGCTCTACCCATTGCGGGTGTTATTCAGGACTCCGAACCCAAATTGCAAAACTTTGCAACAGTTTTTGACCCTTCCTCCGGTTGTCAAAATATATCACAATCAGCAACAGCATGCTCCTTCAATCTCCCATTGATGGTCCAGCCCCCTCCAGTCACGACGATTCCTGAGAATTTTCAAATGCCAATCACTCAGGGTTCTGTGAGATGTTGTCCTCAATGTCAAGCTATGTTGAAGGACCTCCGGGAGCATATCATTGCAATCACATGTGGCCAAGGACTACCAAGCGGTGGGGGGGGAATTGGGGCGCTTTGGAGGAGCTATTTTGGATTGGTAGACCACTTGCACGACGGACATGTGGCCAGGGTCGGAGGGTTAGCAGGATGAGTAATGTAAAGGCTTGGAGTCAGAGTGCTGCAGAGATCCGGATAGGACATGAAGGGAGGTCTCCCTTGTTGACTTTGCGATGAACATCAGGGAAAGATACCAAGCATTGAGGAGCCAATTGAAATTTTCATTGTTTTATTCTAATGACGTGTGCAGGTCAACAGCTTGAGGAGAAAATAGGAAAATATATCGTATTATCGACAACTCCGGCATATGAAGGTTGGCCACGGTCATGGTCAAAAAGGCTGTAATAGCGATATGCGTCGAATCTCCTGTTTGGTTTGCCACCGCCTTGCAGGCAAACTGGCCATCCTCAACATGTACCTCCTGTGACGTTGGGAAATGACATCCGACGAAAGATCTGAATCGCGCAGATGGGAAATCTCAAAATCCACCCACAGAAGCTCATGAACAGCCCGAAAATCTCAGATCACGGCGCAAGTGCTCAGTGGGATGCAACCTCTATTAGATCCTTCATGTAGATGACTAGGGAGGACGCCATCATTTTCCCGTCCTCCTCCAATAACCATCTTGTCCCCAAAGGTTCACGCATTTATTGTTCCCCCAATCCATCTTCGCCTGGTTCCAGGCTTGTACTTGATCCTACACTCCTCTCACATCGGAGCGATCTTGTGAATCCAGTGTTTGCCGCATTTCTCGGGAATTTCATAACTCTTGCCTCCTAATATTACGGGATAACCGTACAAGATCCTGGGTGTCCTATTTGTGAAAATGGTAAGTGCTGTAGGGGGGTTGGGCAACCTTGTTGGGTGTTCAGAGTATTCGGAGCTATATGATATTTGCTCCTCGCGTTGTGAAGGCAGATCTCGATTAAACTAACCCTAGACGGTACCCGATAATATCCATCAATGCAGTGGTACACAGGTTTGGAATGAGAATTAAGGGTCCTCGCCGGGTATCTGCCAGAGTTGCGCCATAAGGGAATTAGTTATCGCCTCTAGAGCCTCGTTCCATCTACTCCAAAACAGAGTCATCCATGACCGCCCAATATCGATCGAAATTTTTCTTAAAAACAATTTTCTTCAGGTGAGCGCTTTTGTCACTGGAACCTGTATGATTTTCGGGAGCTTGGTTCCAATTTCATCGTGCTTCATCATGTTGCCTCGATAATTCTGCAGCTTCGGTTTTTGGATGTAAAATCGATCTGGATTTTGCTGACCATGTCATTCATATCCCTGGCGACTCTGGAGTATAGATGAGAAGCAGGAATGGGATAGATTTCATGGAAGGTGGAAGCTTTTAATCGAAGTTCAGAACCATACGAGTAATTTTAGCACTGGCCAATCAAGATTTCCCACACCTTTTTAATTCAGGGTAGCTAGGTATCAGCTGCTTGGCGGTTTCTCCAGGCAGGTGAGTTAAACTGGATCTGGAGTAGTCTCGGGACATGAGGGAATTTTGACGGGGCTTATACGCCAGCTGCTATTTGGATGCACTTTGAAATTGACTTCGGTAGCATTCTGACATCGAGAGGAATCTGGCCCCCAGCTCTTGCGTCGTTCTCCCCAATGAAGGACTCCAAATCACGATATCAGTCTAGTCTGGTTATATCAGTCATTCAGAGCGCTTTCGTGGCATCTTTGCCAAATGGTCAGCCTGGCCCTGTGACAATACGTAGAGTACACTGGACATATCGTGAAATTTCAGTACCGGCCAGACACAAATAATTGTGGGATTCTATGTCTAGGTATTCTGCTTCCTTAGACTTAGATAAGATTCTATAATGGTGCCGGACTCAGAGGACAAAGCGAGATTGCTACCATAAAAAAGTGAATTAGCTTAAATAAACTTTTCCGGCAAAACCAGCCCAAAGGTGACTTTTTGAAAGTAATGGAAGCCAGTAGCAATCCTCATTGGTAGGTGCAGGAAAATAGTAACCACTGCCGACTAGTAGGGCAGCGGTGATTTCCTCGTCTAGAGACACTAACTGGTGGTGTGGGTGCCCCAGATACTTACTCGTATTATTATGATAGCTATTAGTTTGCACGAAAGAACCTGAATTAGCTTTAGAGAACGAGAAAAAGTAAAGAAGAATAAACCTTTCCAATGCCAGGGAAACCTGCTCAAAGGTGGCTTTTTGAAGGCAATGGAAACCAGGAGCAGTCCTCGTTGGTAGGCGCAGGAATGCAGTCACCGCTGATAGTGCGGAGGGTGATTTCCCCGTCTAGACCAACTGGTGGTGCGCGTGCCCACATCCTTGGTAAGTATTAGTATTATTATGATAGCTATTAGTTTGTATGGGGCTGGATGAGGCGCTGTGATGATGCCTAACTCGGGATTGACAGAACGAGAAAAAGTAAAAAAGAATCAGCTTTTCCAAAGGGAGGTGAGGGGTGGATGACCTGGGCTGGTAGTGGTAGTGTGCGTTCCCGTGCGTGCCCAAATACTAGCTCGAGATAATTATTAGCTTGCAGAGCAAAGCGATACTGGGAACGAGAAAAAGTAAAGAAGAAGAATCAACTTACTAGAGCTAGGAAACGTAGGCAGCCCATTATGGTTAGTCTAGAGTTCATTTGGTTCGCTGGATTGACTATTACGGAATCCACAGGAGCGGTCGTGCCAACTAGACTAATTACGGAATGTTCCTTAACATCAGGGAAAAGCATATATTTATTCGACTCCCCCAACAGCTATTAAGTCATGAAATCCGAGCCACAATTTGGGGGCACGCAGGAACCCAGGGAAGCAGCATCACATACATACATCCAACAACTTTGCACGTCAAGTTTGGTGATCCTTTGTCAGAAAGTCAACCTTTAATATACTGCCCTCTCTACACTAGAAAGTACCTTCTAGATCCATCGGATCTGCTATACGCTGTCATTCATTAGCTAGATCCAGATAGCTTTCGAGAAATGAACGTCAGATCGAATCTCGCCGGATCGGTTAAATTGTCTGGGACAATTAAGGGCAAGAGAAAAGCGGCTTTTGATGACCATGACAACCCCATGCCAGGACCGAGAAACTCCCCCGGCATGGCAGCCCCCTCCCTGAGGGTAGGACGACAACTCCCAAACCTCGCCCCGAAGCCTTCGAGTATCAACCCTGACCCTGGCCTCGTGGAAAGCGAGCCCGTACCGCTGCACAAACGACCACGAATTGATCATCTTGAAACCCCCCCACAGTTGCCCCTTGGGGCTCTCGTACAACCAGAGACGAACCCTACGTCGGAACAATCCATGTACCTTACGAATAATAATACCTGGTCCCATAGTGACATCTTGGGTATCGGTCCTTCCATCGGAAGCTCGAACGCTCTACCCATTACGGGTGTTATTCAGGGCTCCGAGTCCCAAATCCTTCGAAGACCATTTGATCTCTTCTCTGAGCTTCGAGACACCTCACAAGCAGAGGCAGCCTGCTCCTCCTTCGTCCCATCGATGTTCCAACGCCTTCCAGCTACCACGATTACTGTGAATTCTCAAGTGCCAATCACTCAGACATCTGTGGGGTGTTGCCCTCGATGTCGTGTCATATTGAGGGACCTCCGGGAGAGCATCGTTGCAATCGCATGTGGTCAGGGACTACCAACTGGTGGGGGGGCAATGGGGGAGCTTTGGAGGAGCTATTTTGGATTGGAAGACCACTTGAACGAGGGACACGTGTCTGAGGCTGGAGAGTTAGCCGGATGAGTTGGCTCTTGTCCTTCCAAGGGGTTTCCATTAAGGAGTCCTGGTGGGGGTCTACGACTAGTACATAACACAGCTTGAAAGTATCAAGTGTGTATCAAGTGTGACGGTATGGCTCTGGGGAATGCGAAGGACTTTGCCGAGCATTCCTGTGGGTTTTATGTGACGGAGGCGGGCTGGATATACTATGAAGGGGTTCTCCCATGCTGTCTTGATAAGGGGTTTTGCCGTATCGGGGGAACGCAGTATTGGCAGCCTATTTTTATTTTTATTCACTTTTAATTTTTTCTTAGGATATCTGACGGTTAACATCTAATTACCTTGAAGGGAAACGTTCATCCGTGGGGCATTACACTGTCCGTCTCGAACTGATCAATCGGGCCGCCTAGCCCAGTATAAATACTCTCCGAGAAGTGTTTGTTTTAAAGAATTCCCAGTTAATTCCCCTCAGCTTGAGCTTCTAGATCTCAATGTCATGTAGTTTCAAGTGGCTAGTTAGGATGGAGAGATAGTGGTGAGGCGCCTCCGAGACTTGGATTTGCAGATCTCCAATTGTGACTGCCTGTGGGTGGGGGGTTCGAAACCCATGACAGCTTTTGGGTGTTGGGGCCTATCATGTCAGCGTATACGTTGCTGGTATTGACTAATCGAATAGCCTGCCTAACAGCCATACATACCATATCCTGGTTGCCGTAGTGTTGGCTACCAAACTGGGCTAGCTTGCTCTAGTCTGGTTTCTAGTCTGGTTGGTCCTCAATTGTGTTGCCTAATATCTGGTTACAAGCCTGTTGCTATCACCTTGCTATTTGCCAATCTCCGATTACAGTACATTTTCTGAGCATTGGCATCTCGAGTTTCTTAATCTCACTGTAGAAGCACCCCTCCAACGTGCAACCAGACTACCATGCAACCAGACTACTTGCCCTCCACCCCTCTAGGAGATTTACCTACCATCGTGGGAACAGCTCCCTACCACTTGCTGTAGCAGAAGGTCTCGAGTAAGGAATTCGTGTTTGGGTTCTTGCTGCTGGCATCGCTGAGTTACTAGTAGAACTGTAGATTATAGATTATATGTACAGTAGGTATCGCTAGGTTGTGAGTTTAATGCAGCAAATTAATCAATTTCGCGCCCCTAGGCTAGAATGCTCTTCTGTCCACTGCTAATCAAGCGTAAGCCAGCCAGCCGGAGCAGCGAATACTAAACTTCATCGCTAGACAGAAGAACCCTCGCAAGTTCCAGAGTTGTCGCTGCTAAGCCACACCCATGGGATAGAATTGCATTTACTTTTCTTTTCTATCTCTTCGATTGTTGAGATTATTGTGATACAGTCAACTCTTGCTATACCGGGTAGACCAGAAGCTTCTGGCTGTCCTACCAATAGCTCTATACCTACTGGATGTCTCGGGGCTACACGATGCGGTCTTACCTGGCGCTCCCAGAATAATTACAAAGAGTCTTGGCACGAGGAGCTCGAGTTCTTCTCAGCTGATATTTTTGCGATGCCAAGTAGAGTAATTTTTGCGATGCTGAACGTGTCTCAGCAGCCTGAGTCGGGTTGCCCAATGAGTTTGGTCCATTTCATGAAAAGGCGGACCGATATGATTGGCTTGCTCTTCTGACTAGGATTTTTTCATGCATACGAAGGTAGAGCCCGGCACTGGGTTTTGGCTCAGCCGCATAATTGCTTTTTTTGCGGCTGAAATTTGCGGAGCAACGTGTAGAGTGATATAGGCCAATAGACAGCTCTCCAACGGTAGTTTATCATTTATCATTGCACTGGGTACAATACAGAATTAATATACTATCAAGTAAGTACACTACATAGGTGGTATGGGTTGTATACTAACGGATGCAGGCTGCAAGTCTACAAGAAGAGATGGGACGAGTTAAGTTCAGAGAATATGCTGCAAAAGCACGAGCTAAGCGTGAAGACACAATTCGAAAGGCACTGGACACAATCCGAGCTGGTACAATGTCACTCCGAGATGCAGAGACTGCATTCATGATCCCCTACTCTACACTACGACATAGATTGAAGGGCGGACAACTACATTTTCTAGCACACACTGAACAACAATTGTTGACGCCAACAGATGAGAAGGCAGTTGTGCGCTGGATCACAATACTAGAAAATTGTGGATTCCCACCTCATGTAGAGCATGTGAGGCAAGCAGCAGAATTAATTATTCGAATGACTGTGGGAGAGAATTGGGTATCCCGGTTCTTGAACCGACATCCAATGCTAGCAACAAAATTAACTAGTCCACTTGAACGTGGTAGAGTTGATGCAGAAGACCCACGTGTTGTTCGTGATCACTTTGCTAAGGTCCAACGAGTTATTATAGCCAAAAATATTCAGCAGAAGAATATGTACAATATGGATGAGAAGGGATTTCTAATAGGATTATCGGAGAAGTCTAAGGTTATTTGCACATATAAAGGACAGACATTTAAGATGATGGATGATGGAAATCGAGAGCTTCTTACTGTTATTGAGTCGGTATCTGCAGATGGACGGGTTTTACCTTTCTTAATTATTTATAAAGAGCAAACCACTATATGGAATGGCATAAGTTTACAGGTAAAGATGAGGAGTCTAAGAAGTTTCGTTTCACTTATTCTCCAAAGGGGTGGACAGATCGAACATTAGGTTTAGACTGGGTGGAATTTTTTTTTGATATGCATACAAGGGACATTGCTGGTGAAGATTGGAGAATACTAATTTTGGATGGTCATTATTCACATGTAATTGAATTTATGGATTACTGTGAGACTAATCAAATTGCGTTATATTGTCTTCCTCCGCACTCTACACATATTCTCCAGCCCCTCGATGTTGGTCTTTTTTTACCTCTATAACATCACTATAGCAAGGCAGTTGATGATAGTGTACGGCAAGGTGTACATGGCATCCACAAAGGCAATTTTCTTCCTCTATACCTATAAGCATGACATGCAACCTACCTTCCTACAACTATTATGAAAGCCTTCCAAACCTGTAGGCTATTTCCTTTTAATTCTAGAGTCGTTCTCAACAAACTTCAATCAGCTAAAGAGATGGTCCGTACTGATATCTCTCTCCAGGGTCAACCACCTCCAACACCAAAGAATTCCAGTCAAGTAGCTCACCTTGTACGCCAAAAAAAGCTTGAGCTGCAACAAGAGACTGATCCAGAAACTCGTGGGAGTATTCTGGAGGATCTGGTGGATCAGCTAGCACGATTTGGAATCGCTAGAGAGCGAGATCAGCAGTTGGTTGAACAGTCATTTGCTCAGTGGCGAGAGGCCAACCTCCAAAAATACCAAGCAGGATGGACGTCATTTGAGTAAGAAAGAGTTAAAGTTGGGACGTATACTTGATGGAGAAGAGATTGCAAGACTAGTTGAGGCACGGGAGGAGGCAGATCGCAAAAAGGCTGCTAAACAAGCCACCAATGCGCAGCGTGCACAGACATCTCGCCTTGCGAAAACTAAGACATCCTGCAAGTCTAAGACAGCTGGCAAGGCTAAGACATCCAAACCCCGCCATGCGAGAAAAAAAGCTGCAACCAGTCCAATCGACATCTCCAGTGACTCTAGCGACTACTATGACATTGAGAACGAGCCTGCTGAGGATAATTTAGAGTTACCTCCTCCTGGCACTCCAGCCCCTCGACCACCCCCAGCACCCCCTGCAGGCCACGCCAGCGGTCTAGCATGTTAGGACCCTCTACCGTTGGCCTCCGGCAGTCTCTTAGGTTTCGTTGATAGTTCCTACCTTCGTTTTATGTATGTAGTTTAATATATATGCAAGTGAACCAAAACCCGGTGCCGGACTCTATGCGGTGTTCCGATTAAAACTTGTGGATCCGGATATGTACCTGCTGCTTTTAAGGACCTACGAGCCACGCCCGTTCCTTGGTTCACTAAAAGTGACTGGTTACCGTCCCTGGGTGTTATAACGACAAAAATAATTCCTTTTCCTGAATCTCGCAGTCCTGTCGTTGATTTTGACATAAGGGGAATGAAAAATATAAATATTTCTTCCATTCTCCAGCTTTCGCTAACTCATAACATTGGAGCAACAAGGCTAGAACGAGGGAGAGGCGCCCATATACCCGATTCCTCGAACAGAATCAACACTATAACCCTCTTTGCCTTGTCGTAGGGAGTGAATTCAAGCTTCGGGTTCCTGTGACCAAGCTATGTCGATGACTTACGGGAGGCAAATATATAGTTACCATGATCCCCCACATTTGCTAACTTATATTGTCTAAGCAACAAGGCGAGAGCGGGTTAGAGGTACAGCTACAGCAAGGGGAAGTAAGACTGTGCTTGCCGACTTCATCCCACCGAGATTGGACATCATCCTGCACACATTCAGGACCTACACTGGTACGCCCCACACCTGACGTTGACGTTACTTCCACATTGCGGTTGACGTTACTCTCTATACCGAAACTTATCCATCACTTCAATTGCTACAGGCTCTACACATACCTTGATAGAAATGGAAAGAAGCAAGGATGCTGTTCTGACCGATACGCCAATCTTGACGATTTGGCAATCGGTCGACCGATTGGCCAACCGGGCGCTATTTACAGTTCGGTTGACCGAACCACCAATTTCGCACAGACTGTCGTTAGCGCGACCGATTCACCAATATTGCTGAATAGTTCAACCGAACCACCAATAAATGCATGCAATAAGTTACGCATGCAGCATAAATCTATTGCTAGATCGTTCAACCGAACCACCAATAAATGCATGCAGCCGGGCTACAATAAGTAACGCATGCAGCATAAGTCTATAGCTGAATTGTGCAACCGAACCATCAACGACTGCATACAACAAAAAAGGAAAGAGACAAATACGTATGTGTAAAGGTGGCATCATTTTATTTTTAGTTTTTATCAACTTATTACTCACATGCATAGTATCTAGGGTATGACATGGGAATCCATTTCTAGTTGGCGACCCAGCAGGATGATCTAGCCCCTCAACCATTCCAGTTGCCTCCCATTCAAAACCTTCGTTAAGTCCTGGAATCACCTGGGATGCAGGTGATGTCAAATAGGAGACCTGGCATAGTTTACATTAATAAGCTCATAACTAGAGTAGCTTAGCTAGTAGCAGCAAATGTACATAGTTCAGGTATTAGGATATATATGAGTGGTTCAGGCAGCACTATGACATTAATTAGCCATGACCTGTATTGCAGGTAGAAAATATCCTTAAAGTCATTAGTAAAGAT